>Ga0315547_1002821_pt1:5000-11791 | contig 11791 bp, 15 predicted proteins | sample SalMarSW160240MG_2_FD_202542 | JGI IMG/M metagenome (GOLD analysis project Ga0315547, IMG submission 202542) | Salt marsh sediment microbial communities from the Plum Island Ecosystem LTER, Massachusetts, United States - Salt Marsh Sediment SW1601-240 ... | reverse complement strand
CGGACATTGCCCCCAGATGGTAGCTCTGAGGCATGAGACGTGATCAGTGATCTGAGCACTGTTCCGACGTTTCTCATGGTTGATGGATCTGTGGTAAGTTACGCGACCAGTGATCTGGGAACTGGGTCGGATTTTGCTCCTAAGTGGTGGACGTGAGTGGCTGAGAACGGAACCAGTGCACTGAACACAGGTCAGACATTGCTCCTGAGTGATAGCAGTGAAGATGAAGACTCAACCAGTGCTCTGAGCACTAGTCGGACTTTACTCCTAAAAGATCGCAATGAGGTAGAATACGTGACCGGTACTCTGAGCACTGGTTGAACTTGGCTCCTTGGTGGTGGCTCTGAGGCCGAGACCGCGACCACTACTCTGAGTAATGGTCGGACTGTGCTTCAAGGTACTGGCTGTGAGGCAGAAGACGCGACCAGTGTTGTGAGCATTCTTCGGACTTTGCTCCCAGGTATTGGTTGTAAGCCAGAAGACACGACCAGGGTTCCGAGCGCTGGTTGATCTTTGTTTCCAAGTATTGCCTCTGAGGCAGAAGAAGCAACCAGTGCTCAGGGCCTTCTTCGAACTTTGCTCCTGAGTGATGGCAATGAGGCAAAAGACGTGACCAATGTTCTGAGCACTGATCGGACTTCAATTCTAAATGGTGACTCTGGGCCAGAGGACTCGACCAAGGCACCGAGTACTGGTCGGACGTTTCTCCGGGGTGATGGTTGTGAGGCAGCAGACGCGACCAGTGATCTGAGGACTGGTCCGACATTTCTCATGGATGATGGGTCTGAGACAGAAGACGCGACCACGCCTCTGAGTACGGGTCGGACGTTTCTCTTTAGTGATGGCTGTGTGGCAGAAGAAGTGACCAGTACTCTGAGCACTGGTCGGACTTTGCTCCTTGGTTGTGGCTCTGAGGCAGAGGACGCGACCACGGCTCTGGTTACTGGTCGGATGCTTCTCTTTAGTGATGGCTGTGAGGCAGAAGACGCGACCGGTGGTCTGAACACTGGTCCGACGTTTCTCCGGGGCGATGGTTCTGAGGCAGAAGACGCGACCAGTGCTCTCTTAGCATTGGTCGGACTTTGCTCCTAAGTGGTTGCAGTGGGGCAGAAGACGCTACCAGTGCTCTTAGCACAGGTCGCACTTGGTGTTTGCTTTGTCGTCGAAGTCTTGTCAGAAAATCAGTGCTGCGCCGGGCTTTTTTTGACCTTTTATCTGGAAAACAATACCTAGAGCCTGCACATGTTCAAAGTACGGTGGTGGAGCGGAATGCTAGAGACGAATTGGATGGCGTAAGCATGCAAGGGCATGCTCGGCTGTGTGAGATTACTCCCGAGAGTTCTTGTGTACGGAATTTAATGCGGAGGAGAATGTCGCGGCACTGGTCGCTCGAGGATTTGTGGAGAGGGCATTAGCGGAATCTGTGGAGAGATAGTTTTGATGCGGATAGTGTACGGGGAAAGTAGCCGCGTGCTACGTTACCTTTTGGCTAGGTCACAGCACGCTGATGGTTGCTCGATATAGACCTGTTGATGCCGCATACGTGCTTGTGATCTCTAGGAGACATGCCGGGCGCTCTACTGAGGGCTGGTATGTGAGGATACTCGCGTGTTCGGGACGGAACTGTGTTGATTCCGGAGGATTGGTTTCTGCGACAGTCGTTCTGGGGTGGGGACTAGATGGTGCCCTAACGGCAAAGGTTTGGACTACCTGGGTGAGACGTGACGTCAAGAGTCTACGTTGATTGTTGCCGCGTGCGATGTATCCTCGTAGGTCACATTTCGTTGTCTTTCCCATGGACGCCGAGATTCGTTTCGAGTATGACAATCGAGTACCCATGATGCCAAGCCCTGGAAACATTAAGGTCGTCCAACGTAACATGAGCGCGTGTGCATAGAAATGCTTGCGCCACTCTGGTCTATGTAGAATGGAAAAGATCAAAGAATGAAGGTGTGGCATGTGAAAATTTGGATTTGACGCCGATGTGCTTCACTACCGAAGGATGTTGCCGCGTGCGATGTTTCTTCGTTCGGCGAGGTTCTATGATTCGGTTACGCCACGTGCGTCGAGCCTCTTCATCTCTATGCGGGATAAAATGGCGCGGGTGAGAGAAGGATATGAGAAAATAAACGGTCGTCCAACGATATGCAGAGCGCATCGGGTGCCTGTGCTCGGAGGGTGAATGACAGTGCCGTGAGATCGGGACATTGACTTGCGTCCGCAAGACACATGATGTCGATTTGGTTCCATTCACACGTGCGACAGCGAGGGCAAGTCTGTCGCTACTTGTGGACCCTGAGTTGAAAAAACTGTGCCCGCGGAAGAAAAGGGTTCTCTCACGCGTTGTGTGCACACGGAGATGCCAGTTCACATCTAGGCGCGGGGAAGGCATGAGTGTGAGAATTGATGAGTACATGGGACGACCATGGATACTTGCGCGGGTGTTGCTGTAGTCGGTACCCACACTCGCGTTTGTCTGCTACTCTGGTTCGTGAGCGCACTTGTCACGTACGTAAATGGTGTGTAACTGCCTGGTTGATCCTGCCAGTAGCATATGCTTGTTTCAAAGGCTAAGCCATGCATGTCTAAGTACAGTCGTGTTCACACGATGATACCGCGGACGGCTCATTAAATCAGTCGTGGTCTAAATGGGTCCGTCCTCACGGTATACTTGGATAACCGTGGTAATTCCAGAGCTAATACATGCAACTCGTATCTAGAGGTGCGTAAGCACCGACGGAAGCACTTGTTAGACCAATGCCCTCGGCGCCGTGCAACTTGCGTGCACGCTTCGCCACTCGCATAAATGGTGACTCTGGATAATTACCTGGACGAGCGCACGTATCTGTTCAAACAGAACGGCGCCGCCTCTTTCGAGTGTCTGCCTTATCAGCCATCAATCGCTCGTTATGTGCGAGCGATGGCCTTGACGGGTAACGGGGAATCAGTGTTCGATTCCGGAGAGGCAGCCTGAGAAACGGCTACCACGTCTAAGGACGGCAGCAGGCACGCAAATTACCCAATCCCAGAATTTTGGGGAGGTAGTGACGAAAAATAACGATGTGGGCGCTCCTTCTGGGGCCCCACAATCGGAATGAGTATGACTTAAATAACCTGTCGAGAACCCACTGAAGGGCAAGTCTGGTGCCAGCAGCCGCGGTAATTCCAGCTTCAGTAGCATCTATTAAAGTTGCTGCGGTTAAAAGGCTCGCAGTTGGAGCCACTGGTGTTTGGTATATGGAGCAGCTGGACGTTGGTTGCCTTCGTGCTCCCGTCCTGCTTGACTGCTCCTGACTCTATGGCACTGATTATTGGGAAAACCTACTCTGGTTCGAGCATCTACTCAGAGTGCTTGGGCGGAGGTGTGTGTCTGCGACGTGCGCGTACGTTTCGTGCGTGCGCGCTCACGTCTTGGCGCTTCCTCAATTGCTCATCTCTGTGCTCTTACTCAGAAGAGGTGATTTCTGTGTCACCTTGAGTAAATCATGGTGCTCACAGCAGTCGTGCGGGCCCTGTGCCCTGTGAACAGTCTATGCGGACTGAATTGGTTTTGCAAGGCATGACGAAACATGACGTCGCTGCTGGTTGCGAGTGTGGGGGCACAACTCTTGTGGTTGTCCCGAGCGGTTTGCCAGTAGTGACGTAATGATCAATGGAGACGGTAGCTGGCATTGGTATTGCGCGGCGAGAGGTGAAATTCTGCGACCCCCGCAAGACCTCCTAAAGCGAAGGCGTCTGCCAAGGACGTGTTCACCAATCATGAACGAAAGTCAGAGGATCGAAGGCGATCAGATACCGCCCTAGTTCTGACCCTAAACGATGCCAACCATCAATCCGCGTGAGCACCCTATCTAACGGGCTCGGCGGGCAGCTCCCTTTTTCCGGGAAACCAGAGTTTTTGGGTTCCGGGGGGAGTCTGGTTGCAAAGCTGAAACTTAAAGGAATTGACGGAAAGGCACCACCAGGCGTGGAGCCTGCGGCTTAATTTGACTCAACACGGGCCATCTTACCAGGCCAGCACTCTGGCATGATTGACAGATTGAGAGCTCTTTCTCGATTCAGTGGACGGTGGTGCATGGCCGTTCTTAGTTGGTGGAGTGATCTGTCTGGTTAATTCCGATAACGAACGAGACTCTCCTCTGCTAAATAGTCGGCTGGATCTTGAATTGCTGAGTTGCTCACTGCCTCGTTCGTGCGTTTCTGTGCTGCCGCGTTTTGCGGCCGTCGCTCGGTCTTCACGGCAAAGCGGCAGTGTCTTGCGGGCGCGTCGCAGTGTGGTGCGTTGCGGGCGCGTGTCTTTGGCACTCCAAGTCCGTCGGCCCACACCCGCTGATGCGGGTTGTGTGGTACAAGTTCTTCTTAGAGAGATTGACGGCTCTGAAGCCGTACGAGAATGAGAGCAATAACAGGTCTGTGATGCCCTCAGATGCCCTGGGCCGCACGCGCGCTACAATGCTGGACACAGAAGGTTTAGCCTGCTCCGAGAGGAGCGGGTAACCCTGACAAAGTCCTGAGTTTTGTATCGAGCATCACTTCGTGGTGCATTGGGCGTGCTTGGGCCTGGGGCTTGCAATTCTTTCCCACCAACAAGGAATGCCTTGTAGTGGCGAGTCACTGAGCTCGCTTCGACTCAGTCCCTGCCCTTTGTACACACCGCCCGTCGCTACTACCGATTGGGTGTACCAGTGAGAACCTTAGACTGTCGTCCGGCGCCTCGTGCACCTGGGTCTGACGGAAAGAGGTTCGAACTGGTGCACCTAGAGGAAGTAAAAGTCGTAACAAGGTTTCCGTAGGTGAACCTGCGGAAGGATCATTATCAGCACCAACTCTGACGAGCATTCTAGGGAGGAAGAACTGGATTTGTGTGGATCCCAATTCCAGCAACGGGATAAATTTTCTTCCGAATCCCAGACGCGTGGAGTCTCATCGTGCACACGTGCCTGGCGGTCGAGTGACGATGTAAAATAAAGGCCCATCGGAAGTCAAGATTTGTTCAGTGTCAATATCGGAACCCAGTGCTGTACGAATGTGCTCGACTGCGGCCACTCGCTGCTCCCTAACCGATTTGATGCGAGTTAAGCGAGATGCAATGTGCGTCTCCTGATACCTCATTACCGTCATACAACTCTGAGCGGTGGATCACTGGGTCTGTGGATGCTATGAAGACCATAGCAAAGTGTGAGAAATCCAACCAGCTGTCCCCTGGAAGGTTCTTTCACTCGTCGAACGCACATGCGCCCCGCAAGTAGTGTTCAGACTGTGATCTGTCGAAATCGTCCGAGCGCATGGAATGAGGTTAAAGTGAAGCACCCCTCGTGCAAGCTCGCAGATTTATTTGCACCATCTGATTCGAGCGATTACCCGTGCACCTAGGAGCCAGAGTAAGACTAGCTCGGACTGTGAGTAGACATCTGAACCGAATGAGCGGGGCACTTCTAGTCGAGTGTGGTGGAAAGAAGCGATGGTTTTGTCGTCAGCTCACGGTCATCGTAGCTCAGCGATACCGGGGCGGTATGCAGACGCCGCAAGCCTCCGATGGAATTTGGATCGACATCAGTCGTTCCGCCAAAGACTGCCTAACCAGGCTCGCCACCTCTGTCGCGAATGCTCGTTGCAGGAGTTCGCGGCATCGATAGGTCAACGCCAAATAGTCAAGCACTTGTAAGCGGTCAGGGCACTGGTGAACTTTCTTGCGTTATGCGATGCGCCAGAGAGATGAAAGTGCGCACGGGCCCCCGTACGATTGCAAAGTCCCCCGAGAGTGTGGCAATGGCTGCGCGCGCTTCGCAAGGTGTTGTTGAAGCATGACATCGAGGTGCCGAGAGGTGTCCTCGTGTCTCGATAGACACAGCATTCCACGCAAAACGGCGGGCGGCATGGGAGTTAAACTGCAAATGCTCTTGTGTCGCACAGGGTGCAAGGGTGGATCGATTGCTTCAGGGCTCGTGCTCCGAACCCTCGTCGTGCACAATGCATCGCAAGCGCGTGTGCTGAAAACGAACGGCGGTGATGTCTAGGTCCCCACATGCACCTTGCACCGGTACCGAAATTGATATCGCTGTCGGTAAGCGTGTGTGCCTATACGTTAACATGCACGTCAATCTTTGCACAGCCGCGCGCGCGGTCTGCCTCATTCTCGCCGTACTACAACGCACACCACCTCGGCTTAGAAGCGGATACCCGCCTAACTTAAGCATATCAGTAAGCGGAGGAAAGGAAACCAACAGGGATTCCCTCAGTAAGGGCGATTGACCAGGGAAGAGCTCAGCGCAGAACCTCCCGGGCCTAACAGCCTGCGGCGGAATGTTGCGTCAAGGGAGAGGTCGGATCGAGACCCCGCAGCCACGCGATCGCTAAGTCCTGCCACGAGTGGCGTTCCCGACGAAAGGAGGGATTGCGGCGCCGTGGAGGGTGACAGTCCCGTGTGGGCGCGTGCGGTTGCTGTGAGAGGGTTAGGCATTCCTCCCTGAGAGTCGCGTTGCTTGCACTTGCAGCGCTAAGCAGGTCGTAAACTCGACCTAAGGCTAAATACATCCACAGGACCGATAGTGAACAAGTACCGTAAGGGAAAGTTGAAAAGAACTCTGGAGAGAGAGTCAAAAGACCGTGAAACCACTCCGAGTATAAGCCAATGGCGCTGGGTGGCAGCCGGTGGCACGACGGCTCAGGCTGCGGCATGGGTCGTCCGAAATGCTTGTGAATTGTGTAGTTGCGCGCTTAGCGATCGCTGCTGCTCGCACGACACGAGGGCCTGTTCATGGACGCTCACGCATGGTGTGACGGCCCGCTGT
>Ga0315547_1002818_pt1 | contig 11798 bp, 8 predicted proteins | sample SalMarSW160240MG_2_FD_202542 | JGI IMG/M metagenome (GOLD analysis project Ga0315547, IMG submission 202542) | Salt marsh sediment microbial communities from the Plum Island Ecosystem LTER, Massachusetts, United States - Salt Marsh Sediment SW1601-240 ... | reverse complement strand
CTGCCTACGATATCCATTGCTGGGGTCAATGCCTGATTGAGTATCTCGCCTGCCTCAATACCCTGTGCCAGTGCCTGGTTAGTAAGTTCAGCGATACCTTCCATCTCCCCAGCCAGCACTGCTTGTTTGATCTTATCGAGCATCTACTTCCTCCTTCTACGTTCTTGTTGCTTGATATATTGCATACACTAGTTGTCGCGTCTGAGTAACGCGCGTGATGCGTATATGGTGTTCATCATAGCTGAATCAGTTGGGTCCATGGTCGCCCCGTCCCGTCCGGCCTCGATTGCATCGCCAGGAAGGTCCGGTTAAGAAGGTGGCGATTGAGCAACCCAAAAGAGACGTTACTTACTGCCGCAAAAGTCTTTACCCCAAGCTCTTCCTTCACATGGCGGACTCCTTGAAGCGTCTGCGTGCCTTGCTCGATGCCGCTCCCGACGGACATGCAGATCATGTCCACATAGAGGCGATCACGGTTAAGTCCGACTCGATCGCACTTCTCTAGGAGTGCACGGGTCTCTTCTAGAGGGTCCTCAGCGGTCTTGGGCATACCGTGCTCTCCCATGGCAAGACCGATTACCTCAGCACCGCTCTCTGCGGCAAGTTCCACAAATCTTACGCTTTTCTTCTCGTTGCTCATAGAGTTTATCACCGGCGCGGTTGAACAGGCTTTCAGTCCGGCCTCCATTGCATCGGGGTCCGAAGTGTCAATGGACAAGCGCACATCCCTGCCTAGCTCGTCTTCCACAACCCCAATCAGCCACTTGAGATCACTTACCTCGTTCTCCATGGATTGTCCGGCATTTATGTCAATGATCTGCGCCCCCGCTTCTGCCTGACCGCGAGCGAGTCGACGAATTAAGAGATCATCCTTCTCTTCTATTGCTTTGCCAACCTGTTTACGTGAAGAATTGATGAGTTCTCCGATGATAAAGAACATTCGCCTCCTCCTAAGATTCAGGCTATCACTCGCTGCCTCACCCTTTTCCGGGTGAGGTAATCCACGACGCCCTCACATCAAAAGAAACCCCTCATCATAGCCATTCAGGAGAACCCGATGAGCTGGCCCCGCGCCTCCCATCTTCATCGCAACTCAGGCGGGGCCTTTGACCAGCTGTCTCTATATCCCTAAGAAAGGTGCCCAGGGTAAATGTTGTGCGTTATGCCACAAACTCCATATCCCCCAAGGCTGTTTCGGCCTTCCTGGCAATTTCATCGATCTTCTGGCCCACGTCCCTCGGCAGCGGATCCGGCCGGTGCGTCTCTAGGATCTCCAAGGCCTTCTGAGACACTCTCTCTCCGTAGGTCTTGCTTCCCCTCTTGGCCCACGCCTCCAGATTATCGCGATTCAAGAACTTCGGCCGCCACTGCCCTTGGCGGAAGTGCTTCAGAGTATGTCTCTCCGCGAGGTAGCTGCCCCCCGGCCCGACTTTTCGGATCACGTCCATGCCGATCATCTCTCGACTGATGTCGAAGCCCCGAAGGATCCGCTTCACATAGCTTATGATCTCATCGCACATGACGATTGCCGCTGGGTTGCCGAGCAGCCCCTGACCGAGGTAGCCAACATCGTGAATCAAGTTGGCACCATCAAGCGCGGCTATCAGCGTCCCGAAGGCGTGCTCCATGGCCGCCTGCTCGTCAAGACAGTGAGCATCACTCCCAACGGTCGACCACACGGGGAGCCCATAATAGTGATATGTGTCGGCAGAGGCCGAGTTGTTCAAGCGATAGCCGGGCGCGCCGTAGGAGAAGATAGCGGTCTTCATATCGAAGGGACATGCGGTAAAGCCTGAGATGATCGGCGCTCCTTTGTTCTTGAGCTGGTGGAGGACTATGCCGCTCAGTACCTCGGCGTTGGCCTGCACAATGCCGCCGGCTAGCGTCACTGGTGCATTTGCCCCCATGAGATCTCCCGAGGTATAGCAAACAGGGATTCTCTTTTCAGCACAGAGGAAGAGTCTGCGCACCGCTCCATACGAGTGGGTCAGAGGAGATACAGGCTCAGCATAATGTATGAGAAAAGGCTTCTCTCTCAGAGCCTCCTTACTGCAAGCAACAGCCACAGCCATCTCGATAATGATCTCCAGGTCCTCCAGACCAGCTGCGGTGAAAAAGATCGGCTTGATCGAGTTCTCCACCATCGCCTTGAAACATTCAATGTACATCGTGTTTATCGGCACATCGCTCGGCAGGGCGAACGAGGCGATAAAGTCGATCTCCTCGCAATAGTCCGCGACCCTGGCTGCGTCAATCACATCCTGCAAGCGTGATGGCCGCGTCTCTCTTGTATCCAGATCATAAGTGTTGATTAGGTCTGTACCTAGGCCAAAATGTATATTGCGCCCCTCCAGGCGCATCGCCTCCTCCCCTTTTCGGTTGTACACCGTGATGCGGGAGGGAGCGCTACGGATAGATTCCTCTACCAGCCAGTTGGGGAGCTGGACTATATCCCCATCTTTCACCCGGCATCCAGCATCCCTCATGAGTTGAACGCCTTCCTCGTGGCGCACACGCACGCCAACGGTCTCCAGGACCTCCAAGGTGGCACGGTGAATCTCTTTGATCTGGGCTTCCGCCAGAAGCCTATAATCCGGTAGGCAGTGTCTCTTGAAGCCGCTGTTCATAATGCCCAAACCTCCTAGTGAATGTTCTATATTTTCCCTTCTCTCAGCTACAGGTTCAACCCTTGAGCTCTGTTACCAGCATTGAAGCTCACCGGCATAGTCTAATGAAGTCCGGCTTTTCATAGCTGGGAATCTCCAACCTATCGGCCATCCAGGCTCGTTCTTTCTGCCCGAGGAGGGTAAAGGTGAGCTAACCCCAACTCCTTTATCTTTTCCTCCGTGGGGATTCCGTCAGGTGACCATCCCATAAGGGAATAGAACTCATTTAACATTGTATCCAAATTTACGACTGAACCCTGAGAGGCTCCTTCCTTAATAGGCTCTTGGAGAAATTTATTCGGCAGTGAATCATCTTCTTTTATCAATCCCTGCTGAATGTTGAATAACCTCTCTGCGGTGACGATCCTCTCACCACATTCAAATAAATCTTCCTCATCTACACTTTCTCCCATAATGGTAGAAAGTAGTTCCGCAGAAAATTGGAAGTCATAATCCTCAAGCAATGAAAGCTGGGGAATCTTACAGATTCCCAGGCTATCTACAACGGCGCTAACTGAAAGGGCATTTCGAACCACTTTTGCTTTACCCTCTTCCTGGAGGCGATCAGCTGCTTTATCCGTGCCAAACATCTCAATTGCTCGCTCGGGGGAGAAATTGGTTTCGGCGACGGCATAAACACTGGTGTAATCCGCTCCGCGGTTGCTTACAGCGTACCCCAGTGCTGCAGCCTTAAATCCTCGGGGATCCATTGCTGTCATCGCCAGTCCTTTGACGTGATATGCATACTCCTCTGCCTTGCCTCCGATTGACTGAGAAGCTTTTTCTAACCCTTGGGCAAGTACGCTTCCCAGCCAGCCCTCCCGCATAGCAATTTTATCAATTAACGCTTCCATACTTTCTGGATTACCCCAACTTAGGTCAAGACCATCCGTGTTTTCCTCAGTAATAAGTCCTCTATCATATAAGTCCATAGCAAAGGCTATAAGACCGCCGATTTCCACAGAATCCAACCCCCATTCATTACATTTGTTGTGGAGATAGATGGTTTCTGTGGCGTCGAAGTTGCCACATTTGGGTCCTAAATTAGCTAGGGACTCATAAGGGGGCCTCTCTCCTTTGAAACCTTTGTGGGGTCCCCGAGCTATCTGCAAACTAGCCCTGCAGTGGACGGGGCATCTGTAGCAAGTGCTGGGAGTACGAGGAAAATCTTTAAAGCTTTCCCCACTAGCACTCTCGGCTTCGTCAGATTGCACGTCCCGATAATTGCGAACGGGCCCAGCCCCCAAATCATTGACCAATTTCACTGCCATCGAGTCACCATATTTTGAATATTCCTCGTATGCATGGGCATTCTTAACTTTTGTCAAGTAATGGCTCAGAGTTTCCTTTACTTTTCCACTCGGGGAAAATCTCTGCTTCCCGCTTGCTTTGACGGCAATTCCCTTTAGGTTTTTGGAGCCCATTACCGTACCCATTCCAGTCCTTCCTGCAGCATGCCTATCTAACATGATACAAGCCATCAAAACCCCGTTTTCTCCTGCTGGACCGATCACAGCAACTTTCGCTCCTTGGTCGGATCTGTTTTTTATCCGCTCTCGAGCTTCGGAAGTCTTCATTCCCCACAGGTCAGAGGCATCTTTTATCTGGATTCTTCCGTTTTTGATCCAAAGATAAACAGGTTCCGCTGCCTTGCCTGTGATGACAAGTGAAAGAATATTACAAGCTCGAAGTTCTGCTCCTAGGTATCCTCCTACGTTTGAGCTCCCCATAAATCCGGTTAAGGGAGAAAGGGAACTGATATGAAGGCGGGAGGAAGAATAAGCTTCAGTCCCCGTCAAGAGACCCGGTGAGAAGATGATTATGTTTTGCGGATCAAATGCTTTTATTCCCATATCTAGATATTTAAGTAAATAGTAGCTATTGAATCCCCGACCTCCCAGAAAACTTTCTATCACACCAGTGGCTGGACTATATTTTTTCACAGATCTAGCTGCAAGGTCAACCATAACTATCTTACCTTCTGGGTTCATCGTTTCTACACCTCATTTAGAAGTATACTAAGCCAGCAAAAAATTCTGCTGTTCGATTCTCACTCCTCAATATTTTACGCATAGCAGAGGGAAGCCGAGACTACCATCAGTCCTAGCATCACATCCTAAATCTACACCTTGAACTCGGCCTGTTTCACCATCCGCTATTTGCCGCTCCTGCTTCTTCTCAGCTCGACGGTTGCCTCATTGTCTATGACATAGTTTTCCCTTTCCCTCTTTATGACCACACCATAGTCGTTCCTGGCACTTTCTAGACTGACATAGTCGTTGATAACGTCATCAAGAACCCTCTGCGGCTCCCTCTCAAATGGGTTGCCCCATCCACCACCACCACCAGTGAGTATTAGCAAGCGCTCTCCTTTAGGCAGGTGATAGCCAGTAACTTTCCCAGTTCTCAACTCATGCTCTGTTCCCGCTCTGAGCACGGCAATTTGCGCCACGGGACTTGACTTTCCACCAAATAGACCCCACGCAGGAGTTTTGGTCTGATCTTGGGAAATGATTACTTTCAAATCCAGTGTTGCCCTGAGGTGCTTCTCCACACCCAGGCCACCGCGGAACTTGCCAGGCCCACCCGAGTCACTTCTGAGAGAATACCTCTCGACAAATAATGGATACCTCTCCTCAATTATCTCACCTGGCACATTACGGCTTTCGGCCACGACTAAGTCACACAAGGCATTTGTCCCATCTGAGTCTATCCAGGCGCCTTGCCCTTGGGCCTCATCGCTCCCACCACCGTATCGTGTCCCGTCCGGAGCCACCGCGGAGAACAGAAACCCGCCGAGGTCATTGCCAGAGCGGGCCACGACTCTGTCAGGCATTGCACTCGCCAGTGCCTTGAACCCCAGCTGAATCAGACAGTCAGGTGGCCAGCCGTAGAGGCAGTTTGGAGCTGGTGGCGTCGGGTTGAATATGGAGCCTTCTGGGCTGATGGTCTTAACGGGCCTGAAACACCCCCCGTTGGCTGGATACTGAGGAGTTAGAAGCACCTTGGACAACAGACTTAATACCGAAACCGTTGACGCTAAGGGGCAGTTCATCGGCCCTTCAGTCATCCCGCTTGACCCAGTTGTGTCAAACGTTATTTCATCACCTGAAATCACCACGGAAAGCTTTATGGGAACCGGTACACCGATATTAATCCCATCATCGTCCAGCGCTCCTTCGGCCGACCACCGTCCGTCAGGCAGTTTCCTGATAATGCTCCTTGTGATGCTTTCGCCATGGTTCATGATCTTAACTATGGCGTCGGCAACCAGATCCTTGCCGTACTTGCCTACTACAGCAAGCGTCATCTTTTTGCCATGCTCACCAGCGGCTAGTTGAGCGTTGAGATCGCCAATAACAATATCAGTGAACCTAGAGTTGAGCCCGATGATATCAAGAATCTCTTCATTCACCTGACCCTTCTTCTTTATCTTAACGGACCTTAGCAGGAGGCCCTCTTGGTACATGTCTGTGGTATCCGTCATGTAGAGGTCTTGACCACCAACGTCTAGCCAGTGTGCTTTGCTAGCCATATACGCGAATATTTCACCGTCTACAAATACTGGCGTCACAATAGTGACATCGAAAGGATGTGTTCCGGTGTCAAAGGGATAACTAGATAAAATGCTGTCCCCATCCTCCAGTTTATCCATGCCGATGTGTTCCACCATGGCCTCTGTGGCCATAGCCAGACATCCGGTGAAAATCGGTATCCCAGGGCCCTCTGCGATCATTTCAAAGTTCTTGTCGTAAAGGCCAATGGAGTAGTCCCTCATTTCGTAGATGACCGGATTGAACGAAGCGTTTTCCAGAACCCGCCTCATCTGGTATGCAAGTGAGATAAAGTAATTCCTTATCACCTCAACACTGATTGGATCAGCAGTTTTGTCTTGTGTCATTTCCCTTCCCCTCCTCTTTCACTGTGCGGAATTCAAATCATCACTCCCGCACCCTTATGCCTTGAGGGCCGTATTACGAGCCCAGCTTCCATCATGATCATCATGTCTACCCTAAGTTTTTCGCCCCCGTCTCGTCCGAGGATCTAAGATCTCTCTTAGGCTATCACCGATGAGGTTGAAGGAGAGCACTAAGATGCAAATTGCGATGCCAGGGAACGTTGTCAACCACCACTCGGTCAAGAAAAAACGCCTACCGCTACTAATCATCAATCCCCATTCAGGGGTAGGCGACTGTGCTCCCAAACCCAGAAAACTCAGGGAGGCGAGGGTTAGGATTACTGCCCCGATATTCAGCGACACTTGAATGATAACTGGCACTAGACAATTAGGGAGGATATGTCTAAAAAGAATCCTTCGCCATGAGCTTCCCATAGCCATGGCAGCTTCCACGAAGTCCCTCTCCCGGACTGACATCGCTTCAGCGCGTACAAGTCTAGCATACCATGGCCACCCAGAGACAGCAATAGCAATCATGGCATTTATCAAATTAGGTCCCAACAGAGTAGAGATAGCCATTGCAAGTAATAGGTGCGGAAAGCTTAAAAAAACGTCGGTCACTCTCATTATTATCTCATCAGCGATCCCGCCGGAACCTCCTGCGATTACCCCAATAGGCACACCAATGAGTAGAGCCAGGACAGTTGTGATAATCCCAGCCATCAATGAGATTCTAGAGCCGTAGATAATCCGTGTGAAGACATCCCGACCCAATTCATCGGTACCAAAGAGGTGCTCAAGGCTTGGGGGCTCGTGCGCCTGCTTAGTGTGAGTCTCAAGGGTATCTTGGGGATAAGGTGAAATCCAGGGAGCTAAAAGAGCTGCTACGACAAAGAGAAGCACAATTAGTATCCCCATGGTCATCAAAGGAAAATTTCTTAGAAGCTTAACGCTATAATTCAAAGTCTTAGACATCCTTCTTGTGCTCACTGCAACCTAATTCGCGGATCAACAAGAGCCAAGCAAATATCTGCAACAAGGTTCAGCACAATATAGGTAAGGCAGATAAGTAAGGTTATACCCATGATTGCGGGATAATCTATAGTCATGAAGGCTCGCGCCGCATACAGTCCTATCCCTGGCCAACTAAATACGGATTCAATGAGGAAAGTCTCCACGAGCATGAATGCAATGCTCATGGTCCAAATTGTGATTACTGGTGCAAGGGCATTGCGGAGAGCGTATATTACGAGTATTCTTAGCTCAGGGAGGCCGTACGCTTTCGCTGTTCTAATATAGTCTGTTCCGAGTATCTCCAGCATTGCCGCTCTTGTCATTCGGGTAAACATACCAGCGCTATATATAGCAAGGGAAATGCCGGGTAAGATCATGTGCCCGAGAGCAGAGCGAAATGCGGCAATGTTGCCGGTGACTAGAGAGTCAAACAGGTACAGGCCCGTCAGATGTTTGATGGGGTGAGTCAATTCGATAACCAGATCGACTCTTCCCCGTAAAGGGAACAACTTCAGCTCCTTAAAGAATACTAGCTGAAGTATCATCGCGAACCAGAAAATGGGCAATGCCATCCCACCCACTGAGACAAGACGGCTGATGTGGTCCAGCATCGTGCCGGCTCTTGCAGCAGATAGTACCCCTAATGAGATGCCAATCAGTGAGGCTAGACATATACCCAAACTAATCAGCTCCACTGAGGGGGGTAAATAAGTCATCAGCTCTCTTAAGACCGGCTGATGGCTTTGGATCGACATTCCCCAATCGCCGCGGAGGAAATCCTTCACGTATCTGTAATACTGGATAGGGATGGGTTTATCTAATCCCAGTCTAATTCTCAAACTTGATATCTGTTCTCTTGTTGCATGCGGTCCTAGCCAAACACGAGCTGGAGCCGATGGCACAACACGTGTAAGCAAAAAGGTAAGAATAGATACAGCAACAATGATCACCACAGAGAGCAATAGTCGCCGAACAATATAAGACATCATGATATATCACCCTCTCCTTCAAGCTGCAACAGGCTCACTCGAGCCTCGATCTTCGGTTATGCCACCTCCCGGTCGATCCTTTACTAGCTAGCTTGGCTATGATAGGGGCTAGGCCAGTTCCTACTGGACTACGCGTAATTTCGAACCACCTGTAGGTCGAAACGCGCTTCAATTAAGCCCGCCCGCAGTAACATTCTGGCTGCTTTAATCTTTCATGCCAGCAAAACCTTTCTCCAGTTCCCTTCCCTCATTCGAGCTATGGGAAGATGGATAACCTCGTTCCAACACCGCAATCCGTGACGAAACTCGATGGCCTCAGATACCCCAGAGCTGTGGCAGTTCCTCATTCTAAATACTACTTACGCCACGGTGCCATCTATAGCATTGCTTCCCTCAAATCATGAAAGACTCCATCGTTCAAACATTCAGTCCGCAAAGCAGAGCTAAACTCTCCTCCATAGGCGTGCGTTCTGCCCTTGATACCCAAGCCTATGTTATGAGCATCTACTTTGAAGCTCCGCCGCGACACCTTGCGCCGTTTCAGCTCCCCTGCGCACTGCCGCTACTACGACGTCAGGCCTTCTTCGCATCACCTGCGTCATTGCCTCCAGCTATAGTTGCCGCTCAGCCAACAGCATCTTCAACCGACGGTTTGGAGTACCTTTTTGACGAGTCAATGCAGCACCTTGACGCGCCGCAGATTAACTGCGGGGTTATCTCTCCTGAGCTGCTTCAGTTCCCTCACTTTACTGACATCTATCCCTCGAAACCGTTTCCGTTAGTTGTAAAACCTTGCCTGAGAGCCCGGGCTCTCCCAACAGAACCGCGATGCGCCGCTCGCCCATATCGGCCTGGGCTAGGATCCGAACCGCTTGCTCATCTGTACACCTCTTCGTGGAACTCAACTCCTTTACCCAGGCGATTCTCTAATTGCAAGTGGTCCACAATCTCAAGAGGGCACGCCCTTACCATCTGTCCCTCTCATGCGTCCTGAGCATAGTTCCCTATCATACTCTCTCGTCATGCTAAGCAGTTTCTAGACAGGGCAAAAAATTGAGAACTTTCGCCTGTTTTCTCTGGCCCGATCGTTGTCAGAACTCTCCTTCTATCATCTTTCGTGTCTCCTTCCAGCAAACGGTAGTCAATGCTTGTGCTGCACTTAAGTATCTACACACGCCAGTAGGAGTCCCACAAGACTTACTATCGCGACCGCGACGCCCGCTACAACTTTCTGGAGGCCCACGAAGACTCTCACCCTCAAACTGCCAATTCATGCGGGGATGCGAACCAAAGGAAGGGACTACTGTACTGAGGATTCTGCTCTTCACAGTCGTCCCTTCCTGCCCATTAATTCGGGACTTACTCCCTGACTATTCTTCGCCTCTGTAGCAATCGTACCAGTATACGCTGGCCAAAATTGGGTTAGAAATGTACCCCTTGAATGATGCCGCCTTTGCCATTGAGTAATTTACGTCTATGACTGGCACTCCTGGCATGTCCACCATCATGAGGTTTTGCGCTTCGATATACAGGTTGGTGGCAACTTCGCGATCTATACCAGCCATCTTTTGAGCTGCCTCTACTATGCCGTCAAAGGTAGGATTATTGTAGTAGGCGTAGCCATAGATTGCACCTTTTATAAACATGCCGACGAAGAAGCTAGCTGGATCTTCATACTCTGGCCACCACCCGAACACGCACACATCCTGCCGCTCGTTGGGATCATCAGCCAAAGCCATGCTCACTATGCTACTCCAAGGCATTGCCCGTACATCTAGATTAATGTTCAGTCGGGCCAGCTTGGATTTCCAGAGATCCACTATCGCTCTTTCTTCGTCATCTCCCGCTATAAGCGTTATTAATAGGCTAAAGCCTCCATCCGGGTATCCAGCCAGCCTCAAAAGCTCTCTGGCAGTCTCAAGGTCAAAAGTGTATTGCATTACACGATCTGAATACCCCCAAAGCCCTGTTGGCACTATCCCTCTCGGTTGTGTTCCGCGACCTATGGTATCTATTATTTCCTCGTAGGGTATTGTGTAGCCCAGGGCACGGCGCACTAAGCTGTCCGTGAGGGGACCCTTCTCTGTGTTGAACATCAGCAGATAATTACGCCACGAGGCCCCCTCGATTATATCGACATCGGGATTGCCTCTTAGGCGCTCAATTGTCGTAGAAGGCAATCCTACTGTAATGTCTGCCTCCCCTTCCTCAATCATTATGCCCCGTGTAGATGCCTCTCTCACGGATGTAATGACTACCTTTTCAAAGTGATTAGGTTTATCTCCCCAACCTCCCCAATAATCATCGAATTTCGTTAGTACCACCTTTTCGATCCCCTCATGACTCTCCACGACATACGGCCCACTCCCGGAGTCGTTGCCCTGGTCATACCAATCGTGGTCTGGTTCGGGATCGAAGATATACATTACACCAACCTCTGCTACTGCTACTAGGTCAAGCGGTACAGGATACTCCAGGTGAAACACGATAGTATAGTTGTCAACTACTTCGATCTGCTTTATAGGAGACAACAGGTAGGATGCGGCCTGTCCCCTCTCCATCGTTCTCTCAACACAAGCTTTGACGACTGCTGCGTCCATCTCTTTCCCGGTATGGAATTTCACTCCCTCCCGTAGGTGGAAGGTCCAGCTCAGAGAATCTTCTGATTTCTCCCAATCTGTTGCTAGAAGGGGCTTGGGCTCGAGCGTTTCGAAGTTATATTTTAGTAATGTCTCATAGACATTAGGCATCCATATCCCCTCATTACCGTGAGTGTCACTAGGATCCCAAAAACTCAATATGTCGGCGGTGTATGCGTAGACACCGATCTGCATCTCCTGAGGGAAAGCTAATGCCGAAACGGCTAGGCTAAGGAAAGCAACTAAGACTACGACGCGGTAAAACAAGCTTTGTACACTATCTTTTCTCTTCTTCTCGTACATGTAGATACGCCTCCTTGTTTGATCAGATTCAAACTACACTCGAACCAGCACCTATCTCTTCATCATCTGACACCTCCCTTTAGAACGGTAGAACTTGTGCTTGATTTAAGTAATACCTCGCTCTAACTTCTGGCTTCATTTCACACCGGGCTTCCCCCGCCTCTCGGCCCTCCCCAGTTTGCCGCTCCTGCTTCTTCTCAGCTCGACGGTTGCCTCATTGTCTATGACATAGTTTTCCCTTTCCCTCTTTATGACCACACCATAGTCGTTCCTGGCACTTTCTAGACTG
>Ga0315547_1002817_pt1 | contig 11801 bp, 5 predicted proteins | sample SalMarSW160240MG_2_FD_202542 | JGI IMG/M metagenome (GOLD analysis project Ga0315547, IMG submission 202542) | Salt marsh sediment microbial communities from the Plum Island Ecosystem LTER, Massachusetts, United States - Salt Marsh Sediment SW1601-240 ... | reverse complement strand
CAGGATTTCCGGTCACAGGCTGGCGCGGGTCGCTGCCGTCGAGGGTGTAATAAATTGAGCCGGAAGAGTTGGGATTATCCAGTGTCAGCTCAAATTCGCTGGGGACCTCCCCGCCATGCTGATTAAAAGTGGGGGCATCAATACTCGGGAACCAACCCACAAGGTCTCTAAACTGCTGATAGATTAGGGCGGGATTGCGGGTGGATATCCAATTTCTGATAGATTCGACCTCATCGAGCCAGTCTAATCGTGTATATGGAGGCTCACGTTTGGAATCTCCCCATCTCGCAGACTCTGCAATAACAGCCAGGTCGATCTGGGAAGCACGGGCATCAATGCGGGCTATTGCCGCCTCCGGGCTTAATAAGCCACCGTTGAACAGGTGTTTCTGGACGTGGTCGGCAAAACGTAGTCGGTACTCGCTGTTTTGGGTGGCAAGCTGTTCGTGTAACCAGTGAGGATTAAAGTACTCAAAGTATTGGCCTGCACTGGTAAATGGCGTAACCAGGTTCCACTCTCCTGTTCCAAGAGAATGTTCCGAGTCGTGCTGCATCGGTTTCCATCCGTCTGGATTCACCCGGTTATAGATGCTCCATGTATTATTTGGTATATTACCGTAACGCGAACCCGGGCCGTCCCTGTCACCCGAGTAGTATTCGATTATCATAAAATCGATGAGACCGTCGACATCCAGTAATCTTTCATAGGCCGGATTTGGAGTGCCATTGGGATTCAAACCCTGAGCTTTGTAGTAGTCGTCATTGTTGTAAAAACCATCCATTGCGGCCAGGTAAAGGCGATAGTAGGCGTTGAGGTTCCCATCAGTGGCCGACATCTGACGTCCGAGCTCCCAGTCGGTTTTTACGACATCGTAGTCTTCTTTGTTGCCGCCCATATAAGATGCAGCGAACGATCCTTCAGAGCGTTCCTGCGTCATGTATAATCCCCAGTAATGCCCGTTGATGTAAAGGTGATAATATCGGCTTCGGGTATTAGGATGGCCCATCTCTCCCTGCAAATCGCGTGAGAAGACCTCCCGAACCATGCTGTTTCGTCTGTTTCCATCGAAGCTCCACGAGTAGTTCTGGCTGCAGCGCAGGTCGACATGGTCATACTCATCTGTCCCTTCATCACCAAAGAGCGGGAACCTGAGCTTGGTTTCGCCATAATCGGCCCTGAAGAAGAGGCGGAAAGCGTGCTTGGGATTGCTGGAGCTGCGGCTATAGCCCCCGCGTATACGCAGTCCACCGTCGATCTGAAAGCCTTCGCTGCCGTCGGGATTGATTAACTCAACAGAAACAGGACGTTCCCACTCCCGGCCATGTAGCTGAGCATTGACATAAATGCCAGTGCCCGGAGCGAACAGATTTGACAGATCTGTCACCAGCGAGATGGTCGGGATGGCCTTTAGCGAATTTATTATCTGGCCTGAGTAATCGGGATTGTCTACTATGCAGGGGTCCATACCATAATCGATGTCCTGCCCGTTGATGGAATAGCTAGGCCAGTTAGAGTCGGGCGGTTGACCTTCGGGCGACTGTTTTATCACGTCATCAAGGAAAATATACGTATGCGTCTCGATTTTTGAGTCCAGCCAGCCCGGCTTGACCGCAACCGCGCGAAGGGTGGTCATCTTGTCTATTATGAGCGGTGTACCTGTCTGGGGATTGTAGATACGCCCATGGTTAATTGTGGGAAGTGAGCCGTCGACTGTATAGCGAATCTCGGCACCCTCTGTTGAAGTAGACAGATATAATTCAATATGCCAGTCCGGTGGACCGTTATAGAATGTACGCTCGGTGCTAACCCAAACATCCGAAACACGACCAACCGCACCGGAAAGATTGAATGTGCCCGGTGTTGGTCTGGAGAAATATTCAGGGACAACACGGTTCCTGGCGACGAGCAGCTCAGGCAAAATCAGGAATTCATCATCGTTTTTGTTGTCGTTAAGGGCGTGAATGGCCAGAACATTCCTGCCGTCCTGCAGCAAGCCCAGGTAGGCCATAAGGTTAATCTCTTCGAATACCTGGGCGTCTTCAATCCAACGATCGTAAAGGGCCGTTGAGTCCCATTTTATCGGAGTCGGAGCGTTGCGGCTGGCAACCTGCTGGCCGTTAAGATACGCAACAAAGCCATCCTCGTACTTCATTCTCAGCATTAGCATATCGAAGAATTGCGGATCTTCGGCCTCAAATTCTATACGCGTCCACAGCGAGGCATTAACGCCTAACATATCTTCTTCGAGCTTGTTGTTGATTCCGCCCGAGAATGTAACATTATCAAACTGGGTCAAGCATAATTCACTGCCGGTGTGTGATGTTACACACATTCCGATGTAAACTTCTTCGGCCATATCAATATATGTGCTGTACATCTGTGACCAGCCACCGGGGCTGCCGCCCTCGTCGGGAGCGTAGTAACCCGTAAGTATGCTACCGGTACGCCTTATTCTCACCCAGTAAGGCATATTGAAGGCGTACGAGCTGCTGGTTATTGAATTGTTGATGGTGGTTCCGCGCCACTGGAAAGACCTGATATAGCTCGGTGTTACTATCATCATTGCGTGCTGGGAAGAACTGGCAAGTGTTTCGCGAATCATCACTCCTGCCTTGGCCCAGGAGTCTGTATATGTCATGTATAGAACACGAGCGGTCAGCTCACCGTCGCCGCTTAGTTTTCTATGAACGAAGTAGAATGAATCCGAGGTGTCCCAGATGTCGGTGCCGTCGCCCGTTATTGTATAAAGGCCGTTATCGTAATAATACGAGCCGGGGGTTGTTGGGCTGCCGATGTCCTGACCCGTTTCTTCTATTGCTCTGCCGAAACCAAGACCGGTCTCTTCAGGGTCCCATGTCGAGTCATCAAAATCCAGTTCTGTCCAATCTGTGCCGACAGACGAATCGCTGCTGTTGGGTACATGATATTTCGCGGTCGCGCCTGTTGCCGCGAGTGTCGTGGCATGCTGCGCCAGACCGTAAGAGATATTCGGTAACTGTGTGGGGTATTGAGGCGAGTATTTGTGGGCTATTGTATTACCATCGGGACATACCAGCGCAAGAAAATCTCCTTCCTGATTGAGGTTGAAGTTAGTGTGATAGTAGCCGGCCGGGTCGCGATACGGATAAAGCTCAGGCGTCTTGCCCGAGGCGAAGACAATCAGGAACTCGCCGGGTTCTATCTGGGGTCCGTTAGGAAACCGCCACATTGTCAGATTGGAATTGCTGTCAGTCAGATACCAGCCGTTCAGATTTATAGTTGTGTCCGTAGGATTGTAAATCTCAATCCAGTCGGAGGACTCCCCGTTACCATCCAGCAGTTCGCCATCTTCCAGTGGTTCACTGCTGGCGTTGCTGGCCATAAACTCGCTGATGTTTATGTGTGGTGCTACTATCTGCCAGTTTTGAGCCAACAGCGCCAAGTCGACCATATTTACACTATCGGCTCCGTTGAGGTCGGAAAGGCACCCAGGCGTCATACATCCTGCAGATAACCACTGTAAGGCAAAAATCCGTAGGTCTAAGGAATTAACTGTATGGTCTTCGTTAATATCGCCTAAAAGTGGTGCTTGGGCAGAAGCCGGGAAGGCCAAAAATGTTGTCAAAAACGCTGATAGTAATGATATTTTCAAGTATTTCGCTATTTTCATTTCCTTCCTCAATGATGTATCAACCCACCGATTGTGGTTTTGTCTTTGCGGATTCCCATTTCGCCATTGTTGCGAAACCGGAAAACGGACTACTTGCTACATTAAACTCCTGATTCTATATATAGTAGACGTAAAAGAGCCCAAAAAATTACATATTTTTTACAACTCTTATAAAATACATTATAACAAACACAAGGCGGCTGAGTCAACGCCTTTTTTAAGTTGAAGTTTAGACTGTAGAATATCATAGGGACATAGTGTACAGAATTGATGGCTCACTTTAGGAAGATGCAGGGGATGATAACAGCTCCCGCCTGTCGAGAGCCTCAAGGCCGAACGGCAGTCGAAACTGACTTTGTGTATTTACCCTTAAGTCCGGGTTCTCCGTGAGAAGTCCCAAGGACTACGGATTGGCAATGCCCGGTGATGGCGCAGCCGCTTCCCAATTCGCCGCGTCATTGCCATATTGCTGTTTGTTGCCATAAACTCGCTTATGACCAGCAATAGCGAATACCTGGTTGTCGCAGATACTTGAAAGATGTGGTGTTTGTGAATTCTCAAAAAGCCGTGAAATATGGTCGTTGTTGTCTTTACATTATCTTGCAATTAAATGCCGAATTGAGGTATACTTAAGGCCAGAGGATTCCGGTATTTGTTAACGGTTTTTAATTGACACGTTTTTTCGGTAAATATCAGTTATCAGGAGGCAGATATGAAACGACAGGGAAAATTCTTAGTAGTTGTATATTTTTGTTTGGTGATTCTTGCTGACGTTCTTGCAGATGAAAATCTTCGCGTTTTGCCCGAGACAATTGACGGCGTCCCTGCAAATAAGATAATGGGTCATTACCTTCGACAACAGGCCGCGAAGCAGTTCGAAAATTGGAAGACCGAATATGAGCAGCGCAAAACGGCGGAGCAGATAGCGGAGTATCAGAAGCGCCTGCACGAAAAATTCCTCGAGGTCCTCGGCGGTCTGCCCGACCGCACACCGCTGAACCCACAGGTTACTGGTATTGTTTCCCGAAATGGCTACAATGTTGAGAAGGTCATTTTCGAAAGCCAGCCAAAGCACTTTGTTACAGCGGTCTTATTTCTGCCTGATTCCGAAAGGTATAAGCCGCCTTATCCCGGCGTACTCGTCCCTTGTGGACACGCACAAAACGCAAAGGGATATGAATCGTACCAGAAAATGGGGGCATTATTAGCTCTTAACGGAATGGCGGCCTTGGTTTTCGACCCCATCGACCAGGGTGAGAGAGGTCAGTTGCTTGAGGAATGGCCGCAGCTTTGGGGTACGAAGGCACACAATATGATCGGCGTCGGCAGTATCCTGCTTGGAAGAAATACCGCAAGTTTTGAAGTATGGGATGGTATGCGGGGTATAGATTATCTGCAATCCCGTCCCGAGGTCGACCCGAATCGCATCGGGTGCACAGGTAATAGCGGAGGAGGCACACAGACCTCGTACCTTATGGCGCTGGACGAGCGTATTGTCGCGGCGTCACCGAGTTGTTACATTACAAATTTCGACCGTTTGCTCAATACTCTCGGTGGACAGGATGCCGAACAGAATATCTATGCCCAGCTTGCTTTCGGAATGGACCACGCCGACTATCTGATGATGCGAGCGCCGACGCCGATACTTATCTGCGCCGCGACAAAAGATTTCTTTGATATCGGGGGGACCTGGAGTTCTTTTCGTTACGCCAAACGCCTGTATACACGTTTGGGATTTTCAGAACGCATTGAACTATTGGAAAACGATGCTGAGCATAATTACAACCAGCAGGCAAGAGAAGGCGTAGCGAGGTGGATGTCACGCTGGCTGCGTGGGAAGGATAAACCAATAACCGAACCGGAAATCGAGCTGCTCTCTGAAGAAGAGATTCAGTGTACTCCGGACGGCCAGGTAATACTGCTAAAGGGGGCACGTTCCGTTTATGACTTGAATCGAGAATATGAGAAGGACTTGGCCAAACAACGTAAAAGGCTGTGGACAAAAACCGAGTCTGCTGAGTTGATAAGTCAGGTGCGTAAAATTGCCGGTATCCGAAGGCTATCGGAACTTCTCAAGCCGGAAGTGGAAGAGTTCGACGTCATTGAGCGAGATGGCTATCGCATTAAGAAAATGATTATAAAACCCGAGGAAGGTATTTATCTGCCGGCGATGTTGTTTGTACCTTCGCAAAAAACAAGTAAAGACGCAGTATTATATCTTCATGGGGAAGGTAAAGTCACAGACGCAGCGCCGGGCGGACATATCGAGAAGCTCGTAAAAACCGGTCAGACAGTATTGGCTGTGGACTTGCGCGGAGTCGGCGAGACACATGGAGTCGGCCAACCGTATTTCGAGCCTTATTTTGGTTCCGATGGCCAGGATTTCTATATCGCTTATGTCCTCGGGCGCTCTTACGTCGGCATGCGAGCAGAAGACGTGCTCGTATGTGCGCGTCTTTTGCAACAAAAGCAATCCCGCCAGCTTTCTCTGATTGCAATCGGTCACGTTGGTATTCCGGCACTGCACGCTGCAGCTCTTGAGCCGGATTTGTTCGGCTCCGTAAAGCTGATGCGTACTTTAATCTCGTGGTCGAATGTAGTCGAGATAGGCAAGTCTCAGGATCAGCTTGTTAACACCGTCCATGGAGCACTTACCGTATACGACCTTCCTAACTTGGCTGAAACTCTTGGAGAGAAACTGACAATTGAAGAACCCCTCAACGCTTTGGGTAAGCCCATAATGGTGGAGTGAAAATCGTGAAGATAGATTTTATAAGATTGAAAACAAGAACGGCATCTCTTGCAGGGTGTATAATTTTCTGCTTGGGTCTTTCCCACCTTTCTTACGGGCAAACTTCGCCAAAAGCCGATTGGCCGATGCTTGCACACGATGCAGCACGTTCAGGCGCAACTCCGGCGGAAATTCGACCGCCTTTCGAGCGCAAATGGTATCGACTATTCACAGATGAAGGCCTCATGGCCGGCATTCAGCCGGTTATTGCGGACGGCAAAGTTTTTGTCGGAACAATGGCGGGTATTCTGCACGCTATGGATAGTGATACTGGCAAAGACCTTTGGAAATTCAAGACAGGCGGTGCTATTCTTCATACCTGTGCTGTGGCTGACGGTAAGGTTTTCTTCGGCACTGCCGAGGGTAAAATTTACGCTATTAGTGCCGCCGACGGCAGGCTGTTATGGTCGATTAAAATTGGCCCTGCAGTCTGGAATTCGCCATTAGTTTATGATGGCGTAATTATAGTCGGCAGCCGTGACGGTGTGCTTTATGCTATTGCTGTTCAGACTGGTAGAATCAAATGGAAAGCAATAACCGGCGGGCCGCTGCTCTCAAGCCCGGTTCTGGATGTGGAGACAGGCCGACTTTATATCGGCAGCGAAGATATGCACGTCTACGCATTTGATTTCACAAGTGGCAGAAGGCTTTGGCGAAGCGAAAAGCTGCCCGGAGTCAGCTTCCGTGGGTATCATCCAGTCGTTGCGCCGGATGGTTCAGTGATGATTACCGTCAAGCCGTCTATTTCGTTGGACTCTTTTAATCCCATTCTCCACGATATGGTCGGCGAAATCTTTGGTGACTTTGCAAGTTGGCACCACACGAAGGAAGAAAATGAACGGCTCCGCCGTGAAAATTTCAAAGTGATGGAAAAGCCGGATACCTATACAAGACAACTGCAATATATTCGCAAACGCCTGACCGAACAGCCTGTTTACCAGACATTTTTTGTATTGGATTCGGTTACGGGTAAGCAAAAGTTTGTAACACCAATTGTGTACGCCGAGAGTATGAACGGCACTGGTGCTCCGCCTCTCGTCACGCCCGATGGTAAGGTGGTGGTCAAGTTTCAGGCATTGTTGCGGAGTCGATACCAGCATTACTCACCGTTCCTGAATGTCGGGTACCTCGATACCTCCACCGGCTATATCACACCGATTATGGACCAGTCGCGCACTTACGGCTGGCACGACAGCCTTCTCCTCGTCCACGATGAGCAGTGTCAGCTTGCCGTAGGTGGACGCGTGCTGTTCAACACCCATCAGGACAACGTCAACGGTATGGATTTGGATACCTTGATAGGCTATTCGGAACCGTTTTGTCGTAATATTCACGAACCAAAAGCCGGTGAAGCCATCGGAATTTGGGCAGACATTTTGCGCGACCAACAACTTCCGGTAGGTAAAGAGTGGCTCCCTCGCGGCACTGCTGTTTATGGTGGCGGTTCCGTAATTGATATGCCCATCTCAATCGCAGGCGATAGCTTTTATTACATCCCCACTCACGAAATCAACGCAGGAGCTGCCGTGATAGCCTATAAGATGCAGACAGATGGCGGGGCGGGCAAAGAGTCCGAGCCGCCAAACGCCACGTTAACTGGTGCTGAATGGGAAAAGGTTCAGAAACTTCCCTGGGAATGGGATATGCTTGAAATGGGCCGGCTCAACCATGTCCTGAAAAGCCTTCCGGGAAAAGTGCCGGGCACGCGACAGAAGCCCCTCACACAGCAGGCATCAAACCGGGTTGATGACATTACAGATGCAGAGCTTGACCGCTTCATTTGGGAAGTTCCCGTCATCAAGTTCCAGGATAGAAGTGCGTTTGCTCCTTATCAGAAAGAGCTTTCTCGCTGCGTCAAAGAGCTGATTTCCCAACAGTGGCGCCCGCTCTTATTTCCACCCGGCAAACATCCCCGTGAGGCCTTTCGCTTTTTTACCGAACCCACCGAAACACTGTATACACTTGCACTGGCCTATAAGTACATCGACCCTGACCTTCAGCGGGATGTCAAACAGTATATTGCACGAATGAGTTCATCCGGCGGCCCGTTGGAAGGCCCGGTAGGGCAGCGCAGGTACAATCCCGGCGTAGGTGCTGTCCGTTCCTTATACGACCCTGTCCCGGAGAGTATGATACAGGTAAGGGACGATATTGTCCGCAGTGACTTGGCCCGGCTCTATCCCTTCTGGCTTTGGGCCGATGTGACTGATGACTGGAGCCGAATCGAACAAAATTGGGATTTTCTGCGAAAACTTATCGACCAGCCTCCGGATAGAATGGAAGAAGACTGCCGCAATGGATACTTGGCTGGCCTGATTGCATACTGTCGAATGGCGACGCGGATGAACGATGAGGAGGCCGTCCAAAAGGGCATTAGCACAGCCCAAAAAGCCTTTCGCCAGCGTCTGGAATACGAATTTGCCCACACACGCGGCGGACTTATAACACAGGTACCTGTCCTCCGCACCATATTCGGCCGTTGGAGACACCTGACCCCTGAAATTGGACGTCTCTGCGCTGCATACACAAAAAAGACACATCAAAACCTGATGGACGTCTACGTGGATTATCACCGCCCGACCTGGTACCTGGCCTGGAACGTGGAGACGATGTGGCGAAACGAGTGTCCTTTCTCGTTTCCTACAATGGCTGATGAAGTCTTCGCCGCTCGTGCTTTGATTCTTCACGAGCCGGCCGAAAAGCTTGCTCGCTCCCTTGATATTCCCTGGTGTAAAGCCGACCTGTTCTACATCCGCAAGCTTATCTTAACTCTTGAGGCACACGGCAAAGTGGACTGGCGAGATATTCGTAAACAGACTGGCGAAACTACCGGTGGGTCGGGGTGGTAGCCACGTTAATTTTTAAAAAATCAAGCCAACTGCTTTCGATATATTCTACGGGCGTAACTATTCTAAAGCATTTCCTCAAATATGCCGATTTCTAAAGTATAGAAACTGCAGATTTAAGGGGCTTTTTAATGCAAAAGATTAAAGAACGAAGAAAAGAAAAAAGGCTGCACTATGAGCTGCCTGTCCGGTTTGCAGAAGAAACAGACGGAACCTTTTTGCAGGGTCTTATGGTGGATATATCCAGCATAGGCATGGGTTTTATCTGTGAAGCCGATGTGAATTGCCCCCTTGTGAATCAAAACTTGACTATGCAGTTTAGCATTCCTCGTCTTGGCACAAGTTCCCCTGATATGCAGCAGATTACACGTACCGGTCGCGTCTTCCGCATTGACGATTTAAATGACGGACGCCATCGTGTGGCTATCCAGTTTGATGACCCGCCTTTCTGGAACCTGCTTCCTCAGTCTGATAAATAACTCTTATATCCTCAGAAACTCTGACAGCTTATAAGAGATAAACTCAGGTTTGTTGGTTATTGACCGACTTTTTCTCTTCTATTTGCTGATTTCATCCAACGATGCAAGCCAACCATTTTCTGAATACCTTCTACGTAAGAACGGTGCATTATGCCAAGCTCTTCGCTGTCCGCCGTCAGGACCTTGGGAAAATCAAATGCAGGCAGCTTCGGTGTGGGCCGCTTCAATTTCGATAGATTGGCCGACAATTCCTTGAACCTTTGCCCCCAGGCCTTGACAGTCAGGTCAGATTTTACAAGCCCTGCAAACAAACTGATATCCGTTGAGCTTGGAGAGTCAGCGAAGGGCCACGACAACCAGCCGTCGGCCAGATTACGTGAGACCTCGATTTCCGCGCTTATCCACTCTGCTTGTTGAGACTCGCTAAGATGTGGGTGATTTTGTGGTGCACCCCCTCCATACCATCCGAATTCGCCTAAGACGACCGGCTTCCCTGTATGGCAGTAAGCAAGAACCGCTTGTAGATAGCTCAGGTTCTTATTCCAATTATCTTGGGAGCCAAATGGTGCACCCATGGTCGGATAGAAATGGATAGTCATAAAATCAAGCCACTGCTTCTGACGATTTGGATTAAACGCAGCATATCGACTCGGCTGACCCGGTCGAACCAACGGGTAAGACCATTGGATATAACCTACGGTAATCAGGTGGGTCGGGTCAATTCTGCGTATAGCTTCGACCTGCCGGCGTACCCATTCGTCAGCTAAATGCTCACGAAAGCGCTGCCAGTCTTGTAATCGTAGATTTATTGCGTCGGACTTATTCTCAGGAGCAGATATCTCACCCCATTTATCAGATTCGGTGAGCTTATTTCCCCAGTCCGCTTTCAGCACAGCCTCGTTTCCGTAATTTTCTTGAAGCCACGCATTCCATCTGCTTTGCCATTCTTTGATAAACCACGGCATGTGCGGCTCGTTGAGAAGGTCCCAGGCGAAAATAGCAGGCTCCCCCTTATAGCGTTGGCCTACGACCTTCCAGAAGTACTCCAGTGCCCGAAGGGCCTCTTCGCCGGCAAACCTGTCCGGCCTCCAATAGGAAGGGCTGCCCTCCCAATGGTCCGGCCCGGTCAGTATTAGCCGAATTCCTGTTTCGCGACCGATTTTGACAAGGATATCGAGTTTTTTAAGAGAGTGCTCATTGATAGTATCAGAGTCAGGCTGAAAGTTGCCCGCCGTTAGAAAGACGCGTGCACAATTGACTCCGAGCTTGCTCATTAACAGGAATTGCTGCCGAACTTTGTCAGCATCAAATTGACGCCATATCTTCGGTGCCCACCCGGTGTGAGGGTCATAATAATTCGTGCCGAATGGAATATAAGGGCGTCCGGAATCCCGCTCCGCAAATCCTTGTCCGTCAGCGCTCACTACTATCAGTTCCATCTTCAAAGGTTCTGCTGCGATGACTGTCATCTGAAGTACGAAAGATATGACAGCTATCGCAACGAAAACAACCCTTCGATTTATCATTAGCCGTACCATTTGCAAAGGGTCTCGCCTTACGGTGAATAGTAGTTGTAACATTGTTTTAAGCGTCGGTAATTTCGATTTGTCCATAAACGTTTTTGTTTGGGTCGGGGATTAACTTCACTGTTTGCGTATATATGCAGCTCGCTGCCGTTCAAAACGATTATCTCCTCCCGCCAGTCACCTGTTACATCTGCCACGTACAGGATGTCGGTTTTCTTAATCCACAACTTCTTGCCGTTGTTGTCATACACGGCTAAGTGACCCGGCACAGTAACCAGATAGTCCGTCTCCCCGTCATTGTTGATGTCCGCCGTGATTATCCCTCCACCAGAGTCCTTGGGAGCGGGAATGGCCAGCTTGATAACAAACGGTTTACCTTGTGAATCCTCCGCCGTAAAAACTACGCTGAAAAACGTAACGATTATTGCTCCAAACACCACTCCACGAATACCCATAACATTACTTTCCTTAATGAAACTATTTTTCTGACCTGTTTAATTAAACAATCTT
>Ga0315547_1002816_pt1 | contig 11803 bp, 11 predicted proteins | sample SalMarSW160240MG_2_FD_202542 | JGI IMG/M metagenome (GOLD analysis project Ga0315547, IMG submission 202542) | Salt marsh sediment microbial communities from the Plum Island Ecosystem LTER, Massachusetts, United States - Salt Marsh Sediment SW1601-240 ... | reverse complement strand
GACACGGTTGATTTGGGGAACAATCCCTTGAGCGACACCTCCATTAATACTTATATCCCTCAACTTAAGGCGCGGGGGGTAAAGGTCTTGTGGAGTATAACCCAATAAGCTGTTAGCCCAGCCAGCGGATTTGGAGAATTAGTTCTTCTACAGGGAGGTGCAAATATTGGGATGGATAAAGAAAGGCTAGAGGGTAATGAGAATGAGGGCTTGGTTGAGAGGAAGCGTAAGAGTCTCGGCAAAAGAATAGCCTTAGCGTTGGCTGCCATAGCAATCGGTTGTGCTGTATTTGTAATATGGTGCTTATTCCTTCCTACGACTGAACTTGGAGACAGGATTTTGTCCGTTGCGACCAGTCTCGGAGTGATGATTTACTTAACCTATAAATGGTCTGGGAAAACGATAGCATTGGTAATCGCTGTTGTGTTTATTATATTATTTGGTTTATTGCTTTGGGAATCAGTCCGATATCCCCCAATTTTGTGGGGAAGGTGAGTATCAAAAAGCCTTGTGGCAATAAATAGTCCAGCCAGCGTATTTGGAATTGAATTAAGAGAAAGTCGATGAGAATAGCTATTCTAATTTGCTCTATTCTTGCTTTGGCCTTGTTAGCCTTGTTAGGCTTATCATACACGCCGGGAACTTCGTTAGAGATTTCTAGAACTGAACTAGATAACGGGGTCATAATTCAGAATGTAGGAAATATTCCTTGCCTTATTTTTGTCAGTTCACCTGAAGGTGTACAGCAGTTTCAACTGGCTGTGGCCGAGAAGGTAACGGTTACTGACATAACAAAGCCGATTGATATTGCAGTAACTAGCGAGATGACGATTAGCTGGGAGGATTGGGAGAGGATGAAGAGGATACATGAGAAGTGGGTGAAAATCAAATATGATCTATCCTCAAACTTCACTGACCTCTAGTCTGGGCGAACCGGATTACTCCAAACATCGTATTTTATCTTTGACTTTTCATGTTTGATTTTTAACTTTGATTTTTGAGGAGGTGGGGACGAGCCCCCTCCACTGAGCAATGTAAATCTTTACAATTATCAAGACTCCAGTTAATATTTTCGAGTGATTGATAGATATTTAGACTCAATAATAAAATCGCTTGAATCTAAGAACTGGTATGCTGCTCTTTTTATAGCCTTAACTATACCAGACATTTGTGGTGCCTTAGAACACCCTAATGAAAAGTCTGGAATTAGATATGTCAATTGGTACAACAAGTATATGCTGCCAAAATACAGTTCAATTATGGGGCCTCTCCAAGAACTACATGTATTTCTGTCAGGTGAAGATTGCTATGCTCTGCGTTGCTCACTTTTGCATGAAGGAACGGGAGATATAGAAAAACAAAAAATCTCAAAGAGTCTGGAATCAGTCCATTTCAACGTACCTTCAGATAAAGGAGGCATGTTGCACTGTAACCAGCGTAAGAATGTATTGCAACTACAAGTTGACGTTTTCTGTAATGACTTTATCAGTTCAGCTCACCAATGGCTATCAGACGTGCAGGGTGATGCTGGTATTCAAGTTAGAATGCAATTGTTATCAAAAATGCACCCCGCTTTCTATTTTCCAGGCTTTATAGGTCGTTCGGAGAGAAGTTAAATAATAACTAGGCATTCAGGTACTCTAAATCCAGAAATGTCGTAGTTTGGGAACTTCCGTTTTGGACTTAACGGACTCAAAGCAACGCTAGAGCATTACAGCTTAATAAGATTAGTAAACCCAATTCCGATAAACTTGGAGTTAAGGAAGTTACCGTAATTTGCCTCCAGCTTTATCCAGCAATTTCAGGAACTCAGCTTCGCTGAGCGTCTTTGTCCCCAACTTCTCTGCTTTAGCCAGCTTGGAGCCGGGGTCGGCGCCTACCACTACGTAAGAAGTTTTCTTGGTGACATCCGAGCCGGCTTTGCCACCGAGAGCTTTTATTTTCGCTTCTGCTTCTGAGCGGGAGAGGGATTCCAGCTTGCCGGTTAAAACAAATTCCAGTCCGGCTAAAGGTAACTCCTCAGGCTTGGCCTCCTTAACTTTCTCTCTTTTCAGCTTCAGCTTGGCCTTTCTCAGCTTTTTAATAATTTGCCTATTTCCTTCCTGCCTGAAAAAGGCAACAATGCTTTCAGCTATCTTCGGGCCAATAGACGGAAGGGTTGAAAGCTCTTCCTGGCTGGCTTTGGCCAGTTGGTTAATACTGTGGAATTGCTCTGCTAATAGTTCGGCGTATTGCTCACCGACATGCAGGATTCCCAGGGCGAAAATAACCCGTGCTAAAGGTCTATTCTTACTCTTATCGATGGAATTAAGCACATTGGAGGCACTTTTGTCCGCCATTCTTTCCAGACTGAGAAGTTGCTCCTTGGTGAGGTAGTATAAATCGGCAGCATCCTTGACCAAGCCGCCCTCGAACAAAGCCTGACATAGCTTTTCACCAACGCCATCTATATCCATAGCTCCACGGCTGACAAAGTGCTTGATCTTCTCTAGGGCTTGAGAAGGGCAGGCAGTATTGGTGCAGCGGTGCATAGCCTCACCTTCAGGCTTTATCACCTCGCTTCCACATACAGGGCAGCGCCTGGGCATGGAGAAGATTTTCTCCTTGCCAGTACGGCGGCTGACGATAGGTTCGACAATCTCGGGTATAACTTCGCCAGCCCGCTGCACAACGACCCAGTCGCCGATGCGAATATCTTTACGATGGATGTCTTCCTCATTATGCAGCGCCGCTGAACTGATAACGACACCACCTACCCGAACTGGCTCTAAAATAGCATAGGGGTTAAGGCTTCCCGTCCTACCAACATTTATGCCAATGTCAATTAGCTTTGTGGTGCCCTGGATGGCGGGAAACTTGTAGGCAATGGCCCATCTTGGCTCGTGAGCCATTGTGCCCAGCTCTTGCTGGAGGGCAATAGAATTGACCTTTGCTACTATGCCATCGGCTTCGTAGGGAAACTTTTCCCGTCTTTCTGCCCAGCTCTGATAATATTTCTCCGCTTCATCAAGGGAGTGGCGCAGGGCAATATTGGGGTTTATCTTGAAGCCCAAGGACTTGAGGTACTGCATGATTTTCCAGTGAGTGTCGGGCACCGCCTTGCCTTCAGCCCAACCTAATCCATAAATGAATATGTCGAGAGGACGCCGAGCAGTGATGCTGGAATCGAGCTGCCTTACCGAGCCAGCAGCGGCATTCCTGGGGTTGGCAAAAAGCGGCAGCTCCTCTTTGGCCCTCTCTTCATTAAGCTTTTTAAAACCAGCTTTAGGAAGATAAACTTCGCCGCGGACTTCAAATCTGGGCGGCGCCTCTCTGGGTACGGAAAGGGGAATACTCCTGATGGTTCTCAAGTTCTGGGTGATATCCTCACCCCGGTAACCATCCCCCCTGGTTGCTCCTGTGACGAGCAGGCCATCAACGTAAGTCAGGGCTACTGCCAGCCCGTCAATTTTGGGCTCGCAAACAAGGTCAAACTGGCCCCCTTCTAAAAGGTTGCTTACTCTTTTATGCCAGGCTGCCAGTTCTTCGTAGGAAAAAGCATTGGCCAGGCTCAACAAGGGCTGGGGATGCTCGACGACTCCGAACGCTTCCACGGGAGGCGCTCCAATCCTTTGCGTCGGCGAGTCAGGGGTAACAAGCTCGGGATGCTCAGTCTCAAGCTGTCTGAGCTCCTTCATCAGTTCATCGTACTCTGCATCACTGATTTCAGGGCTGTCCAGCACGTAGTAGCGGTAATTATGGTGATTAATTATCCCCCGCAGCTCTTCAATCCTCTTCTTGCCCTTATTTATGTTTCCCATAAAGCTAATCCCTATTTATATTATAGCAAAACTCCCCTCTATTAATCCTGCCTTGTGGCTATCTCTTCTCCAACTCATTAGACCTATGCTGTGTGCTACAATTAGACGAGTCTTAGGAGGAACGATTTCTCTTACTTCATCCGGAGGCAATATCCAAGTTTATATATGTTAAAGCCAAATCATGAATGAGATAAAGTACAAGCCAATCGGGATTATTCATTCTCCGTTCAAAGAACCCAGAGGGACACCTATACAGCCTGCAGGGGCTAAAGGTATCAATGGGACAGTCGAGATATTCCCGGAATATGCTGAAGGTCTAAAGGATATTGAAGGTTTTTCTCACATTATCTTGCTATACCACTTTCACCTATCCAAAGGGTCGACATCGATAGCAAAGCCTTATATGGATAACGAAGCGCATGGAGTCTTTGCCATGCGAGGTCCGAGTAGGCCCAACCCTATCGGCATCTCGGTAGTGTGCCTTGTCAAGGTTGAAGGGAATACGCTCCATATTGAAGATGTGGATATTGTAGATGGGACACCACTACTGGATATTAAGCCTTATATTCCCGAATTTGACATAAGGGAAGTGGAAAGGATAGGATGGCTGGAGAAAAATGTACATAAGCTTTCAGCATCGAAAGATAATGGGAGGTTTACAGAGTGATTTGTCTGCCTTGCGATAGCGGAACATATGAAGTTTCAGTTCTTGGTTTTTGTCGCTCTGGCTTGTCAAATCTGTGACATGCTGGACAGCGTCTGAGTTTTTTGAGGAGGATAAAACATGGCTACTAAACCAGTTGTAATCAGGTTCTTCGCCCCTGTGATTGATGCCACGGTCAATGCGCTGATGAGTGCCGTCGACCAGAAAATGAAGCAGGGGACACAAGAGTTCATCATCCTTATCTCTTCGCCTGGCGGCTCTGTTATCCATGGTTTAAGCGCATATAACTATTTGAAAGGACTACCTGCTTCCATAACTACGCACAATTTTGGCAGCGTGGACTCAATAGGCATTGTCATATACTGTGCTGGTTCAAGGAGGCTATCAGTACCCCAAGCGAGATTCTTGTTTCATGGTGTTAGTGCGCAGTTTAGGGGGGAGCAGAATTTAGAGGAGAAAATGCTGGAGGAAAGGTTAAAGGGATTGAGGATTGATATGGAGAACATTGCCAAGATAATCGCAGCCAATACAGGCAAAAACGTCAAAGATATTACTGATGCCATGCTTGAGAGGACAACTTTGAATCCAGAGGAGGCGCAGTCCTGGGGCCTGGTACACGAAATTAAGTCAGAGCTATTTGAAGCAGGAAGCGAAGTAATTGCCATACAGTTTCAGCAACAAGCACAGCCACGACCACAACCACAACCACAACCACCACGGAAGCTGTAACATTAGCCGGGAAGCGTGCACTTCACTATGGCTCATTCCAAATAAGCAATAAACCATTATTGGGAGTTGGGCAAAGAGTAAACCATTGGAATGCTATTTATTATACTAGCGGGTGTTTACTTTCGCCCCTTTAATAGATAAAATCGTGGTTAACCAAAATATGAAGCTGGTAAGGAGGTAAGTATGTCAAAGCATATTTGCAAAGGTCTGGCTATCATTCTTATAGTTACATCATTGATGATATTGACTGCGGTACCCGTTCTGGCATTTGATGCTCGCAGTGGAATGGCTGTCACCGTCGTTAGTGAAGAGGTAGTGGATGATGACCTTTATGTGGCTGCCGAGACCATTATTATTGATGGCACCGTTAACGGCGACGTCTGGGCTGCTGCTAATACGATCACCGTCAATGGCATAGTTAATGGCAGCGTCATGGCTGCTGGCAGGATAGTCAATATCAACGGTGATATTACGCACGCTGTGCGGGCAGTGGGTGAAACCATCAACATTAATGGCGATGTTGGCGGCGATTTGATGGCTGGTTGTGGAAAGATGAATATAGCGAGCACAGCCAGAATTGGTGGCGACCTTCTTTTTGGAGCTGATATTGTCCGCATTGATGGACCTATTGAGGGCGACATCAGAGGTAGTGGAAGGGAAGTCACCATAAGCAACGGGGTAAACGGAAATGTTGAACTCGAAATAGAGAGCCTAACCATATTGCCTACAGCAAATATCGGAGGTGACCTGAACTATACCAGTGAAGAGGAAGCCGATATCCAATCAGGTGCCCAAATCACCGGCGCCACTACCCATAAGCTGCCCGAAGTGAAGAAAGATTGGGCTAAGGTCTTCCCCTTTGTCATTTTCTTCGGCGTACTGGCCAAGGTGTTGAGCTTCTTAATGGCTTTGGTAGCAGGGGTAGTTATCATTTTCCTTGCTCCCAAGAAGCTGACCTCTATCACCGATGCTATAGGCACCCGACCGGGGCCAAGCGCTGGCTGGGGAGCGCTCATCGTGTTTCTTACTCCTATCGCCGCTCTAATAGTGTGCCTCACAATTATCGGCATACCCGTGGGACTGATTGCCTTAACGCTCTATGGTATAGCCATTTACCTTGCTCAGATCCCTGTGGGCTTATTTATCGGGCGCTGGATTATTGGCCGCTTCAGAGTTGTGGAAGGCAAAGCTATCATGGTTGGAGCCTTAGCTATAGGTCTCGCCATTCTTAAGCTCTTAAGCCTAATCCCTTACTTCGGCTTTGTCGTCGGATTGGCTGTTGTCATCTTTGGTTTAGGAGCAGTAGTGGCAGCAGAAAGGAAGCGGCGGGCCGAGGCAGGGAAGGCTGCTTGGACTTAACCATAAAAGTTGAAGCGTGCTGACAAAAGCTTTGCCCAACGGTGTACGCCAACCGCAACTTAAGTTCTTGTCTACTTAGGAAGGCAGAGGAATGATTCATAGTCTATTGCCTTCAGATTTCGATGCTGTACTCAAGGTCATAAATGATGCTGCGCAAGCTTACAAAGGAGTAATCCCGAATGATAGATGGAAAGAACCGTATATGTCAGCCGAAGAATTGAGAGAAGAAATTGAAGCTGGCGTACGATTCTTTGGCTGGGTGGAAGGTGGGCATTTGCTCGGAGTGGCAGGAATTCAAGCTCTTGAAGATACTACCTTGATCAGGCATGCTTATGTGCTCCCAGGATGCCAGAGGAGGGGAATTGGCACGAGGCTACTGGAATATCTCATAGGCTTGGCCGAGACTTCGGAAATTCTGGTAGGGACCTGGACTGATGCCACCTGGGCTATTCGATTCTACGAGAAACATGGTTTCAAACTGGTGTCGTCCAGGGAAAAGGATGGGCTCTTACAGACATATTGGAACATCCCCCAGAGGCAGATTGAAACTTCAGTGGTGCTGAAGGCAATCTCTTCTTTTTAGTAATGGAATGCTTCTCAAGTTGTCAATAGCTGGTACTCGTCCAACATATTAGCGATATCTCCACCTCTCGTTATTGCAAAGCAATCTATTCTTTTCCCCAGCAATCGCGGCTGAGGACTTTACCATATACCTTTTATTACGATATACTTTTATACTTTTTGTTATGAGGATTTTCCGGAGGCTGAGATGAATATTAAACAGACCTTGGAAGATACTGCCAGCGAAATACCACACAAAGAAGCCATTGTTCTTGGTGCTCAGAGGATTACTTATGGGGAACTAGATGAGACTTCTAACAGAGTAACCAACGTCCTCCTGGATATGGGCATGAAAAAGGGTGCCCATGTGGCTATCTTGATGTCTCATAGCCCTGAGTGGGTCATCAATTATTTCGGGGTAATCAAGGGTGGGGGTGTAGCTGTGCTACTCAACACTGCGCTCAAAGTACCTGAACTTGATTCTTTGCTGCGAGACTCCGACTCGGAAATTCTGATAACAGAGAAGAAATTTTCTCGGAAGCTTTCCTCAGTTTTGCCTCACATTCCTTTGTTAAAACGGGTAATTGAGGTTGATGCAGATTCTTACACCAGGATGGTAGCTAACAGCTCTCCCATGCCACTGGCTATTGATATAAAAGACGAGGATGAAGCTACTATATTTTACACCTCTGGTGTCCTTGGGAAGCAAAAGGGCGTGGTACATACGCATGCTTCCCTTATGGGAACTCCCCCCATAGTTTCGGCAGGCATACAACGGAAAAGAGAAGATGTCATTATAGACCTTGTTCCCTTTTCTTATCTTTATGGCTTATTCGAGGTTCTTTTTGGTTCGATCATCACAGGCTCTACCGTCGTGCTTATCCCTAACTTCACACCCAGAGCTGTCCTGGAGGCTGTGGAGAAAGAAAAAGGCACGGTTATCTTTGGTGTTCCTGCCATGTACAATGCTCTGGCTATGGTGCGTGACGAAATTTTGGAAAGATATGACCTGAGTTCACTGCGATTGGCTGTTAGCGCGGGGGCAAAGTCCTTTACTAAGTTGATGGAGGCTTTGGAGGACAAGCTCGGATTATCGCTTTATGAGGTATACGGTCTCACGGAAGTTTCCGCCGTTTCCATAAGCACCTTTAACAGCCGCAAACTGGGGACTGTTGGCAAGCCAATTTGCCGCCTTAAGATACTGGATGACAACGGCCAAGAAGTTCCCAGGGGCGAAATAGGGGAAGCTGTGTTCAATGCCCCCTGGGTGATGAAAGGATACTATAAAGCTCCTGAACTCACAGCTCAAGTCCTTAAGGATGGCTGGTTTTATACCGGAGATTTAGTCAGGATGGATGAAGAGGGCTACCTGGAATATATAGAGAAGAAGTCGTTCATAATAGTCACGTCTTCTGGACTTAAGATTGGTCCGTCGGAAGTTGAATTCTTGCTGCTGAGCCATCCTAGCGTAGCTGAGGTAGCCTATGTAGGTATTGACGATGGTTATGGGGGACAGATACCCACAGCCTTCGTAATGCTTAAAGAAGGGCAACATGCCTCGGCAGAAGAGCTGTCCAACCTTTGTTACCAAAACCTAGCTGATTTTAAGCTCCCTAAGAGAATTGAATTTGTAGACAGCATACCTAAAACTAGCTCGGGGAAGGTAGCTAGAAAGAAGCTCAAAGAGACAAACTTGACCCAGAACTAGCTGCAAGAGTCCTTCGTTTCTTGTCATTGCGGGCGTAGCGAAGAATCTAATCCCGCTTATCCTAATGTTGACGTGATTAACACTTATTGCTAACATCATGAACTGAGCCGTGCTAGGCGGGGAGCTAGCGGTGCCCTGTACCCGAAAACCGCTATAGCGGGGCTGAAGTCCTGCTTGAGGTTTACGGCCGGACAGATTTGTTTTTGCTGAGCAGTGTTGATAGTCGGGTTCTATGCAGCTGGAGGCTATGAACCCCGTCAGGTCCGGAAGGAAGCAGCGGTAAATAGCATTTCCAGTGTGATATAGAGTTGCCTGGTTGGAGCTAGCTGGCAAAGGCAGCTTCCCGGTTTGGGAATCGAGAGCAGGTGCACGGCTTACAGAAATTTTGGAGGCTATGGATATGGCAATAAAGAATGTGTGTGTTATTGGTTCGGGGACTATGGGCAGTGGCATAGCTCAAGTATCGGCACAGGCGGGCTATGAGACAACCATGGTTGACGTAAAACAAGAGTTTCTTGACCGTGGTATCAGCGTAATAAAAACAAGCCTGGGTAAATTTGTGGAAAAAGAAAGAATTAAGCAAGAAGAGATGAAAGAAGCGCTAGCGAGACTTCGGGCCTCGATTGACATGAAAAATGCCGCTAAAGGTGCTGACTATGTTATAGAGGCGGTATTTGAGAGGGCGGATGTAAAGCTGCCGATATTTGGACAGCTTGAAGAAATTTGTCCTAAAGAAACAATTCTGGCTTCTAACACATCAGGAATACCAATAAGTCTAATGGCATCTGCGACCAAGCGTCCCGATAAGGTTATAGGCACGCACTTTATGAACCCCGTACCGTTAATGAAGGGAGTAGAGATAGTGAAATCTTTGCTTACATCAGAGGAAACTTTGAAAGTAAGCCTCGATTTTGTCAAATCTTTGGGTAAGGAAACAGTAGTAGTTAAAGATTCCCCTGGATTTGTAACCAATAGACTAGTAACCTTAGTTTTCAATGAGGCAGCCAAGCTATTGGAAGAGAATTTAGCAAGCATAGAGGATATAGATAAAATAGAGAAATTATCACACAACTGGCCTATGGGCCCATTCGAGCTGGCAGACCTGGTTGGTATAGACGTTGTGGTAGACCTCTTGGAAGGAATTTACCAGCAGACTGGATGGGAAAGGTATAAGCCAGCTCCGTTATTGAAGAGGATGGTCGAAATTGGGTACACGGGAAGGAAAGCGGGAAAGGGCTTCTATCAATTGTTTGGACAAGGCTGACATTTTTGTATCGGCAATTGCTCCGCCAATTTGGCTTCAAACCAAAAAAAAGCTTAGGACAGCATTTCCTTATAGATGAAGCTGTATTAGAGCGTATTCTATCTGCTGCCGAACTCGGCCACGGGGACATTGTAGTTGAGATAGGTCCGGGGCCGGGCATACTAACTGAAGGGTTAGCCAAACGAGGAGCTAAGGTCATTGCTGTTGAGCTTGATTCCAAATTAGTTGCCCTGCTGAAAAAACGACTAGCCGCATTTCCCGATGTCAAAATTATCCATGCTGATATACTTAAGGTTACCCCCCAGCAACTTCTACAAAATAATTTAACCGCCTCCGAATTTGTCCGAGGTTACAAAGTTATAGCTAATCTTCCTTATTACATTACTTCACCGATGTTGAACCATTTTCTCGAGGCGCAGCCCCGGCCCTCAGAAATGGTGGTAATGGTACAGAAGGAAGTTGGTGAAGCTATTGCTGCTACCCCTGGTAAGATGAGATTGCTCAGTGTTAAGACTCAGTTCTATAGTAAGCCTGCTATTATATCCTATGTGCCAGCGGCAAGTTTTTATCCCCCGCCGAAAGTAGATTCAGTTATTTTGCGCCTGGACGTTTACTCCCAGCCGCCTATCGAGGTATCCGATGTCGCTAGTTTTTTTGATATAGTTATGCATGGTTTCAGCTCTCCTCGTAAGCAGCTTCGCAATTCCCTGGCTCACTCTTTAGAGATGCCGCCCGGCCAGATTGCTTCATTACTGGAAAATGCTGGAATAGAAGCTAAACGGCGGGCTGAAACTCTTAGCTTGGAGGAGTGGAGGGGGCTATGGAAAATCTTTGCTCCCTTTACAGAAAGATTAAAATGTTGACTGTTTATGCCCCGGCTAAAGTAAACCTTGTCCTCGAAGTGCTGGGCAAGCAAAATGATTATCACCGAATCTTCAGTATTGTTCAGTCAATAGACTTATGTGATGTCCTCAATTTTCAGTTAGACGAGGAAGTAGGTTTTGAATGTGATGAACCCAGCTTGAAGCGCGATAACCTGGTAACACGGGCGGTCACCCTGCTTAAGGAAAGCACAAAATGTGGTCTGGGGGCACGAATCGAGCTTCGTAAGCATATACCCTGGGCTGTGGGATTGGGGGGTGGCAGCAGTGACGCCGCCGCTGCTCTCTTAGCTCTAAATGAGCTTTGGGGATTGGGATTGCCGCTTTCTGAGCTGGTCTATTTAGCATCTAAGCTGGGCTCGGATGTTCCCTTCTTTATCCATAAGGGCACGGCTTTGGTGGAGGGGAAGGGAGAAAAGGTAACCCCGCTGCCATCCCTGCCTTCAAAATGCTTTGTGTTACTGGTGCCGCCATTACCTAAAATCTCGGGCAAAACAAAGCAAATGTATAATAATTTAGACGCTGCTTATTTCACCGAAGGCCAGTTTGTTCAGGCAGCCTTGTCATCTTTGAGGCAGGGGAAAGCGATTGACCATGGTCTTGTGTTTAATGTCTTTGAAAAGATAGCCTTTGATTTTTTCCCCGGGCTGGACAAATATAGGAAGACTCTGGAAGAAGCTGGAGCCCCGGGAGTTTATCTCGCTGGCTCCGGACCATGTCTTTTTACTTTTTTCTCAGGGGAGGAAAAAGCCGCTGAACTGTTTTCACGCCTGAGAAAGCAAGGATTGGAGTGCTACCTGGCATCTCCTTTTCCACATACAAACATAGCTGCGGGTC
>Ga0315547_1002812_pt1 | contig 11814 bp, 11 predicted proteins | sample SalMarSW160240MG_2_FD_202542 | JGI IMG/M metagenome (GOLD analysis project Ga0315547, IMG submission 202542) | Salt marsh sediment microbial communities from the Plum Island Ecosystem LTER, Massachusetts, United States - Salt Marsh Sediment SW1601-240 ... | reverse complement strand
ACCGGTAAACTGAGTTAGACTGTCTGCACCCAGTGCCACTCCCCAAGCCCTTTTCGGGGTGGCCGTTTTAGCCCGGACAAGCGGCCGGTTTGGAGCGGACACGTTGCCGATTTCACCGGAATCCGCAGGTATGTCAAATTAAAAAACAGGGTAATATTATAGTATTTTATTGGGTAACATTTGCTTAAATTGTTACCTCAGTGCACCTCGAAGCGTATTTTTTGCTAGAAACATAATAGCTGTCTTTCTTACTATTTTTGACATCCGACCTCAAGCATATGCCCTTCTATTAAGGATGAGGAGGGCACAATTTTACTTGTTCACATTAAGCCACAAGTAAAGTGACCGATAAGGCTCAATTAGCCCATCTTTATACAATAGCAACTCTAACTTCTGATTATCACCCGGTATTGTTGGCTGGAAATTTAATATTTTATCCTGCTTCTCACCGTGTTCTAAAACCAGCGGGTCCAATTCCTGTTGCTTCTCTTGATTTAGTATTAATTCTAAATGATAGCTGACCGTTTCATGCTCCCGGTTTACGATTCCTATTATTATTTCTGCTTCTTCACCAACCATCACCTCCCTGGGATAATCATCGGCCTGACCCTCATTGTTCAGTATATAAAACTCGGTAAAAGGCTCACTGAGCTCAGGTACGGCAATAAAATAGAACAAAGTGCCAATAGTTGCCAGGATAATCAGTACGAGCACTACAGACAAAGGTTTATCCCGTTTAGCAGAGCTTGCTTGGTTCGTCATCTAAAGTTAATATAGCCTAAACTAGGATTGTAGGCAACAGCCAGGTATGTCTTGACCCCATTATTGAGCCAATCACAAGTTTATTTATCTCAATAAGTCCTCCAGGTGAATAACCTCGCTTTACCCTTGTTTACAGGAGCTTAAGTCACCAGAATGAGGAAAAGAGCCGATAATGAACAAAATACTTCCATTGCAACAAACAAGCGTCATCGTTCCGGTAAAGAATGAAGCTCACTCTATTGGTATTATCGGCACAAAGATGAAGGAATGTTTATTCAGCAACAATTTAGCTTCACTGTTTATATTATTACTCGTTTTTTTACCTGTAGTAGTCCGTTTCAAATACTCTATCAAATATGTTAAAGTTACTGATAGCACCAGTGGCTTCCGGGCTGTTACTCGACCGGTATAGTAAAAATTAAAACTCGAATCACATAGGTTTGAAATAGAGACCGAGATGATATACGAGACAGTTAAAAAGAGGTTTACTCTCACCGAGGTACCTATAGCCTGTAACTGGAGTTGCCGATTTTCCCGCCTCTTTGTTCTTCTGGACATATTATGAAAATATGTATGGTGGTTCCCTGGTTTCCTTCTTTAAATGCCGATACTGTCGAATCGCAGCAGGGAATATTTGACTATCGTCAGACAATGCAGCTTGTGGAGAGAGGACACGAATTCAGAATAATCTCGATTCAATGGCGGGGACAAACCACCGCCGAGACAATCAGCAATGAAGTTGAGATACGCCGTATAGCACCTATTTTCATATTCCCCCGGATAAGATACCCGATACCGAATTTTGTGGCTCTAAATCGCGAGATAAAAAGTAATTGCATTACCTGGAAACCGGATGTATTAGTCTTTAGCCACGCTATATATCTGACAGCACTGCCTGTCCTCTGGTTGAAGAAGCTCAATATTCCTGTTATTGTCAGTACGGATGTCTATCCTGGTTTATCGTGGTCATATGGCAGCAAGCTGGTTGATAGCGTGGGTTATTTGTACTCCATCCTTGTCATGAGACGTATCTTTAAACATGCTGATGGGATTCACCTTATGAATTCGCAGCTTAATGAATACGACGATAAGATTCATCTGGATACCGGCAAGGCTTTCACCATAACCCGAGGTGTAGACACCGAGTTGTTTCAGCCCAGAAATGGTGTGGTAGGGTTGAGAGAAAATTTCGGTATTAATCAGGACGATACGGTTATTTTGTATGCGGGTCGGCTGGACCTGGTTAAAGGCGTAGATTATCTTCTTCAGGCAGCCGAGAAGGTTCTATCCCGGCACAGTAATATCAAGTTCCTGATAGTCGGGGACGGAAGTCTGAGACAGCAGTATGAGGAGTCCACTAAAGCACTGTCTCCGGCCGTAATTTTCACAGGATGGCAAAGTGATGTCCCCAGGCTAATGAACTCCGCTGATATATTTGTTCTCCCTTCACTATCGGAAGGTGCAGCTAATGTTGTCATGGAGGCGAGCGCCTCCGGCTTACCGGTAATTGCTACCAGTGTGGGTGAGGTGCCGCGGATTGTGTCCGATGGCGAGACAGGAATTCTGGTAAAACCGAAAGATGTAAATGCCCTGGTTGAAGCAATAGAAACACTCATAGGTGACCCTGCACGGGCTAAGAAGATGGGGCAGGCGGGTAGAAAAAGGGTAGAGGAAATATACAATTGGGGGGCAGTCTGCGAGAGGGTAGAAGAAGTGTATCAAGGAGTGGTTAATAGAGTCAACAGGATGAGTTCTCATTATACCCCTTCGGTGTAATTCTTTAATATTGAGAATTCGTTGTCTCTTAACTTTGTTGGAGGGACTGGAAGAACTACAGACGTTAGCTGGTGATGTAATACAGGTCAAGCCTTCTTTCAAACCAGGATCAGGGGAGATATCAAGTGTAGTTGCGGTGGAAAGCGGGAGGACAGGAGGCCAATTTGATGGTTATTTACCGCCCTCAAACGTGACTATTGTCCAATGAAGCTTGGGCTGACTCCGCCTGAAGACCCTGAGTATAACTGTATGTATTGCATTGGTCTCTGGTGAGGCCTATACTGAGGGTAGCATAGTAATCTTTGAATGCCGAAGGGTGTTAAGTTGGTGAAAATAGTTATCATTTTGGGAACCCGCCCTGAAATCATCAAGATGGCACCAGTGATAAGAGAGTTAGAGAAAAGAAACGCCGACTTCTTTATTCTCCATACCGGTCAGCACTACTCGCATAATCTGGATAAAATTTTCTTTGAGCAACTAAAACTTCCCCAGCCTAAGTACAACCTGGAAGTCGGCTCGGGCTCCCATGCCGAGGAGACTGCCAAAATGCTCGTTGGAATAGAGCCGGTACTTCTGAAAGAAAAGCCGGATATTGGCTTGGCTGAAGGCGACACTAACTCGGTGTTTGCAGCGGCGCTAACGGCGGTTAAGCTTCATATAAAAGTGGGGCATGTCGAAGCAGGCCTGAGAAGTTACGATAGAAATATGCCCGAGGAAATTAACCGAATTCTTACTGACCATTGCTCTGATTTCTTATTCGCCCCGACTGAAAAAGCAAAAGCAGCCTTGATGGGTGAAGGTATTTCCGAAAAGAAGATATTTGTTACCGGTAATACCGTTGTTGATGCCGTACGTCAGAATCTGGAGATGGCAGCACAGCGAGGCACGGCCCTTAAAAATTTTCATCTCGACCCGGGGGAATATTTTCTGGTAACCCTTCACCGCCAGGAGAATGTTGACAACCAGATAAGGTTCTCCTCAATCCTGGAGGCTCTGGAAAAATTAGCGGTCCAATTTCGCCTTCCGGTGGTCTATCCCATCCATCCACGCTCACGGGAAAGGATGAGCAGGTTTGGTCTGAAAACCCGGAATCTAACGCTAATTGAGCCGCAGGATTATTTTAGCTTTCTTCAACTCGAAGCAAGTGCTAAACTTATTTTGACCGATTCCGGCGGCGTCCAGGAGGAATCCTGCGTCCTCAATGTCCCCTGCGTTACTCTCCGGGATAATACCGAAAGACCGGAAACAATCGAGGTCGGCTCAAACATTTTGGCCGGCGCATCACCGGAGAAAATACTTAAATGCTTAAAAATAATGCTGGATAGAGAAAATAGCTGGCAGAATCCCTTCGGCGATGGTAAGGCGGGGGAGAGGATTGTCGGGATACTTATGTCAGCAGTTTAGAATTATAAGTTAAAAGTCTCGGATTATGGGCAATATGGCTGAAGGTTTCTCCGGGCAAACTGACAGGAAGCTCGTTCAGTCTTTGCGTAACGCTAATGGATTCAGGTCAAGCTATGCTTAATTGGTAAAAGAAGTGCCGCGGACTTTCCCCATGGGTGTCTGCAAGGAGGCTGACTGATGACTAAAGACTCTGGACCCAAGATTATTTTAGTTACCGGCGGTTCGGGCTTTATTGGCTCAAACCTTGTCCCCGAACTAAGAAAAAGAGGGCATGAAGTCTGGGTTTGCGACATGGGACATTCGGAGAGAGTTAATCATATCCGCTGTGATGTTACTAAATACCGCCAACTCGAAAGGATTTTTGAAGGGCATAACTTCGACTATGTTTATCACCTGGCAGCCGAATACGGCCGCTGGAACGGCGAGGATTACTACGAAAATCTCTGGCTTACCAACGTGGTAGGCACCAAGAACATGCTCCGTCTCCAGGAAAAGAAAAAGTTCCGCATGATATTCTTTTCCAGCGCTGAAGTCTACGGTGACTACACTGATGTGATGAGCGAGGATGTGATGGACAAGGTGCCTTTAAAGCAAATGAATGACTACGCTATGACAAAGTGGGTGGGAGAGCTTCAGGTATTAAACTCGGCAGACATGTTTGGCACGGAAACGGTAAGAGTACGTCCCGTCAATGCCTATGGGCCTCACGAACATTACAGTCCCTACCGGGGTGTAATTCCCGCCTTTATTTATAAAGCACTGATGGACGAGCCATACACTGTCTATCTTGGTCATAAGCGTATCTTTGACTACGTCGAGGATACCTGCTGTACCTTTGCTAACATCGTAGATAACTTCAAACCCGGGGAGGTCTATAACATAGGTGGTAAAGAAGAATGGGAACACGAGATAAAATATATCTCCGACCTCATCCTGAAGTGCCTGGGCAAGGATGATTCTAAAATTATCTATAAAGAGGCGGAGCCATTCACCACCAAGGTCAAGCACATGGATTTCTCCAGGGCGAGAAAAGACTTGAATCATAACCCCCGGATAACCTTGGAGGAGGGGATACCCAGGACTATCCAGTGGATGAAGAGGGTTTATGGCTTCGAGTAGTAGAGCAAGTAGTACCTCACAGGAGTGATACATACAAATTTATTAACGCCGCTGATGTTCTTTATACTACCCGGTCTATGTTATGGAATATTCTAGAATTTCGATAAATAGTAAGAGGGGGAAACAGAATGGATAATTACCTGACCAAGTATAAGGGTAAAAATGTGCTCATTACGGGTGGAGCAGGATGTATCGGCTCAAACCTTACCAAGGTTCTAATCAAGGCGGAGGCGGCTAAAATCATTGTGCTTGATGACCTATCCGCTGCCGAGAAGTGGAACATCCCCCTTGCTCCTAACGTGGCCTTTATCCAAGGAAGCGTACTGGATGAAGAGGTGCTGAAGAGGGCATTCTCCGAGAAGCTTGACTTTGTGTTTCACCTGGCAGCACACTTTGCTAATCAGAACTCGGTGGATAACCCGGAAACCGATCAGCTGGTTAACGGGCTGGGTACCCTGAAAGTCCTGGAATACTCTCGTCTGGCTAAAGTGGGAAGGTTTGTTTTTGCCTCCTCAGGCTGCTCTGTTTATGGAAGTCAGGCCCCTCTCCCCTTAAAGGAGGACTTCGTCTCCCTCCACCTTGACACTCCTTATCAAATTACCAAGCTCTTGGGTGAGCTGTATTGTAACTTCTTCTATAACTACTATGGCTTGCCGATGGCTATAGCTCGCTATTTTAATGTCTACGGTCCCGGCGAGATTCCCGGCGCCTACCGAAATGTCATCCCGAACTTTATCTGGTGGGGCCTTCATAAGAAGCCCCTGCCCATAACCGGAACCGGTGAGGAGACCAGGGACTTTACCTTTGTGGACGACATTGCTGACGGCACCCTGCGATTGGGCGTGATTCCTGAGGCCGTCGGCGATGCTTTCAACCTTGCTTCAGAAACCGAGACCAGAGTTATAGATATAGCTAATATGGTAAATGAATTGACCGGCAATTCAAGCGGAATACAGTTTGTGTCTCGAAGAGACTGGGATAAAATAACGCGAAGGAGAGCCTCCACCGAGAAAGCCAGAGAAGTCCTGGGTTACAGGTCCAAAATGGAAATGAAGGACGGGATTAAGAAGGCGTTCGATTGGATTGTAGAGAATTCAAGCCTCATAGAGTCAAGTGTCAGGTTTTAAGTACAGTACAGCGATATTCCCGAAAGAGCTACACGCATGGGTGAAAATGAGAGGGTAATTTTAATCAGGGGGAGCGCTTTTGAACGGGAGGTCAGGGCTACCAAAGAAATTAGAGCGCTGACACGCGAAGGGTATCTGGTTACTTTTATGTGGTGGGACCGTGGCAAGAAGATAAACCGGTCCGAGCAACAAGAAGCAGGTAATTTCTTTAAACAAATCATATTAAGGTTCAGGGCTCCCTGGGGCGGTAAAGTGTTCCTCTTTCTACCCATCTGGTGGTGCTTTGTGTTCTTCCAGCTTATGGTTAATAAGTGGGATGTAGCCCATGCAATACAAATCAACTCCATTCCTCCTGCCATAATTGCCGGTAAATTAAAGAGGAAACCGGTTGTTTATGAAATGCTGGATGTTTATGAAGATAACATGGCATTACCTAAAATGGTAAGAGATGTTTTACTCAAGATAGATAGACTGTTTATGCGCCTGGCGAGCGGCATGGTTCTTGCCGACGATGGTGAGAACGAAGAGGTAGGAGGAATTCCCAATCACAGGGTAGTCACGGTTTATGATTCACCGCCGGATAGCCTTCAGGATGCAGGTATTTCCCATCGGCGAGGCGATACGTTTAACATGTTTTTTGCCGGTCTACTTTCCCGGGAGAAATTATTGAACCTGGACAAGATTGTCGCTGCTATTAAGGATATTGAAAAGGCAAAGCTGATTATTGCCGGCTACGGCGACCTGGTCAGGGAAATTGAGGAATACTGCCGCGAAATGCCGGAAAAGGTGCGGTTTATCGGGGAAATCAGCCACGCCGAGGTACTGCAAAGAAGTATTGAAGCCGACCTTCTATTTGTACTTCGCAGTCCGGTTCAGCGTATAAACAAATACATTTGCGGCACTAAACTGCTGGAAGCCATGATGTGTGGTAAACCTATTTTAGTAAATAAGGGAACTTCAACGGCAAATAAAGTGCGTGAGGAAAACTGTGGGCTGATAGTTGATGCCAATAACATTGATGAAATAAAGAGTGCTCTAATTAGGTTAAGAGATAACCCTGAATTATGCCGGGAACTTGGTGTTAATGCCAGAAAAGCCTATGAGCGAAGATATGGCTGGGAAATCCAAGAGAAGCGACTTTTAAACCTCTATCAAGAACTGGTTGGGGGGCATGGGAACGAGAGATTACCGCTAACGGACCGGATATCCCCATGATATTTTCTATCTCAAAGCTACGGGAGCATTAGCAAATCGGAAACATGTAATAAGAGGCAGGGAGAGGAAGTAAGACGGAGGATAAGGAGAAAGCCGTATCAGGATCACCTGCCGGATTAAGTTGTCAAGTATGGAGTGAAAACCTGTGAAAAAGGGGGGCTTCGTTCTATCATTGGATTTTGAATTAGCCTGGGGTTCTTTCTCAACAGGCAAAGTTCAAGCGCGTAAAATCCTCTTTGAAAAATGCAGGGAGGTAATAAAAGCCTTGTTAAACCTCCTGGAGAAGTATGAAATATCCGCCACTTGGGATGTTGTTGGTCATCTCTTCCTCGACCATTGTGCCCCTGTCGACGGTGTAGTACATCCGGAGATTGTCAGACCTCACTATAAGTGGTTCAGCGGTGATTGGTTCAAATACGATCCCTGCACGAATATCGAAGAGAATCCCATTTGGTACGGTAAAGATATTATTGATACGATTCGTCGCTGTAAGATTCCCCAAGAGATAGCTTGCCACACCTTCTCACATATAATTGTAGGTGACCCGGCCTGTTCAAAAAGCTGTTTTGACTCTGATCTTAAACTGTGTAAGAAAATAGCGGGCGATATTAACCTCGAACTCAAGTCTTTCGTTTATCCGCAAAATAAAGAGGGTTATCATGATGTGCTATCGGCCAATGGTTTTATAGCCTATAGAGGTAGAGAGCCATACTATTATGCCGGCTTACCTGAACCGATACGAAAAGTGGCTTATGTCATAGATAGCTGGATGTTCTTTATTCCACCGCCGGTTAGAAAACCTTATAGATTAGGAGATTGTTGGAATATTAGCGGGAGTTATTTTTATGGGCACCTATGTAATTTGAATAAGCTTATACCTGTGCCGCTTCGCGTGTTGAAAATAAAAAGGGGAATTGATAAGGCAGCCAGACGCAGACAGATATTTCATTTGTGGCTACATCCCTTTAATCTGTCTTCAGGTCCTTCCAGACTACTGGGAGGCCTCGAAGAGACATTCAGATACTTTAACCGGATAAAAAAAGACGGTTACATAGAAAATTTAACTATGAGGGAAGCGGCAGAAAAAATGACGGTAGAGACATGCTCAGAGTAGCAGTACTAACCAGAAGGAGCCCAGCAAGCTATTACCTTGTTAACAGGCTTTTAGCTGAGGGAGTGACAGTCAGTGTTATATTTGAGGAGCCGTCCTTCAAATCCAAGCTGGCTGTTCTGAAGAGAAGAGTAAGCCGAATCGGCTTAAGGCATGTTGGCGACCAGCTTCTCTTGCTTATGTTTACGTGGTTGATGGAGAGGCGAAAGGATAAGGAAAATGCTAAAAATATATTCTATGACCAACCTTCCGGCTACCTGGTACAAAAAGATGTGGTTAAGTTAACGGTTGAAAATATAAACGATGCGGAACTGAAGGACTTCCTTTCATCTGAATCGCCGGACATCTTATTGGTTAATGGTACCTCAATTATTAAACCAAAAATCATCGAACTATTACCTGAGAGAATAATTAATATCCACGTAGGAGTCACCCCTGAATATAGAGGAGCGCACGGGGGCTTTTGGGCACTCTATAATCAAGAACCAGAGATGCTTGGCGTAACTGTTCATTTAATTGACTCTGGGATCGATACTGGCGCTATACTTTTCCAAGAGAAAGTAGTAGTAGATTCTAATGATACACTGAGAAGCATAGTTTATAAGCAGCAAAAAACGGGGGTGGACTTAATATTTAAATGCCTTAGCGAATTTGAAAAGGGGAAACTCCACGGCTATTATAAGAGTAATTCGCCAAGCAAATCGTATTATTCCCCGGGATTAACTCATTACTTTAAAGTTAAAAGGCAATATAAAAATATTCTAATTTAAGGAGATAAAAGTGTCGAACAAGCTCAAAGTTGGCATCGTCGGTTGCGGTGGCGTAACTCAGGGGGCCCACATACCGGGATACAAGAGGCTCGATAACGTCGTCCTGCAGGCCGTATGCGATAGGAACGAGAAACTCGCCCGAGAGACCGCGGCTAAAAACCGTATTTCGAAAGTATATTCCGAGCTTACAGATATGCTCTCAAAAGAGGAGCTGAACATCGTCGATATTTGTACCCCTCCACAGACCCACGCCCCTCTGGCCGTAGCGGCGCTGCAACACGGCTGTCATGTATTGATAGAGAAACCCCTGGCCCTTAAGGTTTCAGACTGCGACCAGATAATCGATGCTGCCCGCAGTAACGGGGTAAAGTTGTGCATCGTTCACAACCAGCTTTTCAGTCCCCCTTTTCTAAAAGCAAAAAAGCTGGTAGCCGAAGGCGCAATCGGGAGTTTTATCGGCATGAGACTCTTTCACTCCGACCCCAGTGAAAAAATGATAATGAGAAAAGACTACTGGATACATAAATTGCCTGGCGGCTTGATTGGAGAAACGGGGCCACACCCGGTATACATGTCTTTGGCTTTTCTGAACAAGGTTAAAAGCGCCGATATTTATGCTAGGAACTTTCTCGAGCATTCATGGGCTCCTTTTGACGAGTTCAGGATAGAGCTGGAAGGCGAAAAGGCCATGAGCTCGATAACTATTTCCTATGCCGGCAATCACGGCGATGTTTATGTTGATATTCTGGGGACGGAGGGGATTTTACATTTAGACCTCGGCAGCATGTTATTGATTCGCTACGGGAAGAAAGTATCATCGAAGCCGATACCCTTTGCCCGTCATTTCTTAAGCGTTGCCTCTCAGGCAATCGGAGGCGTAGCGGCGAATGCCTTTAAACTGGCCACAGGAAGACTAAAGCTTGGCCATGATATTATAATTGAGAAATTCGTTGATAGTATTCTTTATGACCGCCAGCCTCCGGTGACCGGTGAGGAAGGTAGAGAGACCGTCAGGATCATGGAAATGATTGTACAAAGGCTTCAAGAGAAGTATCACGTTAAGGCAATCTGACATGAATCTAAAGAAATCTGCTCAGAAGCTGCCCTACCCTCTCCAGCTACCGCTTAGATATATTTATGGGGCTATACCCTTTTCCATCCGTGAGGGGAGAGTGTTCCAGGAGACATATAACTTCCTTCAGGAATCACAGTGGTGGAGTAGAGAAAAGCTTGAAGAATACCAGATGGAGCAATTAACCAAGCTTCTTAATCACGCCTACGATAATGTGCCGTACTATCGGAGAGTATTTGATGAAATCGGCTTGAGACCAAAGGATATCCAGAACTTTAACGATTTGAAACAATTGCCCTGTTTGACAAAGGACGACTTTAAGAATAATTTTCAGGAACTCGTGGCAAGAAATATCGATATTAAAAAATTGCCAATGAGCCATACCAGCGGCACTTCGGGAAAGCCTCTCCAATTTTACACGAGTCGGTCTGCCGGGCAAAGAGAGCGTGCATTTATATTTCATCAGTGGTCGCGTGCAGGATATGAACTGGGCGATTCGAAAGTTGGAATACGCGGTGAAATCATAAATCGCAGAAATCCCGTAGAGTTTGATCCGGTTGAAAAAATACTGCGGCTATCGCCACGTGTGGATAACGTAGAAACCGCGAAGTATTACCTGCAAAAAATAGAGGGCTTTAAATCCGATTTTATTCATGGATATCCAAGTGCTATCGCTTCTTTTGCTTACGTTATAAAAAAATACGGGCTGCCGGTGCCTTTTCAACTTAAAGCGGTATTATTTGCTTCCGAGGTAGTCTATGATTGGCAGAGAAAGATAGTTGGCGATGTGTTTAAATGCAAAGTGTTCAGTCATTACGGTTCAGCCGAACACGTAGTTATAGCTGCCGAATGTGAGCATTCTTCATATTATCACCCTTTACCTCAATACGGAATTACCGAGATTGATCCTGAAACAAATGAAATTATCGGAACGGGTTTTTCCAACTACATCAATCCGTTTATCAGGTATCGAACCACCGACATAGCTTCCGGCGTGGTTTCTCATTGTAATTCTTGTGAGCGGGCGTATTATCCGGTTTTCGCAAAAGTAGAAGGACGGCTGGAAGATTACATTATGACCTCGCAGGGGCCGGTGGCACCCGCCGTTATTACCCATCCCTTTAAGGATATGAAAACCGTCAAAGATACTCAGATAATACAAAAATCCATGCGTCTTATTCTTCTGCGGATTGCCCCATGGCCTGGTAAGGATTCAGCGGCCTACAAAACCGAAGTTTCCCAACTTTGTCGGAATCTTCAGGCGATTCTCGGTAATGATGTGCGGATTGAAGTTGAAGAATTAGAGGAAATTGAGCGGACAAAATCCGGTAAGTTCAAATGGATTATATCCGAAGTGTCTAAAAATATGCTTGAAAAAGGTTTAGAATAGACATAGTTGAATGCGTAAATTCGAAATCTGCCTTGCAGATAAAATTCCGGTTTCTAGTTTGAAAGCCA
>Ga0315547_1002811_pt1 | contig 11814 bp, 9 predicted proteins | sample SalMarSW160240MG_2_FD_202542 | JGI IMG/M metagenome (GOLD analysis project Ga0315547, IMG submission 202542) | Salt marsh sediment microbial communities from the Plum Island Ecosystem LTER, Massachusetts, United States - Salt Marsh Sediment SW1601-240 ... | reverse complement strand
ACACTCGCTGCTCTAGAGAAGCTGCTTGCCAAGGGTTGGATTGGGAAAGAAGAGAAGGTTGTCTTGTTTAATACTGGTACTGGGCTCAAGTACCCGGAAGCAACCTGAGTCTCTTTTCCTAACAGCTGTCGCGCAAGTGCTCCAGAGAACTCACGCTAACTAGAGAGAAGATCAAAGAAGATAGGTGATGTCCATTCCTCTCTTGGTTTGATACCGGTCACGATAAGGATGAATGCGGTCGCTAGTGCGACATTTAGCAAGAAGGAGGAAAAAGTGCAAATTGGACAGGTAAAACGTATTAAGCTGGGAATATTCCCGACACCCTTAGAAGAACTCAAAACCATTAGCTCTCATCTGGGCGGACCGCGAATCTTCATCAAGAGAGATGATCTTGACGGGCTTGGGCTTGGAGGGAACAAACTGAGGAAGTTGGAGTATGCTATGGCAGAGGCGCTTGAACAAGGTGCAACCACCGTGATCACCACTGGAGCAGTGCAATCCAACCATTGCCGCCTCGTCGTAGCCGCGGCAAACAAGTTGGGCCTGAAGACCCACCTCGTCCTTGTCGGAGAGGAGCCCCGCATAGCCACAGGAAACCTTCTTCTGGATAAGATCCTGGGAGCGGCCGAAATCCACTATGTTGTTAAACCTGATGCTTACGGAAGTATCAAAGAAGGCTCAGATCCTGTAGACGAAAAGGTTCAAGAAATCAAGGAAAGGTTGATATCTCAAGGAGAGAAGCCTTACTACATCCCGAACGGCTGCCGCCCCCTTCATGGTGGTTTGGGCTACGCCAACTGCGTCCGAGAAATTGTTGATCAACTCTACGACTATAATCTGGCCCCTGGTTCCATTATCACGGCCTGTGGATCGGCTAGCACTCAAGGAGGTCTCCTTCTAGGTAGCAAGTTGTATTGCCAGGGAATGACCCAGGTGATCGGCATAAGTATATCCCGCTCTAAGGATGAACTGATCAAGAAGATTAAGGAGGCACTAGATGATGCCTGTTCCTTCTTGGGGCTGGAGTGTAAAACTACCCAGGAGGTCATTGTCTACGACAACTACCTGGGGGATGGATATGGTCTTCCTACTCAAGCTATGAAGGAGGCTGTCGAGTTGGTGAGCCGAAAGGAAGGGATTATTCTAGATCCTGTATATACGGGCAAAGCCATGGCCGGGCTCATTGATCTAGTTCACAAGGGGCAATTTCGAAAGGAAGAGGCCGTAGTGTTTATTCACACTGGTGGGGTCCCAGGCCTGTTTGCGGAAGAACAGGTCGTTCATTTTCAAAGATAGTCAGGAGGAGAGGATAATATGTTGGTCATCATGAGTGGCCCTCCCTTAGATGTAGAAGATTCAAAGGTAGACAGGGTATTTATTGCAGGTAAAGAGGCATACAAGCGAAAAACCAAGGAGGCAGGAACGTGACCAGAACAAAATGGAGCCCTGAGGTCTTCTCCAAATTTATCTATCTTGTGGAAGTGAAGATCAGTCCTATAGGAAATTGGGTTTCCTATACCCTAAAGAGAGCGAATATCAAAGACAACCGATATGAGAATCGCGTCGTCTTAGAAAGCCCCGAGAATGGTGAGCGCCGCTATTTGAAAGAGGGGAGCACGAGTCCTCTTTTCTCTCCGGACGGGAATAAGTTGATTTACCTAAAAGAGGATAAAGAAAAGAAAGAGACGGAGATTTGGCTCTTAGAGATTAACTCTATGAGCACAAAGAGGATCGCAACGGTAAGCAAGGTCCTAAAGATCGATTGGAATCGAGATTCGAGAAGGATTCTCCTTTCGATCTCAAGGAGAAGAGAAGATGAGGACCTGTATTTCGAGGAGGAGATGCCGATATGGTCTGACGGACAAGGGTTTCGTGATTCCCCCACCGATCTGATTCAAGTAATAGATGTAGAGAGCCAGATCGCCTTAGAGGAAACTGAGGATAAAAGGGTTGCTACAGCGCTCTGGCACAAAGATGAAGTAGTCTATGCCAAGATGCAATTAAATATGCAACCTAAGTACTACGATATCCTAGCCTGGAATGGGGAAAGGACCCGCTCACTTTTGCAGGACGTCTCCTTGGTTCCGACCTACTCGGATGGTGAGAGCTTGCTCCTCACGGGAAGACCGAGAAAGAAGACACATTTCGAGCATGATTATCACTATCTCTGGAGCGGCGGAGACCTAAAAGCGTTAACGGAAGAGTATGGCTATAACAATACCCCCAGCATTAACACGGATATCTGGGGAGGAACAAATCCCTTCCCTACACCCAAGATCGATCAGCAGGGGAGGGTCTACTTCACGACGAACAAACAAGGAAGAAGCCTTCTGGAAAGACTCCACCAGGGGATCAAGGAGACCCTGATCGATGGCGACGGCGTGATCAGCGCCTATGATGTCAGCCAAGACGGCACGATTGCCTACATCCACGTCAGTGATCGGCACTTGCCAGAGGTCTTCCTCCTGAGAAACGGGAAGGAGAAGAGGCTCACCTCCTACAACGACGCGATCTCGGCACGGCTCACCGTAAGAGCGATGAACCACTTTCGCTACGAAAGCTTCGACCACCAGGAGATCGATGGATGGTATCTCAAGCCGGATGCGAACGAGAAAGCCCCCCTTGTGATCTTCGTGCATGGGGGACCGAAGGGAGCGTATGGGTTCGTTCCGTATTACCTGAGCCAAATCCTGGCCGAACAAGGCTTCTATGTCCTCCATACCAATCCGCGAGGGAGCAATACCTACCACGAGGACTTTGCCTTACAGGTGAAGAAGGACCCAGGAGGAGGAGACTTTCGCGACATCTTGGCCGGAATAGAGAGGCTGAACTCGATGGTGGCAATCGACCAAGAACGGATCGGGATCACCGGGATAAGCTACGGTGGTTTCATGACCAATTGGGCCATCACTCATACAGATCTGTTTAAGGCTGCGGTCAGTGAGAACGGCATCTCGAATTGGTTGACAAGCTACGCCTTCTCTGATATCGGATTCTGGTTTGATAAGGAACTCATCGGGGGAGACCCGTTGAAAGATGAAGCCTACCAGAAGCGATCTCCCCTGTTCTTCGCGGAGAAGGTCAACGCCCCTGTGCTTTTCATCCATAGCCTGGAGGATTACCGCTGCCCTCTTGATCAATCCGTGATGTTTTATCATGCGCTAAGAGATCTAGATAAAGAAGCCTACATCGCGATATTTAAGAAAGGGCCTCATGGTCATAGCCGCCTTGGAAGCCCGCACCACCGGTTGAAGAGATACAAGCTCATAGTCAATTTCTTTGTGCAGAAACTGATGAGAGAGGAAGAAGGTTTCAGAATAGATGACATCTTGCCAGAGAAAGTCAATTGACTTCCCCTTGGAGGCGACTAACTAATCTTTCTTCATGAAATGGTGGCTTATCATTTCCCCTGGGGCGGCGCTGATCTCTATTGTGCTCGGCATCAATTTGTTAGCTGATTGGCTGAGAGAAGAGATCAATCCAAAACTGCGTAGAGGAAGAATCTAATCCGTAGATCAGCGCTTATCTCGCCTTGCCCGTATGGGTTGAACGATCGGTTGGCATCTGCCCACATTTCGCAGTAGACTCCTTGTTACTGGGTCACAACTGTTGAAGTGCAGGAGGTATGATCGAATGTGAAGAGAGTATCAGGGACACCTAAGGAGGGAATTATGGAATCTCCGAAAAAGGTTTCAACGAACATGACCAAGAAGGAAATAATTAAGGAGTACAACAATCTTCTAGATGAATTGAATGAGGAAGCTGCTGTAAGGAAAGAAGCTGACAGCAGGCTGACAGAACTGGAGAAACAACAGGCCCGGGAGGCCATTGATGCCGGGCTTCAGACAACGGTGGACTCTGTAATTGAGGGAACAAGCAGACTGAGGGCTCTGGTCGGATCCACCCTTAGTGGCCTAAGCGATAAGATGTCCGAACAGGCGGAGAAGCTTGGGCGGTTGAACCGCGCCGTAGAGCTGCAAGAGTCAAGACTTAAGGATTTACATGATATCGAGTGTGCTGCTGACACTATGTCTAAACTTAACGTCACTTACGCTGAAGAAAGGGCCAGCAATGAGGCTGAGTACGCCACACATATCAGCAAGCTTAAAGAGGACTATGCCACAAAGACCGAGGAACTGGAAACAGCATTCAATGATCGCAAGGCACAACTCGAACGGGAGATGAATGAGACGCAGACCGGCTGGGAAGCGGAGAAAGAGCAAATCTCAAAGGAACGTGAAAGGGAGCAGGCGGAATACGAGTACGACAGGGACCGAAGCAGGCGGCTTAACGAGGATGAATACACTGAAAAGAGGGCAAAGCTTGAAAAGGACCTTCATTCCCTGAGAGAGGAGGCCGAAAAGGAGATCTCAGAACGCAAAGGGGTCATTGAAGCAAAAGAGCAGGAATTCCAGCGGATGACAAGCGAGATCGAAGGGTTTCCGGAAAAGCTGGACATGGCTATGACACAGGCTCGGGAGGAGGCGAGTGCTGAGGTGGGTAGAGAGACGGAGCACAAAGTCGCTTTGGCTGAGGCTAAAAGTGAGTGGGAGCGCAAATCCTTGGAACAGACGATCAGTCACCTTCAAGAGGTCAACAAGTCGCTGGAGAAGAGAATCCAGGGTCTGGCCTCGGAGCTTGGTGAAGCGCGCAAGCAGGTCAACGTGATCGCGGAAAAGGCCGTTGAAGGGGTTTCCATCGCCAAGGCATTCGAACCCGTAGTCGAGCGGATGCGAGGATCTGAGAGAGAACAGTAAGGGAGCAATCGGCAGGTCGATCGTCATCAGGCTAAAGCCGTAAAGATAGAAAGGACCTATCTTCGCATGAAACCTGGCCTTCAGTGCACGCTTATTCGAGATGGAACCCTTTACGCGCCAAAAGAGGAAGGGGTTAAAGACCTACTTATCATTGGGGACAGGATCGCCAGGATCGCTGATGAAATTGAGCTCCCTGAGGATTTCAACATAAGGGTCTTTGATGCTTCTGGTCTGCTGGTAGTTCCGGGCTTTATCGATCTACACGTTCACTTAATCGGTGGTGGTGGAGAAGCAGGACCTACCTCGCGGGTCCCAGAGATCACGCTTTCCAGGATTACTGAAGCCGGCATCACTACGGCAGTTGGAGTACTTGGCACCGATAACGTCTCTCGCCACCTTGAAACATTACTTGTAAAAGCGAAAGCCCTTTGTGTGGAGGGGATTACTACTTACATATATACCGGTAGTTATCATCTTCCTTCTTCGACGATCACCGGTAGTGTAAAGCGTGACATTGCCTTAATCAACGAGATTATTGGGGTGAAGATCGCCATTTCCGATCACCGTGGCTCGCAGCTAACGTTCACAGAATTGGCAAGGCTGGCCTCTGAGGCTCGAGCTGGTGGCATGTTGAGTGGCAAGGTTGGTGTTGTTCACGTTCATGTAGGTGATGGTAACCGGGGATTAGAACCACTTCTTGACGTGGTAGAGCACACAGAAATCCCTATTAACCAGTTCTTGCCAACCCATATAGCCAGAACTTCATCTCTATTACAGCAAGGGATTGAATGGGTTAGAAAGGGTGGCTGTATAGATATCACTGCACCTGAAGATGGGCGAACTGCCATCTCGATATTTGAGGAGTTGTATGCTAGCAAGATTGACCTTGGCAAGGTTACATTTAGTTCCGATGGTAACGGTAGCAAGCCTAAGTACAATGATCAGCGCGGGCTTGTCGGGATGTCAACAGGCAGCGTATCTACTTTGATTAAGACATTCAGATCTCTAGTGGAAGCAAAGCAGACCTCCCTGGTCGATGTGTTACGGTTTGTTACGAGTAACCCAGCCGATCGATTGGGTATATCTCAACGCAAGGGGAGAATCCGTGAAGGAGCTGAAGCCGATCTTGTGATTCTTGACAAGAATTTATGCATAGACAAAGTCTTTGCCAATGGGCGATTGATGGTCGATGCTGGCAAAGCGGTAGTTAAGGGAACGTTTGAATAAGACAGTTCTCTCACGTGAGAATCATAATTGCTAATACCCACTCCGAGAGCATTGAAAGGATCGATAATGCGCTAAACCAAGCTGTTAAGGAGCATTTACGTGAAGATTTTTTTGAGTGATGCGGAATTTTCAGCAAGAAGGGCATTGATCAGGCAGAGACTAAATGAGAGGAATTTAGACAGCCTCTGCCTTTTTGGCCCAACTCAGGTTTTCTATTTAACGGGCTTCTCCTTCATCGCCACAGAGCGCCCCATCGGGTTAGTCTACCATGCCGAGAAAGATAGGATAGTATTGTTCATCCCTTTCTTGGAGCGTGAGCACGCGGAGGAGAGTCACTCAGATGAGATTCGAACCTATCGTGAATACCCGGGCGATACGCACCCTATGGAGCAATTTGCCAACCTGCTCCGTGAGATTGGTCTGGCAGGGAAAAGAGTTGGCGCCGATAGTGATGGTTATGGCGGAGGATGGGGATATGTCGGTCCGAAACTCAGCGAGGTTATCTCTGCGGACGTGGTCCCAGCTAAAGAGATCATCGAAAAGACAATGTGGATCAAGACACCCGAAGAGATTGGGTTGATTCGGGAGAGCTGCAAGTGGGGAAATCTAGCGCATAGGCTATTACAAGACTATACAGCAGTCGGCCTGGTAGAAACGGACATCTCCATTCGAGCCTCGTACGAGGCCTCGATGGCGATGATCAATACGCTTGGCCCTGACTATCGATCAACAAAATGGGGAGCCTTTGCAGCACAAGCCGATTTTCGGGGACAGATAGGTGCTCAGTCAGCCGTTCCACACGCCATTACCACAAATGCGAGGCTGCGATTTGGAGACGTCCTTGTCACAGGCGCCAGTTCCGAGGTCGGTGGTTACATCAGTGAGTTGGAACGAACCATGATCTTAGGAAAACCCACTGAGAAACAGGAGAGATTCTTTAACCTTATGCTTCACGCCCAGAACCTTGCCTTTGAGACGATCAAACCAGGAAGTAGATGCTCAGATGTTGACAAGGTCGTTAGAGAATTCTACGAGGAAAAAGGAATCACGGAATACTGGCGGCATCATACCGGCCACACAATCGGGTTTGGCATGCATGAGTCGCCCTTCTTTGATAGTGCTGATCACACTATCATTAAACCGGGTATGGTCTTCACCGTAGAACCAGGTATCTATGTCCCTGGATTCGCTGGGTTCAGGCACTCAGACACTGTACTAGTTATAGAAAATGGCATAGAGATGCTAACGTATTACCCCCGGGATTTAGAGGATTTAATCATCTTCGCCTGAGCGATTTGCTGTCGGTATCTATCTTACCCGCCGTGCTGTAGGGAGTGTTGGAGTTGCATTCATTCCGGTAAGAGAGAAGCAAGGATGGTGGGTGTGCGGTTAGTGGCCACGCAGTACATAATAAGACTGCTCCGGAGAACGAAGAGGTTGGAGCGTATGCTAAGGGAGATTAAGCGACGGACACGAGTGATTGGCATGTTCCTGATTTCGCTGTGTTCACCTAAAAGAGGATGGCAAGATGGCTCAAACATTAATAGGAATTGATATCGGTGGAACGTTCACCGATATTGTCACCAGTGACGCGGGACACCTTCACTTGTTTAAGACTGCTTCGACCTCACAGGACCCAACTGAAGGAGTCATTGCCGCGTTATCCCACCTCATCCAGCGGGGAGTAATCATTCCCGAACAGGTAGAACGGATTGCGCATGGTTCCACAGTCGCAACAAATGCTCTTCTAGAGAGAAAATGGGCAAAGACCGCTCTTGTAACAACGCGGGGCTTTCGTGATATTCTGGAAATTGGGCGACAGAATCGCCCGAAGCTGTATGATCTCTTCTTCGAGCGACCCCTCCCCATGGTTTCACGAGATCTTCGCTTTGAGGTAGCGGAACGGGTAGATGCCCAGGGGAACGTCATCCGGCCCTTAGCAAAAGAGGATGTACAGCGATTGCTCCCCCGCTTGCGCGAGACAGGTGTGAATGCAGTGGCTGTAGCGTTCCTCTTTTCCTATCTTAACCCAACACATGAGCAAGCAATAAGGGATGCTATCGCTGACGCTTTGGACATACCAGTGACCCTGTCCAGCGATATCTTCCCCGAGTTCCGCGAGTTTGAGCGAACTTCGACTACAGTGGTGAGTGCGGCCCTTCGACCGGTGATCGGAGACTACCTCACCTCGCTGGAGGCCGGCGCAAGCGAGAACGGCTTAACTACCCGCTGGCAGATCATGCAATCGAATGGAACTGTTACTAGCACGGACCATGCCCAAGCAAACCCCGCGCGCATCCTCCTCTCCGGCCCGGCAGCGGGGGTTGAAGGAGCCCGAGTGGTCGGCAACCTCACCGGATTCAACGATCTGATCACATTAGATATGGGAGGAACAAGCTGCGATGTCTCGCTCATCCGGGATGGCATTCTCAGTCGGACGACAACAGGGCAAGTTGGTAGCTACCCGGTAGCGCTTCCGATGGTCGACATCCACACCATAGGGGCTGGAGGGGGAAGCATTGCCTGGGTCGATCGCGGTGGTGCCTTGCGTGTTGGGCCACAAAGTGCGGGGGCATCCCCTGGACCAGCCTGTTATGCCCATGGTGGCCTGGAACCGACGGTCACCGACGGTCACCTTGTGCTAGGCCATCTTCTTCTGTCCTATCCCGTTGGAGATCTTGACCATCTCGACATAGCTGCCGCAAGAATGGCAGTGGAAAAGATAGCCAATCCGCTCGGTATCACAACTGAAGAAGCTGCTTTTGGTATGCTTGAAATAGCGGATGCCGCCATGGAGCGAGCGATTCGGGTGATCTCGATTGAACGGGGATACGATCCACGTGAATTCTCCCTCCTCGCCTTCGGCGGTGCTGGTCCACTGCACGCTGTCTCTATCGCCCATCGGCTCGCCATCCCTAGGGTGATCGTTCCTGCCCTGGCTGGCGTGCTATCTGCGTTCGGTCTTGTTGCCGCGGAGGTCGGACACGATCTCAGCCAAGGCGTTGTGCGGCCGTTGCGTGAGTGCAAGCTCGCGATGATTGAGGGCATTCTTTCACAATTGTGTGAACGTACGCAAACCGAGCTCACAGCAGAAGGGGTGGAAAAGGGAGCGATTCACTTCCACGTTTCGGCGGATCTGCGCTACTTGGGCCAGGCACATGAGCTCAACTTGCCAATCTTGGAAATAGGTGTAAAGGATACCGGACTATCGGCGATTGACAGCGCCTTCATGGACCGAATTGTGTCAGCGTTTCACGCGGAGCACTCCCGGAGGTACGGACATACTGCCAATGAAGACGCCATAGAACTAGTTGCCTTAAGGGTGCATGCGGTGGGACCTCCAACAACGGTGGCCCTTACACGAACATTCAGGGGAGAAGAGGAGAAATGCAAGACAACAAGGGTGAACTCCTGGTTCACGAAGGAACGCCCGATAGAAGCGCACGCAGTGCACCGTAGCGGGCTTCTCCCCGGGAGCGACCTCGTTGGGCCGGCAATCATGTTTGCTCAGGATGCAACAACCCTTATTCCACCAGGGACAAGTGGTCGGATCGATAAGTATGGCAACCTGATCTTGGAGATTCGATGATGAAGGATACTCTCTTGATTGATCCGATCACCCTCGAAGTACTGCGGCACGCTCTTGCTGCTGTGGCAGAAGAGATGAACGCGAACCTGATTCGTACCGCTTACAGCCCCAATATCAAGGAGCGCCACGATTGTTCCTGTGCGATATTCGACCGACATGGAAAGATGGCAGCACAGGCCGAATCAATTCCCGTACACCTCGGAGCGATGCCTTTCTCCGTTGCGGAAGCTATTCATAGGATTTCGACCTTCCACCTTGGCGACGTCGTTGTCCTCAACGATCCCTACTCTGGGGGTGCACATCTGCCTGACATCACCTTCATCGCACCTGTTTTTGTAGAGAGGGAACTGTTCGGCTTTGTCGCTAGTCGCGCGCACCACGCCGACATCGGTGGAAAGGAGCCAGGGAGTGTGGCTGGAGATGCTACGGAGATCTACCAGGAAGGGTTGCGTATCCCCCCGATAAGCCTGTGGAGGGAAGGTCATCTCGATCAAGATCTCGTCGACCTTATCTTATTGAACGTACGTACTCCCCAGGAACGAATGGGTGATCTACGGGCCCAACATGCGGCTTGTGAGACCGGAATCGAGCGAATGCAGGCCCTGGCCACTTGTTTCGGGGCTAGTCTATTGAGTAGCGGAATGGAAGCAATCATGGCCTATTCCGAACGTCGGATGCGTGCAGAGATTGCCCAACTCCCAAAGGGTACCGCCACCTACGAAGATTTCCTCGATGGTGATGGAATTACCGACGATCCGATACGGATTGCCGCCAAGGTAACGATCCGTGGCAAAACGGTGCAAGTTGACTTCACAGGCACAGCCCCAGTTGCGGCCGGCCCAGTGAATGCAGTCTACGCAGTGACCGCCTCGGCAACATACTTCACGATACGGGCCCTTACCGATCCTGAGATCCCTCCAAACGCCGGATGCTACCTGCCAATTGAGATCGTTGCACCGCTGAAGACTGTGGTTAATGCTAATCCGCCGGCACCAGTGGTAGGAGGCAATCTAGAGACGTCACAACGGATCGTCGATGTAATCCTTGGCGCGTTCGCCCAGCTCTGTCCGCAGCGAGTAATCGCTGCCTGTCAAGGAACGATGAATAACCTCACCATTGGCGGGGTGAATCCAAGAACTGGCGAGCCTTACACACTGTATGAGACAATTGCGGGCGGATTTGGGGCACGGCCAGACATGGACGGGGTTGATGGCGTACATTCTCATATGACAAATACCCTGAACACACCGGTGGAGGCGTTAGAGACTGCCTACCCTCTTCGTGTCGAACGGTACGAGTTAATTCCAGGGAGTGGTGGCAAGGGCCGTTTTCGTGGCGGGTTGGGGATACGCCGGGATATCACCGCCATCGACCACACAGCACGCGTTTCCCTTCTCACCGATCGACGGCAAACACAGCCATATGGATTGAATGGTGGTGAGCCTGGAAAAACGGGAGAGAATGTACTGATTCGGAGTGGCAAAGAGATACCCCTTCCCGGAAAAGGTGCTGTCACGTTGCACGCAGGGGAGACAGTAAGCCTGCGCACCCCAGGTGGCGGGGGGTACGGAAATGCTGCTGAACGCGACAGACGGGCCATCGAGCGTGATCGCCACGAAGAGAGGATGTGCTGAGCAGGACTATTTCTCACGCGGTTGAACGCATTCACCTACGGCTATACCATGAGGGCAAACATGTAACTATGAGGAGGATTGATGAATAAGTACAAGGAGAGAATCTGCGCACACATCGATGAAATTAAGGAGCAACTCTTCAACGTAAGCAAGGATATCTACAATCATCCAGAGCTGAAGTTTGAGGAACACAGGGCATCAAAGCTACTTGCTGAACACCTGCGACAAGCAGGATTTTCCGTCCAGGTTGGCGTTGCGGGACTAGAGACAGCTATCGAGGCCGTTCACCCAATAGCAACCGATGGTCCTACAGTCGCCATTCTTGGCGAGTACGACGCCCTCCCTGGGATCGGACACGCCTGTGGACACAACTTGATTGCCACAGCTGCCCTTGGCGCGTGTCTTGCCCTTGGGCAAATCAAAGCTGAGCTTTCAGGGAAACTTATCTTCTTCGGCACTCCAGCCGAAGAAGGAGGTGGCGGCAAGGTGATCATGGTTGACGCCGGTCTGTTCAACGAGGTCGATGCCGCAATGATGTTTCATCCTTCCTCAAACACAGTGCTGAAGCGTGGCAGTTTGGCAATCACTGAAGTCGAGATTGAGTTTG
>Ga0315547_1002810_pt1 | contig 11816 bp, 13 predicted proteins | sample SalMarSW160240MG_2_FD_202542 | JGI IMG/M metagenome (GOLD analysis project Ga0315547, IMG submission 202542) | Salt marsh sediment microbial communities from the Plum Island Ecosystem LTER, Massachusetts, United States - Salt Marsh Sediment SW1601-240 ... | reverse complement strand
AGATTTTGATATACCTCACCCCCTGTGTCCCCCTCTCCTTGCGAGGCAGGGTGAAGGAGAGGGGGAAATAAGAAAAGAGGGGCTGACGCCCCTCTTAGACACCCCGCTGATTTTGGGTGAGGAAAACTAAGGGATAAGCAGCGGATGATGCGAGGGTGGCCCCGCCTACGCTAAAGCTACGGCGGGCAAGCTGGGTGGGAATAGATAACAAACGAGGGGGAGGGGGTTGAGGCTACGGGAGAAAATCAGGGGCGGATTGCTTCGCTGCGCTCGCAATGACAGGTACAGACTAAGCGATATCCCTCAGCGCCTGCTCTAAATCGGGGGGGAGGGGGGACTCGAATTCAACGTACTGGCTGGTTGAAGGCAGCTTAAAGCCGAGTTTGGCGGCGTGCAGGAACTGCCGCGAAAGATGAGAGGACTTCACGCCGTAGGTAGTATCACCCATTACCGGAAAGCCGATAGCCGCCAGGTGCACGCGTATCTGATGGGTGCGCCCTGTTTCCGGCTTAATTTCCAGCAGGCTACAGTCGCCGACATACCTCACGACACGGTATTCCGTGCGAGCCTCCCGACCGCGAGAGACCACCGCCATGCGCTGTCGATTCCGGGGGTCGCGCCCGATGGCCGCCTCGATAAAACCGCTCTCCGGGGTCAGCTTCCCCCTGACCAGCACCAGGTAAGACTTGGCTACGGAACGGGACTTAAACTGCTCCGATAGATTGGCATGCGCCACCCGGTTCTTGGCCACCAGAAGCAAGCCGGAGGTGTCCTTGTCCAGGCGGTGTACGATGCCGGGTCGGAGCGAATCGCCGTTCTCCGCCAGTCCGGGCAGGTAATTCAGGACGGCATTCACGAGGGTATGCCCCGGGTGCCCCGGCGCCGGGTGCACCGCCAGTCCGGCCGGTTTATCCACCACCAGCAGGTCGTCGTCCTCATAAATGATATTCAGGGGTATATCCTCAGGAGTCAGCCGGCTGGGCGGCTCGGGGGGAATGGTGATATGTACGCTGTCGCCGGCATTCAGCTTGAGGCTCGATTTAGCCGGACGACCATTAACCGTGATAAAGCCCCCGGCGATGAGCTTCTGGGCATGGGTGCGGGAAAGCTCGGGGCACTTCTCCCCGACGAATTTGTCCAGGCGAACCCCGGAAGAATCGGCTAAAAAGCTATATTCCTTCATTCCTGATGTGTGACTGTTTTAGTCATGAAAATGAGGCAGCAGGCAATAATGATAGAACCGATGACAGTCGAAGAATCGGCAATATTAAACGCCGGCCAAACCTTAAAATCAATGAAATCGGTCACATAACCGAGGCGGAGGCGGTCAATCTGGTTGCCAATCGCGCCGCCCGTAACCAGGCCGATACCCGACCGCACCAGCCTACTATCGAGAAAAGAAAGACGGTTGCGTAAAAGAAAGACGATAAGCAAAATAACAATAATCTCGATAAAAACTACGATGATTATCGTCGGCGTGTGGTCTTTAAAAATGCCGAAGGCAGCCCCGGTATTGTGGACATGGACAAGCCGGAAGAATCCGGCATCCCAAAGGATTCCATCTGGTTTCAGGTTATTCCATATCCACCACTTGGTGAGCTGGTCGGCGAGAACTACGAGCAGGACGATGCCGCCGAAGACCACGTCCCGCCAATTATCTCGGGGGCGGTGTACCTTTTGCATTCTTCGCCAGCAACGCCTTACAATTCATACATAAACTTGCCTGCGGCAGCGCCTCCAACCGCTCAGGGGCAATAGGCTTACCGCAGTTATCACACATTCCGTAGGTGCCCTTCTCAAACTTATCCAGGGCATGCTCGATTCCGGCAAGTTCCTGCCGAATGCGATTCTCCAGAGCCAGTCGTTTCTCCAGCTCCAGAGTCTCCGTGGCTTCCTCCTCGCGCTTGCCGAAGGGACTGCCCTCCCGCCGTTCATCAGAAGTGGAGGCACTCGCGTGTGACTGCACCATTTCCTCGGTCAGACGTTTGTGCTCGCTTTCCAGTTGCTCACGCTGTTTCTTGAACTTAGCAGCCATTTCTCCCTCCGTCAGCCTCCTCACCGAACTTGAGAAAGGCATTTTCTAGCCCCCGCCCACCTGATTAGGTATGTATGCTATTATACACTAAAAACAAAAAAAGAAAACAGTGAAAGGCAGCAGGCCAGTACTATGATACCCTTAGCTGGCAAACAGAACTCGCCGCCTGCCCGCGCCAAGGGCCGACAACAAGAATGAAGGTCATTTCCTCCATAGCCACCAAAGGATAAAACATACCATCAGTGTAAACCATTTATTTCGTTTGGTCAATGGGTTAATGTGACATTTTTCCGGGAAAATAGTACTACAGATATATTATGAAGAAGAGAATCGTTCAGTCGTCGAAAATGAAGAGCTCTTCGATAGTAGTCTGTAAAGCCCGGGCAACGCCGTAAGCCAGCCGCAGCGAGGGGTTATATTTTCCCTGCTCCAGGAAGATGATAGTCTCACGCCTGACGCCAACCATCCCGGCCAGCTTTTCCTGCGTCAGATTATGTTTGGCCCGATATTCCTTAATTCTGGTCTTCATCGTAATCAATCAGCATTCAGCCACAATGAAACAGCATTATCGGCATTTTCTATAAGGTAATATAAATATTTACGAGGAATTGCCGACCAGCCCCATGATAAAAAGCACCAGACTGCCAATCAGTCCCACTACCAGCGCCAGCGGTGCCAGTATGACGGCGATAATAAAAAACACGGGCTCTTCGACGCCGAACAGTCCGCTCAAGGCATTGTGCAGGAAGACACTGATGATAAAAACACCGATGGACATTCCAACCACCCAAAAGAACTTCTTCAGCAGCTTCAATCGCTTCTCGGTCATCTTGGGCTCGGCGCGGTCGTAGAAAAGGTAAGACAGCAGGTAGACCAGCCCGGCGGACAGGAAGAGAGCAGCCAGAACCTGCACGGTATCAGGTCCCTCGGTTAGAATGACAGTGAAAGGCAGCATCAGGATGGCCGTAGCCGCGGCAAAAAAGATAAAACCGTTCCGTACGGCTTTAGCGGTATTTTCCTTTACCCTTTCATCTACCGGCGGCAATTTCCTCTTTCTTATCAGAGACCATAGTTCGCGGTGACTCATAATGAGCGTGCCCACTACCAGGGCCACGGCTACGTAGTAAGCCTCCACGGCTATGAGAAAAATCGTCACCACCAGCGCCACAATGAGAATCGTCCAGGACAATTTCTTCATTTCCGTTCCCCCTGACGTTAGTTATTTCTAACGTTATATATATCTAACATACACCCCTTTTTAAGGGTTTGTCAATACCTTTTAGAACTTTCAGTATTTTTTTATTTTTAGTTGATAGTTTAGCCAAATCCCATCAAAGTTGGGGGTTACACCCATAAACAATAGGTGATAACCATCTCCGTCTTTACTCCATCAGGATGTAGTATCTAATCGGGAACTATTTAATTATTGCCTTGATTGAACCCTCTTCGAGGGACGTGGCAGGCTATGACTGTGGTGAATCAAGGAAATGACAGGAAAGAATTTAATAAATGAAAAAACTGATTATACAAAAAGGTAACGTCCAGAGAGTCAACCCTGCCGCTCCCCCTCCTCGTACCGATACCGGAGGACAGATGAAAAATATAAGGACAACCGCCCCAGCAGCCAGGAGCACCATGAAAGACGATTTTTCCAGTCTTAAAGAGGCCCCGGCGGCAATCCAGCGGATACGACTCAACGCCCAGCATGAACTGGAGATGGCCAGAAAAATGAGGGCCGACGCCCAGAGATACCAGCAGGAAACAGCCACTAAATCACGAAGCGAAGCACAGCAGCTTATTCTCCGTACCCGACTGGCCACACAGAGAGACGTCGAAGAGCTGATACGCCAGGCCAGTGAAGAGATACAAAAGTTACTGGCCGACATACGCATGATACGAATCACCGCACAGGAAGAACTGGCCGCGCAAAATAAATTTACCGATGCCGCCAGGCTCTGCTCCATGTCCCTCGCCATCAAAGGGAATTACAAAAAGCCCGAGCGAAAAAAGAAGAAGCAGCTAGCCGCCGCGAAATAACAGTGCGTTCCGCCAGTTACCCGCCATTAAATATTCAGATACTAATAAATCCTAAGCCTGCTAACCTTTTTATCCTTTTTTACTTACCGGTAGTCACGTCTCTACCTCACCCCCTTAATCCCCCTCTCCAATCAGCCAGATGTAATAAGCATGTAGATAAATTGATTGGAGAGAGGGAGGGATAGAAAGAGGGGTTTCACCCCTCTTAGACGCCCTACAATGAGAGTAATCAAGGGGGAGGAATTTTGGGAGGGGGCTTCGTCCCCTCTCGCTGAGCACTCCCCAGTAATATACAATGTTTTTATTCCACTTGAAATAGCAGTCAGCAGATGGTTTATAATGGTAGCACACACGTTTCCCGGAAAACTTGGTGGCGGTTGCCCCGATAATGTAAAATAGTGTGGAATTAAGGCGGCCTGACAGGAGGTTAACGATGAAAAAATGGCACGCTCTACTGCTGGCTATCTTACTGATATCGCTACCGGTCCTCTCGGCCTGCGATCTATTCGGAGGCGGAGAGAGCGACCAAGAATACTACGAGCGACAGCTGGAGGCTTACAAGAAAGTCCAGGAGGCGAACCAGAAAGCCACGGAGGAGTATAACAAGAACCTGCAAGAAGGCCTCCAGAAATGGGCGGATGAATACAAAAAATGGCAGGAGCAACAATTGCAGCAGCAGGTAGAAGCAGCAGAACAAGCCCTGGAAGAACAACAGTAGAAGATGAGCCCGCCAGTGACGATTGAGCAGAATGTCAGGCAAATACTGGATGAACTGCCTGCCGGCGTTCAACTGGTGGCTGCCGCCAAAACAAGAGAGCCCCGGGAAACGCTGGAAGCCGTTGAAGCCGGCGTTAAAATTATCGGTGAGAATTACGTCCAGGAAGCGGAAAGGGCCTATCAGGTAGTCGGCGATAGAGTCGAATGGCATTTCATCGGGCACCTCCAGAAAAACAAGGTAAAAAAAGCGGTAGAAATATTCGATATGATAGAGACGGTGGACTCTATCGAAATCGCTGGAGAGATTGATAAAAGGTGCGCCCGGGCCGGCAAGACTATGCCGGTGCTCATTGAGATAAATAGCGGACGGGAAGAACAAAAGGCGGGCGTGTACCCGGAAGATGCCGAGCGGTTAATCGGTGAAATTTTAACTCTCAAGAATATCCGGGTGATAGGGCTGATGACCATGGGGCCGCTGGGCGGCCGTCCCGAAGACTCCAGACCCTACTTCATCGAGACGAAAAAGGTATTCGAACGTATTAAACAATTAAACCTGCCTAACGTGGAGATGAAATACCTCTCGATGGGAATGACCGATTCCTACCGGGTTGCCCTGGAAGAGGGCGCCAACATAGTCAGAATAGGCACCAGGATATTCGGGGAAAGGGCGCGGGGGCAGTAAAGGGCTACCCGGCCTTCCTTGTAAGTCGGACGACGACACCACCCACCGCCAGTGAAACTACCACGAACAGACAGAGCCAGGGGGTCAGAACCTGCACTTTATTAACCTCCAGAATCGTGCCACCCACCGCAACAGGCGGCACCGGCGGCTCGCCGGTGGTAGTGGCGGAGGCATCACGATAGCCATCCGACCACTGCTCGCTGCCGGTAACATAAGACCAGGCGCGGTAGTAGTAGGTCGTACCCGGGGATAAACCCGTATCCGAGACGCTGGTGCCAGTATCGAAATACACCTGAAAGCCGGCGTTCCTGTCCGCGGGATAGCCTTCCGTATCACGGCGTATCAGCGTCTTCCAGGCACCTTCGCCCTTAGTCCAGGTCAGGTTGATTTGCGTATCGCCGGCGGCAGACGCGGTGAAGGTAGCATTAACCGGCGGCTCGGGCTTGGTGAGGAAATTAAGCTCCGTTCCGCTGGCCGTGCCGGCGCTGTTTTTCGCCTGGGCACGGAAATAATACTTGGTTCCTTCATCGAGGCCGGTAATATCGGCGCTGAAGGACTGCCCGGTGGTCTTGCTGCCGGTCCAGCCCGTATCGTAAGTGTAACTGCCGGGGGACGTGCCGTACTGAAAGCGATACTGGCAGGCCTCACTGCCGTCGCCGGTGACGGTGCCGTGAAGGGTGGCCGTTGACTCCTCGACCAGGGTGGCATTACCGGTGGTGACCGTCGGCAGTATAATTTGCTGAGTATAAGTTACGCTGATATCGTGGAGAACGGGAGTTTTACCGGTGTCCGTAGTGCCGAGATATGCCTTGTACTTGATGTAACGGTCGTCATCGTGGCCCGACCAGATAGCCTGACCGCCGCTCGAGGTATAATAAGTCGCCGACGTACCGTCATGACCTACGAAGTTCCAGGTCGCATTATCGCTATTGGTGGCAAGCTGAAATTTCACCGAGGTGCCGGCGGTGGCGGTAGACGTCCACGAGATATTACCGAAATCCACCGCACTGCCCGCGTTGTAAGTCGAAGAAGCCAGCGTGCCGGAGCCGTAATAGGACGCTCCGCCCATAACCAGGGCGCCGCCATATCCAACCGAAGAAGGCGCGTGCGCCCGGGACGTCCAGGAATCAGCAGAAGTATCATAACGCCAGAAGTCCCAGGTATATTTGCCGCGGAGTGCATAAATATAGTCGCCGCCGCCCCAAGCCAGGGCGCCGCCCCATTCCACGCTATCGGGTGTATCAGTCATTTCACTCCAGGAATCGCCGGAGATATCGTACCGCCAGAATCCGTCCGAGCATTTACCGCGTAGAGCGTAAATGTAACCGCTACTATCATAAGTGAGGGCCGCCCCGTAGCCTACGCCGTTGGGCGTATTAGCCATCAACGTCCATAAGTCGGCCGAAATATCGTAGCGCCAGAAAATCGCCGTGCCGACACAATGAAAAGCGTAGATATAGTTACCGCTGTCGTTGGTGAGGGCGCCGCCATATTTCACGTTATCATTGGTACTGGCGAGCGTCGTCCACGTACTTGTGGAGATATTATACCGCCAGAAATTTTTGGTGTTGTTACCCTGCAAGGCGTAAACATACCCGTCGTTATAGGTGAGTGCCCCACCCTGCTTTACCGTACCGGGGGCGCTGGTAAGAGTCGTCCAGGAATCCAGCGAGATATCATACCGCCAGAAGCTGCTGGAATTGCCCTTGAAGGCATAGATATAGTTATCGCCGTCATAGGCGAGGGAGCCGCCGTATTTCACATTACCGGGCGTGAGCGCCAGAGACGCCCACGAATCAGTGGAAACGTCGTACTGCCAGAAATATTTGGTATTTTTACCGCGCAGGGCATAGGCGTAGTTGCTGCCGCCTGCCCTGGCCAGCTTCACGTCGCCGGGGCTGGAAGACGTATCCAATTGAAAGAGCGCGCCGGATTCAAAGTCCGCCTGGCTGGTCTGCGTCCAGGTATCATCGGCCCGGGCAACACCCGCGCTGACACACGCAAATAATAGAGTAGCCACCACCGCGCCCCTGAACAGAGCCAGCGATAGTTTCCTGATATTTAACTGCATTACGCGCAGTCTATCCCGCAACCCGTAAAAAAGGCGTAAAGATACAGTCGCTGTAAATAAACAGAGTGTTAATATTAGAGTTCGAGGTCAAAAAAACCAGGGGATAAGCCGAGGATGACGCGGGGCGGCACGGGCGGGAAAAGATACCCCAGGGGGGTGGGGTTTACAGCGACAAGGATTAATCCCTTGATAAACGCAGCCAGCTTCGCTAGAATTGAACTAGAAAAACCATGCGTAAACTTAAATAAGGACCGGCATGACCACATCAAAGCAAACGACTTCTACCGGGGAGCAGGAGCAGAATAAACAGGAAACCAGGCAGATTTTAAACGGGTTCAGTCGAAAGAGACTGAGCCTGATTCCCATATTGCAGAAGGTCCAGGGCAAGCTCGGCTACCTGCCGCGTGAGGCCATGACCGAAATCGCCGAATACCTCAACATACCGGCGATAGACGTCTACGGCGTGGTCACTTTCTACAATCAATTCCGACTTAACCCGCCGGGTCGGCACTCGATAAGGGTATGCCTGGGCACCGCCTGCCACATGAAGGGCGGCTATATCACCCTGGACGCCTGGAAACGGAGGCTGGGTATCAATCCGCGTGAAACGACCGCCGACCGCGAGTTCGACCTGGATACCGTCGCCTGCGTCGGCTGCTGCACCATGGCACCGGTTACGGTGGTCGACGAGAAGCCGGAAGGCAAGGTAGAACCTACCAGAGTCGACGGCATAATGCTCGCCTTCGAACAGGAGCGTGAAGCGAAGGATAAGGAGAAGAGTGAAAGCGATTGAACGGACAGCGGTAGCCGCTGCCTTTGACAAGATAGCGGAGCGCGCCGAATCACACTGGCGGGAGCTGTGGAACAACAGGCCTGTTATCATGGTCGGCGCGGCCACGTGCGGTCGCGCCGCCGGAGCTTTAGACGTCCTCCAGGCTTTCCGGGACGAGGTCAAGAAGCGTAACCTCGACTGCCCGGTGATAGAGGTCGGCTGCATGGGACACTGCTATGCCGAACCGCTGGTGATTATCAGCAAGCCGGGCTATCCCCCGATATGCTACGGCTATGTCAACCCGGTTATCGCCGAGAGACTGGTAAAAGAATTCATCCTCGGCGACAATCCCTGTCCCGAGTTTGTTATCGGCGCGCTGGAAGCTAACGACCTTCTCCCCAGCTTTGATGACTTTCCCCGAGCACAGCACGAGCAGAAAATTATTCTGAAAAACTGCGGACACATCGACCCCACCGAGATAGAGCACTACATCGCCGGCGGCGGCTACGCCGCCCTGGCCAAAGCCCTGGCAATGAAGCCGGAAGATGTCGTGGAAGAAGTAAGAAGGTCGGGGCTGAGGGGACGGGGCGGGGCGGGTTTCCCTGCCGGCCATAAATGGCAGTACTGCCGGGAAGCACGAGGTCGACCGAAATACATCATCTGCAACGCCGATGAGGGCGACCCCGGGGCCTTCATGGACCGCTCCATACTGGAGAGCGACCCGCACTCGGTAATCGAGGGCATGATTATCGCCGGCTATGCCATCGGCGCCCGCTACGGCTATATCTATGTCCGCGCCGAATACCCGCTGGCGGTGGAACACGTTAGAATTGCTCTCGACCAGGCGAAGAAATTAAACCTTCTGGGCAATCATGTCCTGGGAAGTAATTTTAACTTCGATATCAGTCTTTTCCAGGGTTCCGGCGCCTTTGTCTGCGGCGAGGAAACGGCGCTTATCGCCTCGCTGGAGGGCAAGGCAGGCCTGCCCCACCACCGCCCACCCTACCCGACAGCCCACGGACTGCACGGCAAGCCGACGGTGGTAAATAATGTCAAGACGCTGGCTTACGTGCGGCATATCATCAGCCAAGGCGCCGACTGGTTTACCGGCATCGGCACCGATGAGAGTCCCGGTACGGTCGTCTTCGCCCTGGCCGGCAAGATAGTCAATACCGGACTGGTCGAGGTACCCATGGGCACCACCCTGCGCCAGATTATCTTCGAGGTCGGCAGCGGCATCCCCAAAGGCAAGCGCTTTAAAGCCGTCCAGATAGGCGGGCCTTCCGGCGGCTGTTTGCCCGAATCGGCCCTCGATTTGCCGGTCGATTTCGATTCCCTGCAGGGGGCCGGCGCTATGATGGGCTCCGGCGGGATGGTCGTGCTCGACGAGGACGACTGCATGGTAGAGATTGCCCGCTACTTCCTGGAGTTCACCCAGAGGGAGTCCTGCGGCAAGTGCACCTTCTGCCGACTGGGCACCAGGCAGATGCTGGAAGTCCTGACCGACTTTACCCAGGGCAAGGGTACGATGGAAGATATCGACAGCCTGGAAAGGCTGGCGGGGGATGTCAAGGCGGGGTCGCTCTGCGGACTGGGACAAACGGCGCCCAACCCGATACTGACCACCCTGCGCTACTTCCGTGACGAATACGAGGCGCATATCGAGCTGGGCAGGTGCCCGGCCCTGATGTGCCTGCACCTCATTGCCTACTACATCCTACCCGACAAGTGCGAGCGCTCCTGCGATGCGTGTATCGGCAGCTGCACCGTGGAAGCCATCAGCCCGAATAAAAAGAGAATCAAGGTTATCGACCAGGAGAAGTGCGTCAAGTGCGGCACCTGCCTGACCGCCTGTCCGCCGCAATACGACGCCATCGTGAAGCTATCGCCGCCGAGCGAGGTGCCCGCGAAATGAAGACCGTAGCGCTGACCATAGACGGTAAAAAAGTAACCGCCCGCGCGGGCGAAAAACTCCTCTGGGTGGCGCTGGAGAACGGCATATATATTCCCAACCTGTGCGCCATCCGGGACAAGCCGGAGCCGAATGCTTCCTGCCGACTGTGCTTCGTGGAAATAGAAGGTTGGAAAAAGCCGGTCACCGCCTGCACCGTGGAGGTAACCGAGGGCATGGCGGTGAATACCAGGGGCGTAAAGGCTTTAGCGCTGGTGCGAGCCGGTTTCGAGCTTATCATGGCGTCGCACGCGCTTGACTGCGCCCATTGCCCGGCCAACGGCGCCTGCGAGCTTCAGAAAATCGCCCGTCACCTGAAAGCCAGCCTGAAAACGAAACGGCTCCGGTTGTTGCTGAGAGAGCTGCCCGTGGACGACAGCAACCCACTTTTCACCTACGACCCTAACAAGTGTGTGCTCTGCGGACGCTGCGTCTGGGCATGCCGCCAGGATATTAAATCAGGCGTCCTCGGATTCGCCCACCGGGGCTTCGAGAGGGCGCTTACCACCTTTGCCGATGAGCCAATCGGCAGGGACAGGTGCCTGGAATGCAGCGTTTGCGTTGAGGCGTGTCCTACGGGGGCGCTATCGCTCAAGGATGGGAAAAAGCCGCCAGGTGACGGAGCTTAACCCAGCTTTTATTGTCCCGGTATCTTAACCTCACCCCCTGGTTGTTTTTCAACCCTCCCCCATCTTACAATCCACCCCCTTAATCCCCCTCGGTGGATTGGATGCAATTGCTCATCGGGAGTTATAATAGTTTGAATCTCAACAACCTGCCCATCGAAGAGTACCTTCTCAATTAGAAGCCTCATCAGTTCCTGCCTGCCGGCGAAGTCCAGGGCGTCCAAGCCTGTGCTAATCTTCTCTGTAAAGCTTCTGATTCTGGCCTCCTGGCTTTCCGTCAGCTGCCTCTGGGCAAGCTGTCTCTCCAGCTCAGACTTCCGCTTCTCTAATTCATCTTGTTCCTTCTGGATTAGCTCCATGTCCTCGCGCATCATGAAATCGGCATATAATCCTTTACGGTAGCCTTCCACCAACCGCCTCTGCTCATCCGGTATAGCCTTTAGCCTGGCCTGACAGAGCTGTAACTCCCGCTCTAGGATTTCCTTCGTCTGTGAATTGTCAGTATTACGCTTATGAAGCTCCTGGATGAGAAAATCCGGGTCCTTGATGAGCTGGCAAATCGTGTCCCAGACTATCGGCTCTACTGCCTCGGCCTTAACCTCAGGGCAGGAGCAAGGCCGGGGTTCACCATCCGGCCCAAGCAGAACCCTATCGGGATTGTATTTACGATAACATCTGTAATAAGGTACATCATGAATAGTGTGTCCCCCCATCCTGCCACCACATCGAGAGCAATACAAGAGTCCGGATAACAGATATTCTCTCCTCGTGTTTCTTCTGGACAGGTCTGCATTCCTGTCGAGTTTCCTCTGCACAGCCTCAAATAGTTCTGCCGGGACCAGTGAAGGCTGAGGTGGCCCCCATCCTTAGGACAGGATAGGGGCAATGTTAAGAGTGGGTACCGCTATCCTCAAGGGGTCTGGTG
>Ga0315547_1002808_pt1 | contig 11820 bp, 14 predicted proteins | sample SalMarSW160240MG_2_FD_202542 | JGI IMG/M metagenome (GOLD analysis project Ga0315547, IMG submission 202542) | Salt marsh sediment microbial communities from the Plum Island Ecosystem LTER, Massachusetts, United States - Salt Marsh Sediment SW1601-240 ... | reverse complement strand
AGGACCTTGTCAAGTTCAACCGGGTTATAGTTGTTATCAGCCAATTGCAAATGGACCAAGTTGTTGTTATTCTCTTGATCCTGTGACAGGTTGGATAAAAGAAGGTGTTCAGGGTGCATTTACAGGAGGAGAAATTGCAGAAGATGATATTTTGACTTTGAAAATCTTTGAGGACTTTTGCTTAGTACAAGGAACAGCAAAAACTATTTCAATTTATAAGAAAACAGGAATCGCTTCAAAAGAGTTAATTAGAGATATAACTGCGATTGCTAATTCAGGGGAAGTTTCAGGAAGCTGGTTAATAAGTCAGGTTGATTTGCAGACATTAGGAGAAGGAGATTCAGATATATTTTTTGAATTTGAAGAATCAACTACTGACACTACAATAAAAAGTGATGAGATAACTGTCACAGTTAGTTCTGAAGTAATTTGTGATAGTCATTCTTATAGTGCATGTGATTCTGGAACAGGTGATGTTTATTGGTATGATAGTTGTGGTGTTAGAGAGGACATAAGGTATGATTGCACTTCATCCCAAACCTGTTCAGGAGGACAATGTGTTGATACAGGACTTTGTGCTGGTGTGACTTGTCCTGATGGAGAAGAATGTGACCCAGACACAGGCGAATGTGTTCCTTCAAATTGTGCAATAAATTCAGCGTCGTGGGGAAACACCCAAGTAGTAGAAGGAACAAATGTGAATTTAAATGTTGGAGTTTCTAATTGTAATGGAAAAGTTATTTCTTTTGATATAAAAGAAAAAGATGGAGCATTAAATCCTGATGATGATTTCTCCCCTGACCCTTCATCTCAAACAATTAGTGGAAGCAGTGTAACAGCTGTTTGGAATGCACAATTTACAGATGATACTGACGGCGGGCAAACAAATCCTCCTGAATATTATTTTAATGCAATAATTTCTTCAGATGGATTAAGTATGGAAAGTTCTAATGAATTGCAGGTTATTGAAAATGATTATTGTTCTATAAACACTATTACTTCCTGTGCAGATTATAATCAAGAACAATGTGGGGATGACCCTTGTGTTGTAGGACCTAGTAGTGCTTCTGGTGTTTCATGTGGATTAAATTTCAATGAAGAAACAAGATGTATGGAAATAGTTGATTGTGGTTGTGCATGGAATTCTGCAGCAGGTGTTTGCGGGGCTTTATGGGATATGACAACTCAGTGCGGAACTTGCGGAAATGGTGTGCCTGATTATGGAGAAGAATGTGATGATGGAAATATTGTCTCAGGAGATGGATGTTCTGCTTCTTGTATTTTTGAAGAGGTTGAAGGTGATTGTCCAATTGGAACAACTTTATGTTCTGATGGAACATGCAGTATAGAATGCCGTGAGACAGATTTAGATTATTCTTCCTGTATTTACAACGGAATTTTTGATATAGGAGAAGGTTGCACTTGTATTGATGCAGATGGATTAAGGGACTCATGTGTTGTGGGAACTGTTTGTTCAATAGAAGATAGTTTCTGCTGCAATCCAGAAAGTGATGGAAGTTGCAATCCTTATTGTGCATTTTCAGATCCAGATTGCGGAGTAAGTGATTGTGGAAACGGCTACAGAGAATATGGAGAAGAATGTGATGACGGAAACAATGAACCAAATGATGGTTGTTCTGCTACTTGTAGTTATGAAACTAATTTAACTTCTGAAGATGGATGTCCAGAAGGAACAAGTTTATGTTCAGATGATACTTGTAGTTTGAATTGTTTTGCAACAGATGAAGGTTATGCAAGTCAAAGTGCACAAACAAGTGCTTGTGCTTCAGGTTTAACATTTAGTTCAATAGATAATGCTTGTTGTAATTCAGATGCTAATGCAGTTTGCAATCCTTATTGTGCTTATTCTGACCCTGATTGCGACCAAGAATCTTTAATAACAACTGGAGGATGTAGCTGGGTCGATAATGGACAAGATACAAATGGATGCGATGATGGTATTCTTGAAAGAAATCTAACAGCTGTCTGGACTGGAGAAATGGAAAAACCAGCTTGGTGCGATGATATTGTTGATACACTTCCATGTCCTGCGCAAATAAAAGTTAATTTCTTTGGAGCAGTTCAATTTGTTCTTGCAGTTGTATTAATTGTCTTAATTTATTTAATAATAAAATCACGAATTGAAGAGAAAGCTAAAAAAAATATTAAAACTAAGAAAAGAAAAAAAAGTTCTAGAAAAAAATAGTTCTGAAAAGATTTATAAAAAACAATTTACTAATAATTAAAATGAAGGTGAAAATATTTGCTGTGATTTTGGGTTTGTGTATTTTTTGTGCCGGAGGTTTTGTTACAGCAGAAATAGAAACAGGAAGTGACTATCTTCAGGGAAGTTATAGTTTAGGAGCAAACATTGTTGGCTGGGCTGAAGTAGGTTTTAATAATGAATCAATTAATTCAACAGCAAGAGATTCTTTTGGAAATTCAATTTCTCTTCAGGAATTATTTAATTTAAATTCAAATTACACTTATACATACAACCAAACAACAGGAATTGTAAATTCAAGTGTTCAGAAAATTTATTTTTCCAATGCAAGTTTTTATGTTCCATTAAGTCCTGTGACTTTAAATTACCAAATAAATATAAGCAATGTCACAGTTTTATCCGGGCAAATAACAATAAGCGGTTCTGAACAAACAATTCCTGATGCAATAGATGAAAAAAGAGATGACATTGCAAATCTTAGTGCGAGCTTTGAGAATTATAATACTTTTTTGAAATTGTTACTTTCTTCTAAATTAAATCTTTCAGAAATGGAAGAAGAAATTGATGAACTGGAAACTTTGTATAATTCTTCAGAATCAACTTCAGAATATGACTTTATTTTAGAAAGTTTGCAAAATCTGAAAGTTCCGAAATCAATTTCTGAATCTGAAAGTGCAGAACTTGTTTCATTTATCTCTGAAAAAAGCAATATAGATTTGGAGTTTGTAGGGGAAATCGGAGGAGGTTCTTATGATTCTGCAAAAACAGATGAATATAAAGATGCTATTATTTTCTGGAATCAGGAAAATTTGAGACCAAAAATAACTTTTAGAAAATTCACTGCAAATTATGGAAGTTATGAAGAAAATATTTTAAATTATTTTGAGATTAGTTTTCAAAGACCTTCAAATGAAACATTTTTGATTATAGAAAATCTTAATGGGTTAGAGTTTAAAGAAAATTATGGAGAAGTTTCAAAAAGCGGCTACACTTATATTGATTTAAGCAAAATTGACGAGAAAATTATTTTTGCAGCAACAGAAGAAGTGAGTTTTGATGATATTCCTTTGTTTTTTTCAACGCACCTGAATCAGGTTCCTCTTGGAGAATCACTTGAAAATATTCTTGATATTGAAGATGAAAGGAAAATTTCAAAATGGGTTTTATTTGGATTAGTAATGATTCTTTTAATTATTTTATTTATTGTATCATATTTCCTTCTAAAAACTTGGTATGACAGAAAATATGAAGATTATCTTTTCAAAGACAGGAATCATTTGTATAATTTAATTGTTTATATAAATAATGCAAAAAAGAGAGGAATGAAAAAAGAGGATATTGAAAAAAATCTTAAAAAAGCAAAATGGAAGAACGAACAGATTCGTTATGTAGTGAAAAAATATGCAGGAAAAAGAACTGGTTTGTGGGCGCCTTCGTTTTCAAAACAAAAAGTGAATTCAAAGAAAGTAAATCCTAAATCACATAAAAATTAATAAAGTAAACCTTACAAATAAAAATATGGCGATTAAAATATTTAAGAATTTTTTCAGAGGAATTTTCTCAAAGATATTTGGAGGAAACAATGAAATAAAAATGGGATTCTATGGACCGCCAAATGCAGGGAAGACAAGTTTAGCAAACAGGGTTTGCAAGGACTGGACAGGAGAAGAAATCGGAACAGTGAGCAAAGTTCCGCATGAGACAAGAAATGTTCAGTTTAAAGAAAAAGTTGAAATTGAATACAAAGGCAGAAAATTAATGTTCAAAATGGTTGATACTCCCGGAATTGCAACAAAAATTGATTATGAAGATTTCTTAAAATACAAAATGAAAAAAAAGGATGCAAAAGAGCGTGCTAAAAGAGCCACACAGGGGATTGTTGAAAGTATAAAATGGCTTGATGATATGGATTTGGTAATTGTTGTGCTGGATGCAACAGAAAATCCATATAACCAGGTTAATATAACAATTATCGGGAACTTGGTTGCGAGAAAGATTCCGGTTTTAATTGTAGCAAATAAAATTGATTTGAAAAAAGCAAATGCAAAAAAAATTGAGTCGGCTTTTCCAGAATATGATGTTGTTGGAATAAGTGCAAAGAACGGGACAAACCTTGAAGAGTTTTATGAATCATTATTTAAAATTTCAAAAAAGATTTAGTAAAAATTAAAAAGCAATTTTGGTTAATAAAAAGATGGTGAAAAAAAAGAAAAGAGGGCTGGGAAAGATAAAAGGTTTTTCAATACAGTTTCTTCCTTATTCAGAAATAAGAAATCTTAATGGTGATGAAAGAATTAGGAAAATTTTGAATATAGTTCTTGGGAATAATATTTTGTTTCTTCAGGGAAGATTAAAACCAGAAGAAGAAGTGCGGTTGATTGGAGATACAATGGCAATGGTTGAGCATGTAAAAAATTTTAAGGGAATTGAACTTGCAGTTATTTCAGGAAATGGCGACGAAGGATTTATGGACAGATTCCGAAAAGGTTTGGTTAATTTTCTTGTTAAAGGAGATTTGGGGGCAATAACAATAATAGGACCTGCAACAATTGTAAAAGAAATAAAACGTAATCCAAAAAAAATTGAATTATTTTTGAACAAATAATTTTGAATAAATTTAAATAGTTCTTTTGTTTTTTGTTGTCATGCCGTACCAGTGTGTTAAATGTTCCAGAATTATTGATTCAGGAAATAAAGAATTAATAGAAGGCTGTGCTGAATGTCATGGAAAATTCTTTTTTTATATTCGTGAAGAACAATTGCAAAAATTGAAAGAAGAGCCGATTTTGGAAATTCCTGAAAAAGAGCAGAAAAATGTTGAAAAAGACATCCGTGAAATTGCAGGAATCACTGACGAGGATGTGCCGGTTATTCTTGACTTGGAATCAATAAGAGTTTTAGGCGAGGGAAAATATGAAATTGATGTTGTGAATCTTTTTAATAAAAAACGCCCTGTGATTTACAAATTAGAAGAAGGAAAATATGTCATAGATTTATCTGCAAGTTTGGACAGAAACAAAAAAGATGAAAATTAATTCTATATTAAAAGAAGTTTTGGAAAGAGCTGAACCCTTGGATGAGGAAAAGAAATTTATAGAGGGTTCTTTGAATATTTTTTTGAATAAATTAAATAAAAAGATTGAAAAATTAAAAGATTCTCCTGAAATTTTTATCGGCGGAAGTTATGCAAAAAAAACCTTGATTAAAAAAGACAAATATGATATTGATGTTTTTTTAAGATTTGGAAGAGAATATGAAAAAGAAAATTTGTCAAAGATTACTGAAAAATTATTAAAAGATTTTAAGAATGTTCTGGTTGTTCATGGCTCGCGGGATTATTTTAGAATCAAAATAAAAGATAATTTATTTATTGAACTTATTCCTGTAAAAAAAGTTCGTTCTCCGGATAAGTCAGAAAATATAACTGATTTATCATATTCACATGTTCGTTACATAAATAAAAAAGTTAAGAGTGATAAGATTTTAGAAGATATAAAAATTGCAAAAGCATTTTGTCATGCAAACAATTGTTATGGTGCTGAGTCGTATATTCAAGGATTTTCAGGTTATTCTCTGGAATTGCTGGTTTATTACTATAAAAGTTTTTTAAAAATGATTAAAGAACTTTCAAAACCTGTAAAAAATAATGAGAAAATTTTAATTGATATTGAAAAGGATTACAAAATCAAGAAAAACATTTTAATTGATATGAATAGTTCCAAACTTGAGTCGCCTGTGATTTTAGTTGACCCGACTTATAAACAAAGAAATGTTCTGGCTGCGCTTTCTAAAGAAACATTTGAAAGATTTCAAAAAGCATGCAGGAATTTTCTAAAATACCCTTCAATAAAAAGTTTTGAAAAACAAAAAGTTGATTTGCAAAAAACTAAAAAAGATGCTTTAAAAAATAAAAATGAATTTCTTTTAATTGAAATTTCAACAAATAAACAAGAAGGGGATATAGCGGGAAGCAAATTATTGAAATTTTACAAACATTTTTCCAAAGAATTAAGCAGATTTTTTGATGTAAAAAATTCCGGATTTAATTACAACGGGAAAAAATCTGCGCGGGTATTTTTTGTTGTAAAATCACAAAAAGAAATAATTTTTAATGGGCCGTTTAAAGATGATTTGAAAAATGTTTCAAAGTTTAAAAAAGAACATAAAAATATTTTTGAAAAAAAAGGAAAAATGTTTGCTCACGAGAAAATTAATTTTTCTGGACGAGAATTTTTTAATAAATGGAAATTGAAAAATAAAAAGAAAATTAAGGAAATGAATGTTGGTGGGTTGAAATTTGTTAATTGAAAAATCTCTTTCCTGTTCTTTTTTTGTACTCTCTTGCAGATTGTCTAGTTTCATTCATGATGTCAAAACGGATATACTCCCCCATACCCAAACTATCTCTTATTAAAATTTTAGTAGTATCTGGATTTGCAAATCTATCTATTATTGCTTCTTGTGTTCCTCTTGAATATTTTGCACATACATGAGCAGAGTCACTATTAACATTTTTGTTTCCATACCACAATCCAAGTTTAATTCCTTTTTGTGAAGCAAGATATTGCAAATTTTTTGCCCAATCTTCACAATCGCCTGTTCCCAAAGAATCAGTTTCTTCAGGTGTCTGCCAATAATCTCTGCCATGTGATTTCCAGTCTGGAACATATTTTATTTTATTTGCTTCAGAAATACATTCAAAGAATTCTTTAGTGTATAAATCTTTTCTTAATTTTTGATAATCTTTTAATAATTTATTTTCAGAAATCGGAGAAGTTAATAAAAACCAAAAAGCAATTCCAAGAATTAAATTGTTTAAATTTTTTCCCATGATTTTTCTTTGCTGTCTTTTTATTTAAGGATTATTGGGGTGGGAAATAATAGTTAGATTATTTTATCTTGTAAGTGTTTTTTTTGAACCAGATTTTGAAAGTCCGTAAAGTGATACTCCTAAAAGTGTCAAACCTCCGACATATTCAATTTTGTCTTTTTCATCCATTTTTCCGTCTTTTTGAATATATGCGTCAGCAACCAATCCTGTTCCTGTAAGAATTCCTGCAATAGCCAAAATTTTCAATAATTTACTCATTTTTATTTGCCTCTTTTTTGCCTCTTTTTTTTGTAATTTTGATTTATTTCTTTTATTGGATAAATAGTAACTTGTGGAGAAAAACCAAAGAATATTGTGGTTACTAAGTATTCGCCGACTTTTGGAAGATCAGAAACATTTTCCCAAGAATTTTTATCTGGAACCGATGCTCTTACATATCTTTTAAAAAATGATTTCCTTGGAAAATAATGAATTCCGTCTTCGCTTAATTCAAGCAATTCATTTTTAGGACCTGCAACTGCACGAAAATTGTCTATCAACACATATTCTGTTAAATTGTTTTTCATTTCACTTCCCTCCATCTACAGCCTCCAAAGCTTTTTCAAACAAACCTGCAAATGCCTGAGCGAAAAAATCTGAATTAAGCCAGATTGCAATTGATTCTTTGTCATTTGTTTTTGACAAGTAAAACAAAATTTGTTCTTTGTCAATTATAAAGAATTTAGATTCAATGCTTATGGGTTTTATTTTTGTGTTCAATTCTTTTTCTACTTTTTTAATTAAATCAGTATTTCCTGAAAGTGCAATTTTAATTTTTATTCTTGATTTCTTTAAAATTTCAACTGTCTGTTTGAAGAGTTTTAATTTTGAGACAAAGTCCTCAACATTTGTGCAGATTATTACTTCTTTTTTTGCTTCTGCAATTATTTCTTTAAGGTAATTTGAAATGTTTGATTTTCCTTTTAATGCTGCAGAAATGTCTTCTCTTTTTATTGGAACAATTCCGCCTGTGTAAAGTTCTTCAAGTTGTGTGAATTCATCTGTTTCTTTAATTCCTGAAAGAGCAATAACTCTGTCTTCTGCTTCTTTTCTTACATTATTTTTTAATTTTTCAAGAATCATTTTTGGTTTTACACCGAGATATTTAACTGGCTTTCCGATTTTTACAATTGCAAAACCTTTTTTCTCTAAACTTTCAAGAACATCATAAGTTCTGCTTCTTGGAACACCTGAGATTTCAGCAATTTCACCAGCTGTTGCAAGTCCTTTTCCAAGCAAAGCTAACCAAACTTTTGTTTCATAAACATTCAAATAAAAATAATCTTTTATTTTATTGATTAATTCTGTTTTTACGAGCATTTTAATTTCTCCTCAATTTTGTTTTCTAAATTTTTATCTGTTAATCTCTTTTCAGCTTTTTTGTAAATGTATCTTCCTGTTTCATATAAAGCAGATAAAACATTTGTTGAAATAGGCAACCAATAAGCTGGAATATCATTTTTTACTAATTGAGTATATATTACTCCTTGTGTTGCATATCCTACCATGCCTAATCCACTCAAACTTTCACCACCCTCTTTTCTAAAAGCAGTTGGAAGGGCATAAAGTGCTAAATTTTCTTTAGCTGCTTTCTTTAATGAATTTACTATGTTAACCCCTGTTTCTTTTACAGGTCTAACTATTTCCTTTAATACTTCTTTCTTTGTTGGTTTTTCGTTTGCCATTTTAATTTCTCCTCAATCTTTCATTTAATATTAATTCGTTTTCTCTATTGACTGGACTATAAAATCTTCCAAAATAAGCCAAATCTTTAATTGCAGAATAAACAGAATTTTTTATTTCTTTAGGAGCCATGCCTGATATATTTAACTTTATAATAAAGTTTGAACTGGTACTTTCGTCTTCAGTATTTTTTAATTCATATATTTCTTTCATATTGTTACTATTAGATAATGGTTTATAAAGTTTTCTATTATGTTGTATTTGGTTAGTGATGACAGAGTGGAAAAGTTTAAAAGGAAAAGAATTTAAGAAAAATTATGGAAAATGGAATTGGAATAAAGAAAACTGAGAATAAATATGAAAAAGTTTTCAAAGATAGTGCAGTAAGAATTAATAGTGGGCCTCAATCAGCATTGGGAATTTTGAATAAAGTAGAAGGTTATACTTTTTATTTAAGTCCGGCAATTGTTTATCAAAATCTTGCAAAAGACAAAGTTTTAGATTGGAAATATAATCCTTTAATAAAAAAAGACAGACCTGTCATGTTTGAAGTTGCACCTCCTTTTACAATAGAACCTGTGGATAAAAATTATTTAGAAGATTTGGTTAAATCTTATAAAAATTGGGAAACTAAAGCTAAAAGCAAAAAATAATTAAATAATAAAAAACTTAATTTAAAATGAAAAAATATTTGAAAAATCTTGGAACATCAATATTAGATGGATTTTATAGTATTGCCAAGGGAATGAGCACATTTAGTATTTATCCTGTAGATAAAAAAATTCCTTCTGATGAAGAAGCTTATCAAAAAGATTATGAAGCAATAAAATCTTATTGGGATTCTACTATTAATAATACTCCGACAAAAATATTTGGTAATCACTCTATAGATAACTCTTTCTAAATCATAAAACCAAAAAACTAATCAGCATTCCCAAGAAAATTCCTGATGTTATAAAGGGCATTGCAGGATACACCTTGTTTCTTTTTCCAAAAAATGATAAATAACCTAATCCAAGTAAAGCTCCGGCGATTGTAAAAATTGCCCCGAATATTCCAAATGTTTTCAGCATAACACCTGCTGCAATTATTGGGAAAATTATATCACCACCACCCAAAAGAGCAATTTGTGCTTTTACTTTTATCTTTTTTAATTTTGATTTAGGAAGTTTCTTTAATTTCATTTTTACTTTTTTTGAAATATAAGGGATTAAAAATCCGCCGAAAACTTTTAGTTCATTCATCTGGAACTTAGCCATTTTTATCATAAGTCCTGAACGCCAGACAGCCCACATATCATAAATTGAAATCAAAATCAAAAGAATAATCATTGTCCAAATATTCAAAAGCGGAACAAAAACAGCTGCAATTCCGGGATAAATAAATAACTCTGTTAGATTATGGACTAAAAGATTTTGTTTGAAAGTTTTTAAAATTGCCAGAGGAAAAACAAAAATCAGAGCGATTAAGGGAAAGTGATTTATGTTTGGAAAAAATGAATTCAGGGAAATTCCAAGAGCAATCATCACAACTAAGAAAAACCACAACCGCATTATAACTGCAAGTCTAAATTTTGTTATTAAAATAAATAATACAATTGCAAAAACAAAAGCAATAACTATCGACGGTAAAAATGAATTATAATAGTCAGATTCTCTTTCTGTGTGCGGACTTTCCATTCCATAAGGAAGAGGATTGTCCGGATTAGAATAATGACTTACAACATAAAGTCCGATAAACTGAGTTATAAGAAACATTGCAAGAATTATAATTGTTATTTTTATGTTGTGTTTCATGAAGACAATTAGGAAAAGAAGTTTTTAAGATTATCTCAATCTCAGCGTCTCTAAAGTTCTTGGAACTGTTGTTTCAACCCTGTTAAGTTTGTAAAGTGCTGATGCTAAATCAAGTGATTTTGAAACTTCTCCGTGATTCACAATAATTCTTTTTGGTTTTGGACGCATATTATTAAAAAAGGCTATAAGTTCATTTCTTCCTGAATGAGGTGACAAACCATTCATTAATTCTACTTTCATTTTTATTTCTACTTCCTGAATTCCGTCAGAAGATTCTATTTTAACTCTTTTTTCACCTTCCTGAATTTTTCTTCCAACTGAACCCGGTCCTTGATAACAACTCAAAATCATTAAATTATTTGGATTATCTGCAAAATATTTTAAATATTCCAAAGAAGCTCCGCCAACAAGCATTCCTGAAGTCGCAATTACAATGCAAGGCCCACCCTCAATAACTGCTTTTCTTTCCTGAGGTGAACCAACTCTTGAAAAAACTTCTGAAGTAAAAGGATTCTTGTCCTGAAAAATTTCATTTCTTATTTTTGAACTTAAAAAATCCGGGTAAGCAGTATGGATTGCATTAATATCCCAAATCATTCCGTCGATATACATTGGAACATTTGGAAGTTCGCCTTTTCTGATTGATTCTTCAACTCTTAATATACATTCCTGTGAGTGACCCAAACCTAATTCCGGAAGCAAAACTTTTCCGCCTTTTTCAACTGTTTCTTTTACCATTTTTATGAATTTTGCTTCTGTTTCTTTTCTTGGCGGAAGAATATCTTCTTTTGCTCCGTAAGTTGATTCAACCTGAATAGATTCTACTCTTGGATATTTATTTACTGCCGGGTCTAAAAGTCGTGTGTGAGCATATTTCATGTCGCCAGTGTAAATGAAGTTGTGCAAACCGTTTCCAATATTTATGTGAATTTGTGCAGAACCCAAAACATGTCCGGCATTGTAAAATGTGATTCTTATATCCGGTGTCACGTCAGTAACTTCGTTGTAGTTTAAAGAAATACTGTGTTTTACCATTTCCTGAACATCTTTTGAACTGAACAAGGGAGTTGCTGCCTGCTTGTATGCTACGCCAATAAAATCCAAAGCTAAAAGTGCAGAAATATCTCTCGTCGGTGCAGTCATATACACCGGACCTTTGTAACCCATTTTATAGAGGTAAGGCAATAAACCAGAATGGTCAAGATGTGCGTGGCTTAAAATTACAGCGTCTAATTCATTTATGTTGA
>Ga0315547_1002807_pt1 | contig 11820 bp, 6 predicted proteins | sample SalMarSW160240MG_2_FD_202542 | JGI IMG/M metagenome (GOLD analysis project Ga0315547, IMG submission 202542) | Salt marsh sediment microbial communities from the Plum Island Ecosystem LTER, Massachusetts, United States - Salt Marsh Sediment SW1601-240 ... | reverse complement strand
GTTTAGCGCGGCGTTCAGGCACATTTCTTTTGGATGCAGGAGTCCCGCCCTGGCGGGACGGGCAGACAAAAGTTCAGCTTTAGCTGAATGTGCCTGAACTTGTTTATAAAAGAAGGTAACTTTCGTTTTAGTTACTGTAAACAGAAGGTAAAACGAATGTTTTGTTCCTTAAAATATAACAAGTTACATCATAATTTTAACTTATCCAAGGGACAGAATGTGGACGAAATATTAAAAAGAGAGCATCCATTGCAGACACTCTCTTTACTCGAATCATAACCAGCTACAATCCTATTACTACATTTTTTCAGTGGTTTGTTTAGTGAGTAACCGTTTATAAGTTAATAGTGCACTGAGATTTGCAGTCACCGGATTCTATTTCATTCGCAACCCGAACTGAAGTCGGGTTGCGAAGAGATCCGATCCCGTCGGGGTACGATTTCAACTCGTGCCCCGACTTCCTGTCCGTTAAAAATATTATTAGTTAATGAGTTGATAAGACCTGAAAAATCTTGAGTAAGTATGTCCCACAAGAATCCACGGTAAAAACCGTGGATTTTCTGTTATACGTTATTTGTTATGCCATAGGCATCACTATGTGATTGATTAATAGGGTGTTAATACCTAAACAGCGGAAATAGTAGACATTTCTCCTCAATCCGTAAACCTGAGATAAAATCTATGTCGGATATTCTTCTGATGTTAATTTAATTAGGATCAGTTACTTTCTTATTTAAATAATTGATTTTAAACTAATTATTCAAAATAGTTAAGTAGGTGTCTGTCCCTACTTAAACAAAAAAAGACCCGGTCACCTGATGGTGCCGGGTCTTTTCTACGATTGTAACCTCAGAGTTACGATTCCATTTTCTCCAACTCTTTCCAGACCAGTGCGCTGGCGCCGACAATGGCAGCCGTACCGGCTTTAAGTTCTGAGGGGAGAATTTTAACTTTATTGCGAAAAACCGGCAGGACATGCCGTTCCATGGAATCTTTTGTGGGTTTAAAAATCAGTTCACCAGCTGCTGCTGCACCGCCGAACAGAAAAATGGCTTCCGGGCTCAGGTGGTCAACGGTAATGGCCAGGCCCCTGCCCAACAACTCACCGGTTATTTCAAATGCCTCCTTTGCTATTTTATCCCCTTTTACGGCTGCATTATACACCATTTCTGAAGTCATCGAATTAAAGGGAATACCGGCAAGTTCACTTTGGCTATCGTTATATTGTGCCAGAAGTTCATATACCGTACGTGCAATGCCCGGTGCAGAGCAATAGGCTTCCAGGTGTCCCAATCCACCGCACCCGCATAAACGTCCTTCAGGCACCACAACAATGTGGCCACATTCACCGGCAAAGCCATCATGACCGTAAACCAGGTCACCGTCAACGATAAGCCCGCTGCCTACTCCTGTACCGAGTGTTATCATCACAAAGTTTTTCATCCCCTTACCACCACCATATATCATTTCACCCAGTGCGGCAGCATTTGCATCATTGGTTAATTTGATGATTTTGATTTCGGGGACCTTCGCCTTAATCAGGTCTGCAAATTGAACCACTCCGACGAATGGCAGGTTCGGTGCAAGCTCAATTGTCCCCTTGTAATAGTTTCCATTCGGTGCACCGATCCCGATACCTGCAATATCAATACCGGGTGTATTTTGTCTGACTGTGTCAATTGCCGATTTGATCTCATTTGCCAGGGTAGTTGTGTATTTTTCCAGGATCTCTTCTGATTTTTCCTGGCTTGCATCCGGATTCTCTCTCTTCTGGGGAGTGGGCAACTGCGGTTTCTTCTCGTATAAAACATTGCCATCCCGGTCAACAATTCCTATGGCGGTGTTCGTTCCGCCAATGTCGATTCCTATCGCTATATCACTCATATTTTTTATCATCAAGTTAACAATACTAAAATACGGATTATCTCATCTGGCTCCCTTTTGCTGCAAAGAAAAAGATGTAGGCATAACAGATTGCCGGGACCAGAAATGCCCAGGTATATCCGGGGCCATCGGCTATGCTCCCCATGATCAGTGGAATGATTCCTCCACCAATAATCAGGCTGTTAATAATCCCTGATGCGGTACTCAATTCTCCTTTATCCAGGTCTTTTACACCCAGTGAGAAAATAGTCGGGAACATGACCGAGTTGAAGAACCCGATGGATACCACGGTCCAGAGTGCAACCTGTCCGGTTGTAAAGGCTGTGATGATTGCCAGGAGTGCTGCCATCCCAGAGAATACAGATAGTGTCCGTGTGTCACGACCAGTACCTATCTGCATGACAATGAAGTTAATCAATGCAATAATCAGGAAATACAAACCGTGTTTCCAATGCCAGTCGGTGACAAATGAACCGGCAAAAAAAGCAAGGACCAGTATTCCAAGAACAAACTGATATTTTCTGGCAGCTGTTTTAATATCTGAAAGCATAACGGCTCCAAAGAACCTGCCGATCATAGCGCCGCCCCAGTAGATTGCGGCAAAACGGGAAGCGGCCTCAGCAGTAAGTCCGCCATTCTCAGGGGTTCTGAGGTAATTAACAATTAAACCTGCAGTGCCGACTTCAGCCCCCACATAAAAGAAGATAGCCAGGGCACCCAACAATACATGCGGATATCTCCAAACACTTTTTCGAATTTCCCCGGGGACTGCCGCACCTGAAATTTCTGGAAGCTTCATCGCCATAATGGCAAATGCGATCAGCAGCACCAGGATCCCCATGATAATGAATGGCATCTGTACTGTTTTTGCCGCAGACGCAGCATCCAGCATTTCTCCGGCGCCTTTAAAAACGGCGACGGAAATGATCCAGGGTGCAATCATAGTTGCGACTGAATTCAACGCTTGTACCAGATTCAACCGTCCGGAAGCAGTTGCATCGGGCCCTAAAGCCGTCGCATACGGATTGGCAGCAACCTGCAGCAATACAACGCCTGATGCAAGCACAAAAGTGGCTACTAGAAACAGTGGATAGGACGGAATGGAGGCAGCAGGATAAAACAGGAAACTACCCAATGCCATTAAAATCAATCCGATAATCAATGAAACTTTATACCCGATTCGTTTCACAATATAACCGCTTGGAATGGAAAGAATGGGATAGGCAATGAAAAAGGCAGAGGTAATAAACTGCGCTTCAAATTCACTCAATGTGAATACTTCCTTCACTTTGGCACTCAGCGTAATGATAAAAGTAGTCGCAAAGCCGAAAATGAAAAAGATGGATCCGATAACGGAAAGTCCCAAGGTGTTGGTGGATTTCTTGTATTCCATTATGTTTCTTATTAGTTAATAGATTAATGATTGGTTAAGCATGTTTCAGTTTGAAGAAAACAAATATATAAAATAATTGAGATTATCATTAAAAACGGTTTCTTTATACAGAAATAACTGGATACGAGTGTTGTAGAACATTTCCGTAAGTCAATTAACTATTCAATATATTCAGAGATGAGGATAACGGGAGCGGGGAGAAACAGGAAGCTGTAACCATTTTGTGAGAAGCAATGCAAAAGTTGGCAGCCCGGTGTTATTCCAGTTCGTATTTTTTAATTTTTGCATGCAAATTTACCCGTGATATTCCCAGGATATCAGCAGCTTTAGTCCGGTTTCCTCCTGTATAATTCAGTACTTTTCTAATGTGTCCCTTTTCGATTTCCTGAAGCGAACTGGGTTTAAGGCCATTATTCAGTTCTTCATCACAGCATTGCTGTGTATGAAAGAAATGAGGGAGTGATGTTCTCCTTAATTCCGTTCCTGTCTCAATAATAATTGCACTGTTGATGATATTCATCAATTCTCTCACATTACCTGGGAATGGATAATTTTTCAGGCAGTTCATTAAGGAGGGACAAATCTTTTTTACATTTTTTTGATATTTCTCATTGAATTTTCCAAGAAAAAAATTGGCAAGTAATGGAATATCTTCTAGTCTTTCGCGCAGGGGAGGAAGGTTAATGGAATTGATATTAAGCCGGAAAAAGAGGTCTTTTCTGAAATTTCCATTTTGAATCTCATCAAAAAGGTTTTTATTGGTCGCTGCAATGATCCGGACGTCCACTTTAATATTTTTGGTAGAGCCCAGTTTATAAAACTCCTCTTCCTGTAAAACCCGCAGTAATTTCACCTGAATGGGAAGGGATAATTCTCCGATCTCATCCAGGAATAAGGTTCCGCCATTGGCCTCTTCGATAAAACCGGTTTTGTCTTTATCGGCCCCGGTAAATGCGCCCTTCTCGTGTCCAAAAAATTCAGAGGAAAAAAGCTCATGGGCAAATGTGCCGGCATTTACAGCGATAAATTGTTTGTCTTTTCTTTTACTGATTTCATGAATGGCCTTTGCTATCAGTTCCTTTCCGGACCCGCTCTCTCCCCAGATCAGGACACTATTATCCGTAACGGCAAACTTCTCTACATACCGGAATATCCTGATCATCTCTTCATTGTTTGTAATGATATTCTCAAAAATCCGTTTGTGTTTAAGATCATCCCTTGAAGCAATTCCTGTTTCACCGGGTTTTATCTGTTCCAGCTGAACATTTTTCAAGGCATTGTGGATCGTATCGAGTAATTTCTCCTCATCAATGGGTTTGAGCATATAGTCAAAGGTCCCACATTTCATCGCTGATATTGCAAGGTCTACATCTTCCACGCCGGTTAATACGATCGTAACGATATTGATGTTGTTCTCATTAATATACTTCAGGATATCAAGACCTGACACGTGAGGCATATCCATATCCAGCAAGAGAACATCAAATTTCTCCTTTTTCAGCAGATCAAATGCATCCCGGCTATCCTGAAGTGTTTTGGGTTCAAAACCTCCCGATTGAAGGAGAAAAACATTCAGAAAATTCAGGATTGCCAGATTGTCGTCAACTACGAGTACCTTTGTCATTTTTTATCATTTAATTTAACCGGGATGCGGATAGTAAAGGTTGTACCTAATCCCAGCGTGGAGTCCACCTCAATTTTCCCATGATGATCTTTTATGATACCATATGAAATGGATAGACCTAATCCTGATCCACCTTTGTCACGTTTGGTGGTAAAGAATGGATCAAAGATATTCCTTTTGGTTTTCTCATCCATTCCTTTTCCGTTGTCTGTTATTTTTATGACCACTTCTTTACTGGTTTGGTCATACTCTGTTTTAATGGTGATCAATCCAACTCCATTCTCTATAGCCTGCGAGGCATTGATAATCATATTCATCAGCAACTGCTCCAGTTTCTGAATGCTTCCGTTGAATTCAGGGACATTGGGATCAAGATCGAATGTGATCTGAGCTTGTTTCTTTATGTGTTTTTGTGTAAAGGTTAGGTGATTTTTTATCAAATGATTGATATCCACCACGTCCGACAGGGCTTCTTCATCTTTTCGTGCAAAATTCCTCAAGTCGAGTACAATTTGTTTTGTCCGGTTTGCTCCTTCAATCATATCACCTATCAGGATGGAAATATTCTCTTTAAAAAGATCATAGGGTAACCGTGCGATTTTCTCATTGCGGTGTCCGTCAAAATAGTGATCCAGTATGGGAAAAATATCATAGAAGGCTTCCTGAATGATCTTGAGGTTCCCAAGGATAAATGTATTGGGATTATTGATCTCATGAGCAACGCCTGCTACCAGTTTCCCCAGCGAAGCAAGCTTATAGGATTGAATGAGCTGTGATTCCAGTTGTTTGTTCAGTGTAATGTCCCTGCACACCTCAAGTACTCTTTCAACCTCCCCCTCCTTATCAAAAATAGGATATGACCTCATTAAAAAATACTTACCATCCACTGATTTTTCCATCATGCTGTTTTTCCCTTTCCCGAACGTAGCAACTGCATTACAATTAGGGCATTTATGATCAGCATTAAACAATTTTTTATAGCATTTACCGGAATTCCCAATTTCATCCTTATTGGACATGATGATGTTATAATCCGGATCAATTACGATAATCCTGTCAGCAATCGCCTCAAAGAATGTCTTGAAGTTTTCAGAACCCTGTTGAAGTTGTTCTGTTAGTTTCACCAGGGTCTCATTTTTTGAAATGAGTATTTTCTGCTGTTCTTCAAGTGCGTTTTTCTTTTCATTGTTTTCGATGGCTCGGGCTATCTTGCCAGAAATTTCCCGGATAAGAGTCTCCTCTTCCTCCAGGAACTTAACCTTTTTTATCAGGTGGACATGAATGTTACCTCTCTTTTTCTTATTGAGTTTAATATCAACATTCAACTCATTGTATCGTTTATATTTCAACGCATGCGCATCTCCAAACATATTCCCATCCTGTTCAATTACAACTTTAGTATGTTTTGGATGCTGAAATCCTTCTTTTATATGCTGGGTGCATTTTTCAATGGCTTCACTCAGGGATTTACTGGATTCCAGGGTATGGCTTATTGAATAGAGGCATTCCAGTTCTTTAATTCTTGCTTCCAGTTCCCGTTCAATTTTTGAGAATTGCAGCACTTTATCTTTAACAGAAAAAATGATATAATCACTGTTGGTATGGCTCACCGGGAAAAAGAGAAATACATTCCCCAGCTTTTTTGAAACGAACGTTCTGGGTAACTGGCTTACTCTTGCATTTTCCAGCGTTTCTTTCATCTGGTATTCTTCACTTTTTTCAGCATACTCCCGTTCTTGAAATTCTGCGAAATGGATCCCGGCATCTTCGAATGATTTCTTTATCTTATCCCCGGCAAAGACCACCTTGTTGTCTCTTTCAAAGACAATGACGTTCTTAAACAATTCTATGACTAACTTAAATTGAGGCAGGTATTCCATGACACATTAGTGAAAAAGTTTACTTTTTATATTCTTTCTGAAAAACATTTCTGAATAACTAAATGAGGTTTTTATTGGATTAATTGTCTTTAGATCGTAATCAATGATGGCAAAATTTGGCTTTTTATTTCGTGTAAAAAACTTCCCAAGAGTTATAGGATTGACAAGGACACTATTTGGTTTGCCTTCCCGATACATTCGATTAATTGTGCACATCTCTGAAAAAATCGCTTTGATGGACTCATACCCGAATCCACCGTTAAAACAGGAAGCCAGTTTCGATATCGTTTCCCATCCTTCATTCATGTTGTTGGGATAAATAACCGGCATTGATTCCTGCAGTCTTCTTTCGCAATTTGTATATGTCCCCCGATCTTCAATAAAGGATGGTGCAGGAAGAACAACTTCAGCTCGCTTCGCAGTATCGGTGTAAAATGAATCGTGCACCAGGAGAAATTCCATGTTCTTAAACCATCTGGCAGTATCAGGGCATGCGAGTGGATCCTCACCAAAAATCAGTGCTGCCCTGATTTTGCCTTCCATCAGTTCCTTTTTGATGTCTGTTGGAAGGAAAACCCGTTCAAGGTCGGTATTCCATATTTGCTCAATTCTTTTAATCTCCTCCCGCTCAAAAAATTTAACATACCCCGGCAGGTGGTCGGGATCAACACCCATATCGAGATGTCCTGCTGAGTTCGAATAATCTCGCAACAGCATCAACCCATTATTTCTCCTTGAAAAGCGGTTCGTTAACAAAAGGTAGTTTCCAATGGCTTTCAAGTCGTTTTTCGTTTTTTCCTTCCGGGAATCCAGATTATAAATAAAAATGATGTTCGATGAAGGATTATTGAGGAGATCGACCAATGTATCAAATTTTCCTTCATCAATTTCTGCTATGTCACAGACCTCTTCTTTCCGAAACATGGCGATCATTTTTTTCAATTCCTCCAGCCCTTCAACCGTTGAACGAATCGATGTTTCATCATACTGATTTCTTTCTATCACTTGTTGAATGATCGCATTCATCAGCACTGTATTGGTTCCTTTTCTGCTATCGATCCACAGGTCGGCAAATTTGGCAAGTTTTATTTCGGAGGAATTGATCAGGATCAGTTTTGCCCCATTCTTCTGTGCTTCTTTGATTTTCAGTTCCATAATCAGGTTTTCTTCCGACAGATCACCATTCACCACAACCAGCAGGTCGGCTTTCTGAAAATCATTCATGGTTACCGTTGACGAGGTATTACCCAGCAAGTCATCGAGATCGTTCAGTGTTGTTTCGTTTACGAGCGTATCGATACTGGAAATGTTATTGGTTCCTAATCCAGAGCGACCGAACTTCTGCAGCAGATAGAGTTGTTCATTGGGTAATTTAGGGGAGCAAAAGAGTGCAACCGACTGAGGACCATGTTGATCGACTATTTTTTTGATCCTTTTTGCAGCATGGTCAATGGCTTTATCCGAATCAACCTGTTCTGGTTTTCCATTTTTTCTTATAGTTGCACTTTGTACTTTATTACCATTCATCAGGTACCGGTGACCAAACCGTCCCTTCATACACAAATATCCTTTATTGTGCGAATCTTTAATCCCCTCTGTTGAGTTTGATACATAAACGATGTCATCATTGATCACCTTGTAGTTTATGTTGCATCCGATGGAACAAAAATTACAGATGGTTTCTCTATTTTCTTTCGGTAGTGTACCCAACACTTTAAACGGGAATTTTTCTGTAATTGCACCCGTAGGGCATGTATCGATACAGTTACCACAGGATATGCAATTTGTATCAAGCAGTGGCTTTTCCATAGCAGGTTTAACAATGGCTTTGAATCCCCGGTAGACAAATCCTATTGCAGCCACTTTCAATATTTCAGAGCAGGTTCTGGTACATCTTCCACAATTGATGCATTTATTTGGATCCAGTAGAATGAATGGATGTCGAGTATCGACTCTATATTTCCTTGTCTCTCCCAAATAATCGGAAATATCCAGGTCAAATTCATCGGCTAATTTTCTTAATGTACAATCATAATATTCCGAACATCCACACTCCAGGCAGCGTTCCGATTCGATACAGGATTGTTCTTCAGTGATTCCTGTTTCCACTTCCCTGAATGTCTTTTTTCGGATGGCAAGGGGTATTTCCGGCATGTTAATCCGTTCACTTTTCGTAATTTGTTCCAGTTCCCGTGAAGGAATTTCACCGAAGTAGTGTTTAAAACTCAGGTATTTGCCATTTCCCTTGCCGGTCTGACCATTTTTAAGGTAGTCATCAATTGAACGTGCTGCCTGTTTGCCCTGTGCGATAGCGCTGATTGCTGTATAAGCACCCGTAACGACATCTCCACCGGCAAACACTCCGGGGATTGATGTTTCCATTGTTTTTTGATCAACAACAACGGTGCCCCAACTCTCCAGCTTCAGGTCTTTTTCTCCTGTAAGGGAGGATGATTCGATCTGTTGTCCGATGGCACTGATCAGGAAGTCACAATCCATAATGAATTCAGATCCTGGAATGGGCACCGGTTTGGGTCTTTCTCCCGGTCCGGCATCTTCCAGTTTCATTTTCAGGCATTCGATGGCTTTCAATTTTTTCCCATCGCGTATGATCGATTTGGGAAGGGTAAGGAAATTGATTTCAACTCCCTCTTTTTGTGCAGCTTCAATTTCTTCGCTATGGGCAGGCATTTCGTTCCGGCTTCTCCGGTATATGATTTTCACCTCATCAACGCCGCATCTCAATGCGGTCCTGGCTGCATCGATTGCTGTATTTCCACCTCCTACGATTGCCACTTTCCTCTGGATTGCGGGAACACCTTTGAGGATCACATCCCGCAAAAAATCGATTCCCGGGATGACACCATCGGTATCGTTTTCTCCCTCCACTCTCATTTGGCTTGCCCGGTGTGCTCCAACAGCGATGAATAGTGCATTAAAACCAGCATCCTGAAGGGATTTGATACTGATCTGTTTGCCAAATTCCACCCCCGTTTGTACCTTGATTCCAAGTCCGGTTATCCAATTGATCTCGGCATCCAGAATTTTTTTTGGTAGCCGGTATTCGGGGATACCATATCTCAGCATACCTCCCAGTTCCGGCAGTTTTTCAAAGATCGTAACCTTATACCCATCCAGGGTCAGGTAATAGGCACAGGTTAATCCACCGGGACCTCCGCCGATCACAGCAACCTTCTTGTTCTTCTTCTCTTTCAGGGCAGGGGTCCATTTGTTTTCTCCTTCCAGATCAGCAATATACCGTTTCAAATAGTTAATCCCCACTGGTTGATCCACAATCGCCCTGCGACAGGCTGCTTCACAATCCCTGACGCATATTCTGCCAATGGAGAGTGGAAGGGGATTATTTTCTTTCACCAGCCGTATCGCGTCACGGTATTTCCCGGCAGAAATCAGGGCAATATAACCCTGTGCATCCACATGGGCCGGACAATTGTCAATGCATGGTCCAATGCAGTCGGCATAGTGGTTGGAAAGGAGAAGTTCCAGTGCTGTTTTTCTCGAACTTCTGACCCGTTCGTTGTTTGTATATATAACCATGTTATCCTGTATCATGGTGGAACAAGAGGGGATCAGTTTTTGTATTCCTTCCACTTCAACCACACAGATGAAACAGGATGTATACGGTTCAATCCGTTTATCATGACACAATGTTGGGATCCTGTCAATCTTATGATCATGAATAACCTCGAGAATGGTTTTCCCTGATTCAGCAGTGATTTGCTGGCCGTTAATGGTTACTTTAATTATTCCCATGTCCATGGATCAACAGGTTAATATTTTTCCACTGCTTCAAATTTGCACACATCATAACATTGTCCACACTTGATACAGGCTTCCTGATCAATTGTATGGAGTTCTTTTTTTTCTCCGGAAATACAATTCACAGGGCATTTAATGGCACACAGGGTACAACCTGTACATTTTTCCGGAATGATGGAATAGGTAAGCAGTGCTGCACAGCTATGAGCAGGACATCTTTTTTCATGAATGTGGGCTTCATATTCTTCCCTGAAATACTTGATCGTTGTCAATACCGGGTTTGGTGCAGTTTGTCCCAGTCCACATAAGCTGCTGTTTTTTATTTTCTGTGCTAGCTCCTCCAGCAATTCAATGTCATGTTCTTTTCCTTCTCCTGCTGTTATTCTCTCGAGGATTTCAAGCATTCTTTTGGTCCCGATCCTACAAAAGGTGCATTTACCACACGATTCGTTTTGAGTAAAGTTGAGAAAGAATTTTGCCAGGTCGACCATGCAGGTAGTGTTATCGAGTACGATTAAACCACCCGAACCCATGATGGCACCTGTCTGAGTAATTTCGTCATAATCGATTTTCAAATCTCCCATAGAAGCCGGGATGCATCCTCCTGAGGGGCCTCCCATCTGCACTGCTTTGAACTCCTTTCCTGCTTTAACTCCTCCCCCAATTTCATAAATGATTTCATTTATGGTCAGTCCCATTGGTACTTCAACCAGGCCACTTCTCGCGATTTTACCTGCCAGGGCAAAAACTTTTGTCCCCTTGCTTTTCGGTGTACCAAGAGCAGCATATTGATCGGATCCATTACGAATGATCCAGGGAATATTGGCATAGGTCTCAACATTATTGATGTTGGTCGGTTTACTCCATAGTCCTTTCACTGCCGGAAAAGGAGGTCTCAATCTTGGAACGCCTCTTTTGCCTTCAATGGAGGCAATTAATGCGGTTTCCTCACCACAAACAAAGGCACCCGCCCCTTCCTTGATTTTTATGTTGAAACGAAGATCAGAACCAAATATTCCTTCGCCAAGAAATCCTTTCTTTTCACATTGCTCTATTGCGAGTCTCAATCGTTTAATGGCAAGAGGATATTCGGCACGGACATACACATAGGCTTCATCCGAACCGATCGCACAGGCAGCAATCATCATCCCTTCCAATACAGAATGGGGATCACCTTCCAGAATGCTCCTGTCCATAAAGGCGCCGGGATCCCCTTCATCAGCATTGCATATGATGTATTTTTTTTCTCCTTCCGATCC
>Ga0315547_1002806_pt1 | contig 11822 bp, 9 predicted proteins | sample SalMarSW160240MG_2_FD_202542 | JGI IMG/M metagenome (GOLD analysis project Ga0315547, IMG submission 202542) | Salt marsh sediment microbial communities from the Plum Island Ecosystem LTER, Massachusetts, United States - Salt Marsh Sediment SW1601-240 ... | reverse complement strand
TGGTTTTTCCACAATAACATGTTTACCTGATTTAAGTACTTCAATCGAAAAGGGTTCGTGAAGATATCCGGGAACACATATATCCACTACATCAACTAAATTAATTAATTCTTGCAAGGATTTAGTCGGAATAATTTTTCTTTTTTGAGCAAATCCTTCGCGTTTTTCTTTAGTTTTAGAATAAACTGCTTCTACTTTAACTCCTGGAATTCCTTCATAACATTTATAGTGGAACGAAGCAGCAAATCCTGACCCTGCTATTCCCACTTTAATAGGTTGTTTTTTCATTATTTCCTCCATAATAATATTGTTTTGAAATTTGAAAATCATTTTTATTACGAAATTACTCTTAATTTGATTAAGTCATCTTTCTTTTTAAAAATAACTTTTTAATGGATAATTGCAGGATTTTTAATAAATTTTTACACCACTTCATTTGACTAAGAATAGTAATCAAAATAAACAAGAAAAATACTAAGGAAATTGGTCGAGTAAAAAAGGGCAAAATGTTTCCATTAGTTAAAATTAAACCTCTTCTAAGATTACTATCCAGTAAATCTCCCAGAATTATACCCAAAACTAAAGGTGCTACAGGATAATCCATTTCCTTCATAGCATATCCGATAAGACCAAATACAGTCATTACTAAAATATCAAACATTTTAGCAGAGAGGGCGTATGAACCAATAACGCATAAGGCAAATACAACTGGCATTAATTTTTGTCTGGGAATAATAAGAATCTTAACAAATACTCTTATCAGTGAAAGACCAAGGATAAACATTGCGCAAGTTGCTAATAAAATCATAGAAACTACTTGATAAATAAAAGTAGGATTTTCAATCATAAGCAGGGGTCCGGGGCGAATCCCATGAATTAGCATTGCTCCCAATAGTACCGCTGCAGGAGCAGATCCGGGAACAGCTAAAGATAATACCGGTATTATCGCCCCTGCCACTGCAGCATTGTTTCCAGTCTCTGCAGCAATTAAACCTTCTATACTACCTTTCCCGTATTTTTCTTTTTCTTTACTTGCTTTTTTAGCAAAATCATAAGATACCCAAGCACCAATATCCTCCCCTACACCGGGAATCGCTCCAATAATAGTACCAATAAACCCAGAACGAATAATAGTTTTCCAATATTTGGTGATATCTTTAAGACTAGGAATTACTTTTTCTATCTTGTTACTTACAATTTTTACTGCTGGCTGTTTCATAACTATGAGAACTTCAGAAAAACCAAAAACTCCAATCATTGCGGGAAGAAGTTGGATTCCACCGGCAAGATTTACATTTCCAAATGAAAATCTTCTATAAGCATGCATAGCTTCCATACCAATGGTGGCAATAAAAAGACCAAGGAACCCGGCAATCCAACCTTTTAAAGGGTCTTTAGGGGCAGTAAGAGTGCCACATATAATAATACCAAAAATAGTTAACCAAAAATATTCGAAAGAATGAAAGCTAAGCGCGGCATTACCAATAATAGGAGTAAATATTGCCAACATTACCATACCAAAAAGAGAGCCTAAAAAAGATCCTGTCGTAGCTATACCCATAGCTCTTCCCGCCTTACCCTGTTTAGCTAGAGGATTGCCATCAACAGTAGTAGCAGCATTAGCAGGTGTCCCCGGAATATTAATTAAAATTGCAGTACGACTTCCTCCAAAAATAGCCCCAATATACATACATATTAAAATCAGAACTGCATGGCTACTTGCAAATTTGTAGGTAACAGTAGTCATTAAAGCTACTCCCATTGTAGCGGTTAATCCGGGAAGCATTCCTACCATAATCCCCAATTGAGTACTCCAAAGTACATCAAATATAAGTCGGGGAGTTAAAAATTTACTTAATTCTTGTCCTAATTGGATCAACCCTTCTAACACTAAAGTCCTCCATCTTATTTAAGGAAGTGTTACTAAAAATAAATAGCGAAATACATAAGAGATGCAAAATGCAATTAACACAGCTTCAAGAAGAGCAAAAAATAGAGTTTTTTTATTTTTTAATTCAAAAGACCATACAAAGAGAAAAATATATATACCTGTTAATAGAAAATAATTAATTTTACCCAGTAAAATAACATAAAATATTGATAAAAAAAGAGCAATAAGGAGACGTTTAATTGGATTGTTTTTAAAAAATAATTTTATACCTTGAGACGATAACCTAACCCTATATCCATTACGAATAACGGAGCGAATGAAAAGAATACCACCCATAAATAATAATATAAATCCTAAAATTCCAGGTACTATTCCCGGAGCAGAGTAAGTGTTAGCCCCTACTTCTCTAAAGGTAGGCATTCTAATAGATATAATAAAAACAATCAACCCGAATAAAAATAAAAATATTGAAGTGAAAAAGTCAGCTTTATTCATATCTTCTGGTTTCATTAGCCAAGTTACCTCTTTACACTGTGTATCAATAATTATCAAAAATATTTCCTAATACCAAATAGCACTATAATTTTTTAAAAAATATAAACAACGGGAAAACTTTTAAAAAATAGTCTCCCCGTTGTTAGAAAAAATTTCAATTACTTTAGGGTCGAGGTACACCAATTTCCATTGGTGAAATTTCAGCTTTACCTGCGTCATAATAGAGCCAAGCATTATTTTGTATCAAAGGGAAGGCTTTAACTAGGGCTTCTGTTCCCCAATAAGGTGTAAACACAGCTCCTCTATCACTAGCATATTTTTTAACTACTTCTGAATTTTTTATTACCTCTTCCCATAATTTATTCATGGTTGTTACAACTTCTTCTGGTACTCCTTTGGGAATAAAGATACCAAAATAAAGAGGAGCAGGAGTAAATTCGGGAATCCATTTAGTAATAGGAGGAATCGTTCCATAACCTTTTAATTCTAACGCTTTACTGTCTAAAACAGCAAGTGGTCTAAGCTTTTTAGCTCTAATCATATCAACCTCTTCACAGGCTAATTGAGGAACAACTTCAGTTTCACCTCTGACAGTAGCAATAACTGCGGGATTCCCACCTTCGTAAGTCACATGTTTATATTCTATTCCAGTATATTGTTTAATACTCTCCATACCCACATGACCACATGAGGTCTCTCCAGCAGTTGCTACAGCGATTTCATTAGGTTTATCTTTAAAGGCTTGCAATAAATCCCCAAAAGTTTTATAGGGGGTATCAGGATGAACCGAAACTACATCTACATTAGCTACTCCAAAATATAAATGCCAATCTTCCATTTTAGTGTCTAAAAATCCTTTTATAGCATATGTTCCTAAATCACCAATCATTCCAGCAGTCCAAGTATAGCCATCCTTTTTAGCATCCAAAGCTGTTTTACTACCCACTGAACCAGATCCACCGGATTGATTAACTATAACAATCTTTTGACCCAATTTTCCTTCTAATTCTCCAGCTAAGATACGAGTTATTTGGTCTGTTGAACCACCAGCTCCCCAGGGAACAATTACAGTAATAGGTTTAGTTGGTTTCCATAACTCTTTTCCCATGCTAGTAAAAGCAGCGGTAGCTACTAGCGCAACTATAATGAATACAAACAAGATTTTCCTTAACATTTTAATCAAACCTCCTTAAAAAATTATAATCAAACTCTTCTAAAAATTTTTCTCTATACTTTGCTAAATTTTTCTATAGTTTTCACCTCCTTCTTTTCTTCTTTTTGCGATTTTTCTTTATATCCCAATCGTTTAGATATCTTTTTGCTTATCTCGATAAGAGCTTCTTTTTGATTATTACGTGTGTTTACATCTATCCTGAAAGCAGGACCTGAAATACTGACAGCAGCTATTATCTTTCCTTGAAAATTCCTAATAGGGGCAGCTATACATCGAACATCTTTTTCATTTTCTCCTCTATCTAAAGCAAAGCCCTGTTTTTTTATTCTATTAAGTTCCTTTTCTAATTCCTTTTTATCAGTTATGGTCTTTTCCGTAAGGCGAGGAAGTTCTCTTTTGCCTAATATTTTCTTTTTTTCTCCTTCTGGGAGATAGGCTAATAGTACCTTACCCAAAGCAGTACAGTGAACAGGAGCTCTTTTACCTACATAAGAGCACATCCTTATTATTTGAGAAGATTCCTCTTTAGCTAAATAAAGAACCTCTTCTTCTTCCAGAACTCCTAAATGAACAGTTTCGTTACACTTATTTACTAATTCTTTGAGGAAGGGATGAGCTTCTTTTACCAGATCTATTTGGTGAAGTTTTGCCATACCTAATTCTAACAACTTTAGGCCTAGCTGGTATTTCTGATTATTGGATCCTTGCTCCACATATCCCCAATGTTTTAAGGTATCTAATATACGATGGATGGTGCTGGGGTAGAGCCCTAACTTTTCGCTGATCTCAGTCATACTCATAGGAGAATTATGTTGAAGTAGAGTCTCTAAAATGGAGAGTGATTTATTGAGAACTTTTATGGGATAGGCAGGTTTATCTTTAACCATTTTTCACCTTCCATAATTCTATATAGTAGAATTAAATTCTATTTATATTATATAAGATTAATTTTAGATTTGTCAAATTTCATTTACAAATTTGGGTCAAAAAATCAAAGCCTCTTTAAATGGAAACCCCCATCTACATTAATTATTTCACCAGTAGAAAAATCTAATTTTCCTGAACAACAAATAGATACTGCTTTTGCTACATCCTCAGGATATCCCCATCTTTTAATTGGAGTAATACCATTAGTAATTAATTTGTCATATTTATCTTTGACAGTTTTTGTCATGTCTGTATAAATTATTCCTGGTCTGATTTCATAAACGTAAATATTTAATTCAGACAAACGATCAGCAAAAAGCTTGGTTATCATACTAACCCCGGCCTTAGAGATACAATATTCTCCCCTTGATGGTGATGATGTATAAGAGGATAGGGACCCAATATTGATGATTTTAGGTTTAAAATGGGAATTCTCCTCGATCTGCTGGACCATTATATTCGCAACAGCTTGAGTTAAAAAGAAAGTTCCTTTGAGATTGATATCTAGTACAAAATCAAAGCTCTCCTCGGTTGTTTCCAGAATATCCATTCTTACCCTGGGGGCAACCCCAGCATTATTTATTAAAAAATCAATCCTCCCGTACTCTTTCATAATCTGCTTACAGAAGTTGACATGATCTTTACTCTGAGCAAGATCTCCCTGAAAATAAAGTACTGGTTGGCATTCTTTTTTAAGCTCTTTCATGTTTTCCTTAACTTTTTCTGGCTCCAGAATATCAAATATGGCAATAGCACAGCCATCCCTTGCCAGTTGCAGAGCAATACTATACCCAATTCCTCGAGCAGCTCCTGTAACAACAGCAACCTTCTGTTCGATCATATCTTCTCCACACTCCTTTAATAGAATTTAATAATACGCTTACTTATAGTTTAAAAAGGTTTCGCCTTGGATAAAGAAATAATTCAATTTATTTAATCTTAGTTTCAGCTTGAAATAAAGTCACACAGAAATCAAATTTAAGTACTTAAACCCATGCAATGTCAACAGATAGGTGTAGCAAAGATATATTATAAATCTTCAATTTTCCCGTTCCCTTAAACAACTGCTTTTATTTGTATTTGTTCAGACTCATTTCTTTATTTTTTTTCACTGCTAATACCTTTTTATACACATTGGCATAGAGGCCAGCATCACGAACTACACATCCAGTCTTACTTTGACAAATCATCAACTGCGAACATTTACTGCAGGTAATACAACACTTCTTATCCTCCATTTGACCTTTTTCTAAAAGATTACGGGCAAAATTAGGGTAAGCAAAAGCTTGTCGACCAAATCCAGCTAAAGAATGATGGCCTTTTCCAACATTTGCTGCAGCAGCAGCTCCTCCAAATTGGCGTAACCAACTATAACCTGTTCCCATTATCGGCAAATCGGGCACTATTTCTTGGATCTGACGAGCAAATTTAAATAATCTTTCTACTCCTTTCAGGGGAGATTCTGGCTCTTTACAACCCCCTTCTACAGGCTGATCATAAGGACGGCCTATATAAGGATTAAAATAAGGAACACCTGCGGTAGCATTAATTAAAGATACACCTAAATTATCCAATTCTTTGACTAATCTTTTGGGCTCACTTAAATCGGCTTCCCATTCACCAGTATTATTATTTTTACTAATACCCCAACTGTTTTCCGAAAAAATTACATTAGAGATATTCAAGCGAGTGGTAATAATTAACATAGGGACTTCTTGTTTAATTAATTCTATAGTTTCTTTTAAAAATCTCGTCCTGTTTTGGTAAGAACCTCCATATTCTCCTATTCTGGTTTTAGCTCCTAATAATTCCAATATCAGATAGCCATGGCATGATTTAATATCCACCGCATCAAAACCCGCCTTATAAGCTAATTTCGCAGATTTTACAAATTTCTCCTGAATATATTTTAATTGACCATCTTCTAATAAAGGATAGTTCTCATCAATATTTACTACTTTATCCAAAATAGAATGGTGAACTGCAATTAAAGGTTTTCGTATCCCTTCAGGTTTACTAAACCTCCCAGAATGGTTTAATTGTAAAACACAAAAAGGCTCATGGTGGATACCAAATTCTTGTATAGCTCTGTTTTTGGTCATTCTCAATAATTCAGCAAAAGCTGGTTCGGTAGAATCATCTAATAAAAGCTGATGAGGGTTAGAACGTGCTTCGGATAAAATGGCAGTAGCTTCAAACCAGATTAATCCAGCGCCTCCTTCAGCAAATCGTTTATATCTTCTAAAAGTTAATTTTCCCGGATTACCTTGTTCATCACTGTCACATCCTTCCATAGGTTGAATAGCTAATCTGTTAGGAATTCGGTGATTATTTATCATCAAATTTCGATTTAAGACACCCGTGTTCTCTGAAAAATCAAGCTCAATATTATCTTGACGAACTTCTGTCTGCAATTCTTCGAGACTATGGTAATTAAATTTTCTATTCACTATTTTTTCTCATAAATATTTTTATCCAAGAAAGATTTCCAAACATTTTCAAACCAAAAATTATCCTGGGGAATCTCTCTCACGGGAACCCAATTTATTTGCTGAGTTCCTTCCTTATATTGATATTGCAAAATAAACCTTCGTAACCTCATTAGTTCAGGTCGATATTTCCATTGCTCATTTAATTTTTCACTTATTAATTCTCCTTGTTTATCTAAAACTAAATAAGAACCTCTACTCCCCCCGCCTCCCTCCAGATAGGCCTCTATACTCTTTAATACTGCTATTTGGGTCAAGCACAACTGTCTATTCTGGAAAAATTCTACTATTTCTGTTTTATCATTTAAATTTATTTCCCCCGAATTTAAGCGCTTATATTGAGTCTGGGCTTCTTTTAAGGATCTTTTAATGCCCTGGAGGTTCCTGATATGGGCGGCATATTTAGTCATTCTATCCTGAAATTCCCTACGGAAAGAAGACATATCTTGCCCTGGTTTATGTATCCTCTGTAAGGCTTTTTGGGTTAATTCTAATTTAGAAGCTATCTGTAATTTAGTTTGATCTAAAAAATCTTTCTCATTTGAGCTAAATCCTGAATATTTTTGAGAGATAAATTCCGCTGCTCGCAAACCTCCTACTTGCCCAGAGTTTAAAGCAGAACCACCGGGGCGATGAACTCCATGGCTACCATTTACCTCTCCTATAGGAAATAAATGTTTAATATTGGATTCCCACCAAATATTACCTACTAAACCTCCATTATTATGCTGGGCACAAACAGCAATTTCTAAAGATTCTTTACTTAAGTCAATCCCATGCTGTCGATAGAGTTCCACCGCTAATGGATTCATCTGTTCTAACCGAGCAAAAGGAGTACTTAAAAGTGCTTCTCCCTTTTTTAAATAAGTATAAGCTTCAGCATCTAAATTATTTAGATTAAACTCTTCTAATTTCTGGTTTGCCTTAGGATTTTTTCTAAAATCAAGAAAAACTCGACGTCCTTTAAGAATATTTTCCTGATACACCAAAATATCAATTAAAGAGGAACCGTAATTTTTTATTTTTTCTACATCAAATGGCCACTGATACCCCTTAAGAAATATGGCAGTAGCTAACTTTCCCATAGTTGGAAAATATTCATTTAAAAATTCTTTTTCGCCTGAACCATCTAATTTAGTACTAATGTAACAAGGAATAGCCTGCTGATAAGTTCCGGATAGATTCCAACGAAATTTAGTAGAGGCAATACCATACTGCCATTCAGTTAAATTTACCGCCTTTGCCCCCACCTCTAAGGCGATACCCGTACTACCTAAATGTTTTTCAGGATAAACTGAAGTTTTATATAAACCACCGGGACCACCAGTTCCCATTACAATATTCTCTGCTTGAAAAATAGCTAAAGAGGACAGCCCAGTAGAAGTTATATTTTTATTAATAGCTATTGCCCCCACTACTCTTTTTTCTGCTCCTTTTCCGTTGGTTAGAAGAGAAATTACTTCGTATTCATCCAAGATAGGGATTTTTTCCTTTTGCACTTGCACTAATAATTTTCTAAACATCTGTCGAGAAGTCCAAGGGCCAGCTGAAGTACCTCGCTGCTTAGGGTCATTATCGGTTTTATACCCAACATATCCTCCAAAAGCATTATGAGGAAAGGGGACACCAATCTTTACTAAATGATAAAACTCCTGTGATGATAGAGTTGCTTCAATTAATGCAATATCACCATGCATTGACCCTCCGGAAAATAAAGTGTTTGCCATTTCGTAGACTGAATCTTTCTCTTCGCCAAAAAGGGATAATTTATAATAGGTTTGCTTATCCGATCCCGAATTGTTAGAAGTACCTCCTCCTAAACATTCGGTAACGATCACTATATCTTTTAAGCCAAAATTATGCAGATGAAGAGCGCAATTTAAGGAAGCAGCTCCTGAACCAATAATCAAAGTGTGATAGCGATAGAAGGGAAAGGATTTTCCTTGAATAGAAATATAGTCTTTTTTCATTTCACTAACCTTTGATATTTTTTATTTTAAGCAATAAAAACTTTTATCCTTCGGGTAAAATATAGTATAGCTAAAGATACTTTCTATAATGTAGAATTTCATTCTATATTAAATATTATAGTAAAATTTTATAATTTTAGCAAGTTTTTATTGTCAGGATATTTAAAAATCTATTCTAATTTTAATTAAAGTAAAATTTTTAAAGGGCGCTTTTTTCTTAAAAAGATATGGAATGAAAAAGGGGGGAAATAAAAAATGTTTTCTCAGATATATTCATATGAAAAGTGTTAGGTAATAATCCTAAATTTGATGCTCTTGTGCGCTTAATAAATTAAATTCACTCATTGAGTGTATTAACAAAATTACTTTCATATCTATTAACCGGCTCTTGGGTAAGCCCTATATTATGTTCTTTTGCTCGTTCAGCACATTTTCTCAAGCAACTGATAGTCCATTCTTCAGCTCTGCTTGGTTTACACTTTCGTCAATTTTTCCTTTTATTAAGCCAATAATAACCTGGGCATTAAAATTGGAAGCAAAGATTATCTGGTCATTTATCCTTTCTACCGTCATCTTTCTAACAATTTCATTTGGATCAGAAAAACTTAAACCTTCTTATCCGTAAGCTTGTCCTGTACCTATAGCCGTAATTTCTAAATTATTTTTTTTATAGTCTCAATAACATTTTCTACTTTTAAATCTTTAGGATTTCTAACCGCTAATTCCGCGCCATCAAAACCTAAGTCTGCAGATTTTTTGATACTCTTTTTTAAATTTTCTTTAAAAACCAAAGCGGAAAACTTGGTCGATGAAGTGGAAACTACTATACTTTTTTTCATTAATCAATTGTTCCCACTATAATTAAAAATAATATCGTATAAGAAGCCGCCAATACTTTTACGGATTCAATAGATTAAATAGCCGATAGTGAATAGTCATTGGTTGTTTAGTTTATAGTTACGCAGTTAGCCAATCAATTTAGTTAATTAGTTAGTTGCTTAATAGACTGTAGGAAAAAATATAATTTAGGATTAAATCCTAATCTTTCCTTTTAATCTAAATAATCTTACTTGATTTTCATACATCAAAGCTTTTAACATTCTCACCCCACCATTATAGGTTATTTGTCCGCTCGAAACAAGATTTCCTACTGCTTTGCATATTATCCTGTCAAAGACTTCGAACCTGCTTCCCTCTGATAATATTTTCCTTCCATCACATACCGGACCTCCACTTGAAGTAAGGAGAGAAGATCCAGCAGTATGAAGCAGATATTGTTCCATCACATAAGGAGAATCATTATGCCACCAGGGAAATCCAGAATGAACATTAGGGAAAGCCCTTTCCAACATCAAATTAGTATGAGCAAAGATCTGATTCATGGGATACAAAATTAAATGGCTTTGATTTTCATTTTCTCCACTAAAAAATCTTGATAATAAAGGTTGCAAATTCTCAACGATATTTATATTTTCAGCTGAAATATCACCTCCTACATCAGCTCCCCAATTTTTAAATAGATACTCATTAGCATTTCTAACTGCACCATAATGTATTTGGGTTACCATCCCTTTTTCTTGATTCATAGTACAGAATTGATGCATCATATAAGAAATAAATTCCTTAGTTTCTGGAGATCTGAGACTAAATTTTTCTCCATTATTGTAGGCTTGTTGGAAAATTTCCTCAGCTCTTTTTTGACTAATTTTTAAACCATAAGGCTCCAACAAACCATGATCACTTGATTTTGCTCCCCTTTCAGCAAAATAAGAATGTCTTATTCTTAAAGCTTCCACAAGACCTTTAAGAGTTGTTTCTTGTCCAGTTAATTGACAGATTTCTTCAACATTCGATTTCCACTTATCATCAAAGATATTGCAATAGGCATCAGGTCTAAAAGTAGGCAAAAAAGTGATGCCTTCTATTTTTTGGGTCATCTTATGATAGAGCAAATCATCTATAGGATCATCAGTAGTAAAAATAATTTTTACCCCGATTTTCTTTAATATAGCCTGGGGCAACATGTCCTTTTGCTTTAAACAATCATTTGCTTTTTTCCATACTCTATCTGCGGTCTCTGCACTCAATAATTCCTCGATTCCAAACATCCTTCTTAAGTCTAAATGCATCCATTGATGAACATGATTCCCCTCAAGGTTAGGAAAAACTTTACATAAGGCTACCCATTTATCATAATCTGAAATTTGAGGATCTCTGGCTAAAGCTTGTGAAAAACCAGGGAACTTTGCTGCCAATTGAATAATATAGTGGTCGCAATTTTTATACTCCTCTCTTGTTTCAACAACTTCGGCTCGCCAAATGTTAGGAAAAGGTTCATTTTCCACAATCTGTCTTAGATTATGATGGGTATGAGTATCAATAATTCCGACTTCTTTTCTTGTGGGAATTGCAATATCCTGATATAGTTTTATTCCTTCAGCTGTATCTAATAACCAGTTATTACCTAAAAAATTATCTTTATTTTTCATAATCGACTCCTTATTCCCAAGTTTTATTTTAACAGAGTCATAAGCGAAATTCGCATTTTCGCTATTTTCTTTCTTTCCTAATTTATTTTAGTATCTTCTCTTTCTTAAGCCTTCAAATTCCTATACCAAATTATTCGAAAAATATCATCTTCTGGTAGCCGATACTTATTTTACTTCAGTTTGTTTCTATGATTAATCTTTCAATAATTATAGTAATCTATGAATAGACTCAGAAATATTATAGTTAGCACTATTTAGTTAATGGAATTTTACTTTGATAAAAGATTTTTATAATTTTTAGTAATCTTTTGAAATACTTCAATACATTGCTCAAAGAAACCTTCCTTGGGTTCTATATAAGTAGGAATAGTAAAGAAATTCTCACTT
>Ga0315547_1002804_pt1 | contig 11843 bp, 9 predicted proteins | sample SalMarSW160240MG_2_FD_202542 | JGI IMG/M metagenome (GOLD analysis project Ga0315547, IMG submission 202542) | Salt marsh sediment microbial communities from the Plum Island Ecosystem LTER, Massachusetts, United States - Salt Marsh Sediment SW1601-240 ... | reverse complement strand
AGCAAAAAAACATTCGGCAGTTTTCGACACGGGTCAACAAAAACAAAAAGCAGAAAAAATGAGTCTGATTCACTCTGCAGGAGATAAATTATCACGCTCTCGCAGGGTACTTTTCAACACCCTTTATTAGTAAACAAGAAAGGATAAAGAAGATAACTGAATCGGAATTAAAGAAAAATAACTTAAGCAGTTTCAACCTTTACTCGACCGATGGGTGAAGGACGTTTTGAGTTAAGTGCCTGCAACCCATGATTTGTCAAAAAGCATGCCACGGATTCAGGTAATTTAGAAGGGGAAAAAAATGAGGTACGCAGAGACAGGGTTTAATTTAGAAATTGATCTATCCCGAGGAAACATTGAGAGGGTAGAAACCGACCCAAGATTAACCGAACTTTATCTGGGGGGTCTGGGTACTAACGCCAAGATATTGTGGGATAGGGTTCCACCTGAAGTTGAACCCTTTTCTCCTGATAATCTACTCATATTCGGCACTGGTCTTTTAGTTGGCACGCCTGCTACTGGTGCCAATCGCACCATTGTTTCCACCATTTCTCCCCAGACCTTGTTAATGGCATATTCAATGATGGGGGGATTTTGGGCGCCAGAATTGAAGTATGCCGGTTATGACAAAGTAATCATTCGCGGCAAGTCCCCCAAGCTGGTGTATTTGTGGATAAACAATGACAAAGTAGAAATACGCGATGCCTCTCACTTGCAGGGTAAAGGCGCTGGTGAAACTGCAGAACTTATTCTACAGGAATTGAACGAGCCGAAGGCCCAGGTGTCTGCTATCGGCCTGGCCGGTGAAAACAGGGTCTATTTTGCCTCCATCGAACAGGGCAGGTCCAGCGCCAGCCGAGGCGGAATAGGCGCCGTTATGGGAGACAAAGGGTTAAAGGCGATAGCCGTTCGTGGAACCAAGGACATCAATGTTGCCCGACCGGCTGAATTGATGGAGCTTTGTAACGAATTGCTACAAAATATACAGGTCCGAGCAGAAACTCCAATTAAAGGGGTGCCGCCCATTATAGCCGGGATTGGGTCACCCCAAGAGATGGCAATATTTGATGAGCAGTGGCACACTACCAATTTCGCCTGGGGCAATGCCCGCACCCGGAGAAAAGATTTTTGGACCAAGGAAGTAGAACAGAAGTGGAGGGAGACTCAAGAAAGTGTGCGGGATCGGTTAATAAGTTGCTATAACTGTCCGATGAAATGCGGGGCAACAATTTCCGTCCCTGGAATTTCAACATATATGATGAAATGCTACTCGAAACTTACCTATACAATGGCGGCCTATTCAGACCTGGATTTTGGTTTTAGAATCGCTCAACGTGCTACGGAGTATGGAGTGGACGCATTCTCAACCCCCCAAACTATGGCCTTCGCGCTTGAGCTTTACGATGCTGGTATTTTGACTGACGAGGACATGCCAGGAATGCCGTCCGATACAGAGGGGAGGTTTTTCTGGTTACTTGACAGAATTGTTCGGCGAGAAGGGATAGGAGATACTTTGGCCAATGGCACTTATTGGGCGGCCCAACAGATAGGTAAGGGCGCAGAAGCATATGCTCATAATAACATTAAGAAACATGAGCAGCTGCCTCTCAAGCTGGGAATGCTGAATCCCATTTATTTCCTTATGTATTCTACCGGCGAGAAGATAAACATTACCCAGATTGAAGGGCAGTTCCCTCAGGCGCCTTTTCCTACGAGAGAGCAGAGGGAAGAGTTTGTAAAGGATTGGATCCAGGTTCCTGATGAAAAGTTTAAGCAATATTTTTTAGACTGGGATCCACGTGGAGAAAAATCAAATCCATATTACCCAACCATTGAAGCAAGCTGTGAAATTGTCGACTGGCAAGAGAAGATGCACTACATTGACGACGCCCTCGGGGTGTGCTCCGGTTTGTCATCATTTCCCCTGAAGCCTCCGTATCATATACACAATTTACCGACTTTCGTATCATCAGCGACAGGGATAGATATGGATGAAGCCGGACTATCGCAAGCATCCAGGAGGAACCGAACTTTAATTAGAGCCGTTAATGTAAGAAGAGGCTTAAGAAGAAAGGACGAACGCCCTCCAGAGGACCATTGGAAGAAGAGATTTCCCGAGCTTGAAGCAAAGCTCTTAGATGAGTATTACAAGTTTAAGGGTTGGAATAATCAGGGTATTCCTACTAAAGAGTCTTTAAATGAATTGGCTTTGGATTACGTTAGCGAAGACTTCATACAAAAGGGGATCTTGACAGATAGTGAAGACGCCCCTTCCAAAAAGACTTCGGCGGAAACAGAAAAGAAATAGAGTGAAGAGGTGGTAACCGTCATGGGTGAGAAAAAAGTGAAAATAGTTAAAACAATAAAAATTGATGTTGATAAATGCAATGGTTGCCGTGCATGTGAGGTAGCCTGCTCCGCCTTTCACGCTACGCCAAAGTATAGCAGCAATAATCCGGTGAGGTCTCGTATTCGGGTGATTCGTGATCCACTAAGAGACATATATGTTCCTGTGTTAGCGGGTGAGTATACTCCAGCCGAATGTATGGGCAGAGACAAATACACGATTGACGGAAAGGAATACGACGAGTGTGCCTTCTGCAGGTCTTCCTGTCCATCCAGGGATCTTTTCAAAGAACCCGATTCCGGCCTCCCTCTAAAATGCGATATGTGTGAAGACGATCCGCCTTTAGAAGAGCCCATGTGTGTTCAGTGGTGCTTATCTGATGCCCTGACTTACGAAGAAAGAGAGGAGGAAGTCGAAGAAGAAGAAGAGCTGCAGGAGGATCTGGAGATTGGATTGGAATCATTAGTAAACCAGTATGGATTGGAAAAGATAATGGATACTGTTGCCCGAATGTCAATGTCAAAGAAGGGCTAAATCATTGTAGCCGTTCAGGGGTTCAATGTTCAGAGGTTCAGGGTTGACGTCCAAAACGAACTGCTGCTCGCTTAAAAACCAAACCGGCTGCATACATCCGCTTGTAAGTTCAGCGTATGAAGCACGGACGTAGCCCCTAAAATAACCCTGAACGGTGAACCCTGAACCTGTGAACCGTTACGAAACATTAAGGCGAAATAAAGAGGATTAGAAAAGACAGTGGAGACTGTAGCCGACTTCAAAGAGATCATAGATGTCATAAAAGCGAACGGTGGAGAAGCCTTCAAATTATGTTATCAATGCGGATTATGCGATACTGTTTGTCCGTGGAATAAGGTTACAACCTTTAGTATGCGCAAGATCATCCGACAGGCTACGTTCGGATTGACTGAGATAGAAAGTGAAGATATATGGCGTTGCACTACCTGCGGAAGATGCCCTCAGCAGTGCCCCAGAGGAGTGAAAATAATAGAATCCGGGGTATCCTTACGCAGGATTGCCACAGAATACGGGGTCTTTCCTGCTTCTGTCAAGCCTATCCGCGCTGTGAGCGCAAACCTCATTGGTGAAGGTAATCCCTTTGGTGAAGAGCGAAAAAATAGGGCAGATTGGGCAAAAGGTTTGTCTGTAAAAACCTTCACCGAGGGGATGGAAATTTTATATTTCCCCGGTTGCTACCCCAGCTATGACCCGAGATTAAAAAAGGTAGCGAGAGCCACAGCCAATATTCTCAATGTGGCAGGAGTAGATTTCGGGATACTGGGCGCCAAGGAAAATTGTTGTGGAGAAAGCATCCGCAAGACGGGCGATGAGGAATTATTCAAACGCCTGGCCAGAGAAAACATCAAAACTTTTATCGATAACGGGGTGAAGAAAATCCTTGTTTCTTCCCCTCATTGCTACCATACCTTCAAAAACGAGTATCCCGAATTTATGGCAAACTTTGAGGTGGTTCATATCACCCAATATTTATTCGAGCTTATTGATGCGGGAAGGCTTGAGCTTAAGAAGGAGTATGGGAAGAATGTTACGTATCATGACCCGTGTTACCTGGGTCGGCATAATGGCATATATGACGAGCCCCGAGAGGTCTTAAAAAAGATACATGGTTTAGATGTGGATGAGATGCCTGATTCGCGGGAAAATAGCCTTTGTTGCGGAGGGGGAGGAGGCAGGATTTGGATGGAAACTCCAAAAGGTGAAAGATTTTCCGACCTTAGAGTAGAACAAGCTGTCGGTGTCGGGGCTGAGGTGCTGGTTACTGCCTGCCCATATTGCATCACCAATTTTGAGGATAGCAGGTTAACCCTGGAGGATAGTGAAGCCACAGAGATTAAGGACATCCCAGAGATTAAGGACATCACGGAGATAATACAGGAAGTTATTTAGAGTAAGTACGGCTAACCCGGCCGACCCGGACACTACAGGCACAAAAAAATCTGATAAGGACATAGAGAAGTGGAAAAAGAACCGGTTGAAGGACAGCTTTTTAAAATTCCCGCAGACAGGAATTTTGGAGATGTGATGGTTGTTGGTGGAGGCATCAGCGGTGTTCAAGCGTCTCTTGATCTTGCCAGCGCTGGTTTTAAGGTTTACCTTGTTGAGAAATCACCTTCCATTGGCGGCCATATGGCCCAGCTTGACAAGACCTTTCCCACCAATGAATGCTCCACGTGAATACTTGCGCCTAAACTGGTCGAGGTCGGCCGGCATCCCAATATAGAGGTGCTGACCTATACTGAAGTTGACAGTATGGAAGGGGAAGCGGGAGATTTTAAGGTAACCCTGATCAAAAAGCCCAGATACATTAAAGAGGACATATGCACGGGTTGCGCTACCTGTGTGGAATACTGCCCCGTCACGGTACCTGATCCATATAATCAAGACTTATCTTCGAATAAAGCTATCCATATATACTTCGATCAAGCAATTCCCCTTGTCACTTATGTAGACCCTGAAGCATGTCTTTACCTTAAAGAAAAGAAATGTCTTATTTGCGAAGGAGTCTGTGAGAATGAAGCCATAAATTTTAGTCAAAAGCCGGAGAAGGTAGAGGTAAACGTAGGTGCTATAGTTCTATCTTCCGGCCTTGAGGCATTTGACCCGAGGGTGCGGGGTGACTATGGCTACGGAACGATGGAGAACGTGCTAACCAGTCTTGATTTTGAACGGTTATTATCTTCCACCGGGCCATACGGAGGAGACATAGTGCGCCCTTCCGACGGGAAGCATCCGAAAAAGATAGCCTGGATTCAATGCGTCGGTTCCAGACAGGTTATCCCGGGAGGTAACAGTTATTGTTCAGCCGTATGCTGCACCTATACCCAGAAACAGGTGATTTTGACAAAAGTTCATGACGCAGAGGCAGCCTGCACTATATTCCATAACGATATTCGTTCCTATGGCAAGGATTTTGAGACATACTATCAAAGGGCAGCAGACCTTCCCGGTGTTCGATTTATAAGAAGCTACGTATCCATAGGAAAAGAGATCACGGAAACCAAGAATATAACGATAAGATACTCTATTCCAGAAGAGGGGGTAAAGGAAGAAGAATTCGAACTGGTGGTATTGTCCGTTGGATTGAACCCTCCTCCTAATGCAGAAAGCCTGGCAAATAAGTTTGGCGTCGAGCTCAATTCTCACGGATTCTGTAAGACCAATCCTGTTAATCCTATTGAGACCTCTCACCCGGGGATCTCTGTAAGCGGAGCCTTCCAGGGTCCAATGGATATCCCAGAGTCGGTTTTTACCGCCAGCGGAGCTGCTGCCCTTACTGGTGAACTCCTTTACAAGAGGCAAGGGAAGCTCACCACAGAAAAGATATATCCGCCGGAAAGGGATGTCACTGGAGAGGAGACCAGGATAGGCGTTTTTGTGTGTCATTGTGGGGCCAATATCGCAAGCGTGGTAGATGTTCCTTTCATCGTTGAATATGCCTTAACCTTACCCAATGTTGTCTACGCTCAGGAACAGCTATTTTCATGTGCTACTAATTCTGCCAGAGAAATAACAGACATGATAAAGGAAAAAGGGCTCAATCGAGTGGTTCTCGCTGCCTGCTCCCCCTTGACCCTTGAACCGTTATTCCAGGACACCCTGAGGGAGGCGGGAATTAATCAATATTTCTTAGAAATGGCTAATATCAGGGAGCATGACTCATGGGTTCACTCTCGAGAAAAGGAAGAAGCTACACAGAAGGCAAAGGATATCGTCCGCATGTCGGTAGCACGAGCTGCCCTTTTGGAGCCATTACAGGAAATTGAGCTTCCGGTCAACAAGACGGCGTTAGTGGTTGGCGGAGGAATAGCCGGCATGACTTGTGCTCTCTCCATAGCCAAACAGGGACATGAGGTTTACCTGGTCGAAAAGGATACAGACCTGGGGGGAATGGCTCGGAGGATTCCTTCCACCCTGGAGGGGATGGATGTTCAGACCTATTTGCGTGATGTAATACGCCAGGTTTATCAGCACCCCTTAATACATGTATATACTGATGCCATCATCGCAGAGGCTACCGGTTATATTGGGAATTTCGTAACCAGGGTGAAGTCTGAAGGAAGGGTTAAAGAAATTGACCATGGCGCAACCATCATTGCCATTGGCGCTGATGAATATAAACCCACCGAATATCTTTACGGGGAAGATGACAGGGTATTGACCTATCTGGAGCTGGAAGAGCAAATCGCCAAGGGAGAGGAAAGGCTGATTAACTCTCAGACCCTGGTCATGATCCAATGCGTAGGCTGCAGAAATGAGGATAGAAATTACTGCAGCCGGGTATGTTGTAGCCAGGCTATAAAGAACGCCTTGAAACTAAAAGAGATAAACCCCGAGATGGATATCTACATCCTATTCCGGGATATGAGAACCTATGGGTTTAGAGAGGATTATTACCGGGAAGCAGCAAATAAAGATGTAAAGTTCATCCGCTATGAGCCGGATGATAAACCCCAGGTGGAAGTTGTGGACGAGGGTGGCCAGCGCGTTTTAAGGGTTACCGTGTCCGATCCTATTTTAGGTCAGAGGCTTGCTATAGATACCGATACACTCGCTTTGGCTGCCGCTGTTATTCCCTCAGCAGGAAGTCAGGAAATAGCCAAACTATTTAAGGTATCTTTAGGACCGGATGGCTTTTTCAAAGAAGCCCATGTCAAATTAAGACCTGTTGACTTTGCCACGGATGGCGTTTTCCTGTGTGGGACAGCTCATTATCCCAAGCATATACCTGAAGCGATTAACCAGGCCTATGGAGCTGCCGGCCGCGCCGCAGTTCTTCTCTCACATGATATAGTCACAGTCTCAGGTGCTGTTTGCGAGGTAGATGAGAGGAAGTGTATGGGGTGTGGAGCATGTATCGATGCTTGTGCGTATGGCGCTATAGAGTTTCGTGATACACGACAAGGCAAAAAAGCAGTCGTTAATCCTGTTTTATGTAAAGGATGTGGTCTGTGTAACGCATTGTGTCCAACAGGGGCTATTTCCCTAAAGCATTTTACTAATGAAGAGGTGTTTAGTGAAATTGACGCAGCGGTTGCAGAGTTGTAGAAGCCCACTGATGAATAAAAAGGAGTGATATAAGAATGGGTACAGGATTTGGATTTAAACCAAGGATTGTAGGTTTTTTATGCCATTGGTGAGGATACGCCGCTGCTGACCTGGCTGGAGTTTCCAGACTACAATATCCCCCGGAAATTAGGATTATCCGCCTCATGTGCGGTGGTAGAATTGATATGGCATTTATACTCCGAGCCTTCTCAGATGGGGCGGACGGGGTGTTTATCTGCACCTGTTGGCCTGGTGAATGCCATTTCGTCCCTGAAGGAAATTACAATGCAGTCAGCATGATGAATCTGACCAGAAAATTGCTGGCACACATAGGGATAAATCCCGAAAGATTAAGGCTTCAATGGGTAACAGCTTCTGAAGGGATCCAGTTCGCTGAAACTGTAACTGACTTTACCACAAAGGTGAAGGAGTTAGGGCCTCTTGGCACAAGCGAAGGAATCAATGAAAATGAATCAAAATCCAAACTTCAAGAGGTTACGAAGCTAATTCCCTATATTAAGATCGTGAAAAGGGAGAAGTTGGCGTTACATCTTGATAACGTAGAAGAGTATAACGATCTTTACACCACTGACGAGATAGAGAAGTTATTTAGTGAAGTAATTTCTTACTATATTGATCCGGATAAGTGCCAGGCCTGTGGGATTTGCCTTAGGAAATGCCCTGCAGAGGCGATTGTAGGTGGCAAGAACCAAATTCATGTCATTGACCAGGAGAAATGCATAAAATGCGGAACTTGCTTTGAATCTTGCCCCCCTCGCTTTGGTGCTGTGAAGAAGACTTCCGGCGAGCCTGTTCCGCCTCCTATTCCTGAAGAAGAAAGAACTCTAATCAGAAAGAGTAAAGAAAAATAAGAAAAACTCTTTTATAGATCTACTATTTCTTCAATAATGTAGTATACCTTCTTTTAAATCTATTTTTCATTGTAACCCCTTAAAGATACATTGAAAGAACGATATTTTTTCGGTATGGTATTTGTGAGAGGCTTTTAGTTCGTCTTGTGAAAAATTTTTTTCTTATATGAAACCATGCTTGAAGTAATTTTGATAATTGCAACACTTCTTTTCTCTGTCATGATTCATGAGTGTGCTCATGGTGTGGTTGCTTTGTGGTTTGGGGATGATACTGCACAAAGACAGGGAAGGTTATCTCTTAATATTGTAAGGCACATAGATCTGGTAGGAACCATTATCTTACCATTGGTTTTGCTGTCCTTTTATCTGATGACAGGGTCTGGTATCATTTTTGGTTGGGCCAAACCAGTCCCTGTGAGTGTAGGCAACTTAAGAAATCCTCAGAGAGATTACACATTTGTCTCTCTGGCCGGTCCTCTGTCTAATATCCTTTTGGCCTTTGTTTTTGGATTCATATTACTTTTCTCAATAATACTCTTAAAGGGCCATAGCACCATTTTTTCTATTCTAACTTTATTGTGTCTTTTCGGTGTTAAGATTAATATTATTTTAGTCATGTTTAATCTTATTCCAATTCCCCCCCTGGATGGTTCGCATGTGCTGGCCTTTCTGCTTCCTTATCCTATTTCGGTAAAATATCAGCAGTTCGCACGATATGGGTTCTTAATAATACTCATTCTCATCCTTACAGATGCCTTAAAATACCCTTTCTTGCTTGCTGATTATTTCTCGAGGATTTTACTTGGCTGGATGATTAGTATAGGGCGTTTTTTTGGGTAGGCTGTTAATAAACACAGAAAACACTGATTTATTGGGGTGAGTGACGGGACTTGAACCCGCGACCACTGGGGCCACAACCCAGTGCTCTACCAACTGAGCTACACCCACCACAATATGATCTTATATATCATACTATTTACTTTTTGGCAACTGGATATTTTTATGTGGATATTTGTATGTATCTTAGCAGTACAATAGGGAGTCACAGGTGAAAAAAGATGATAAAAATATGATTTTTAGACAGTTACCATCAGTAGATTATCTATTGGAGTCGTCTGTCATTAAGGGATTTCTTTTGACTACTCCTCGGGTCCTGGTGTTAAGGGCTATTCATTATGTGTTAGATGAAGTGAGGGAAAGGATAGATAGGTCACAGACAGAGGGTGAATTGCCAGACTTAGCGTTACGTACTTTAGTTGATCAGATAAAAAAACGGATAATAATTCTATCTCAGCCGAGCCTAAGACAGGTTATTAATGCCACTGGAGTCATTGTGCATACTAATTTGGGAAGATCGCTACTGGCAAAAAGGGTTATTTCGACATTTAATGCCTTAGCAGGTTGTTATAGCAACTTAGAATATGATTTAAAGACAGGCAAAAGGGGTAGCAGGTATGTGCATGTGGAGGATATCCTTATGGAGCTGACCGGTGCAGAGGGCGCTATGGTTGTTAATAACAATGCTGCCGCAGTTCTCATTACATTAGACACTATTGCCAAAGGTAAGGAGGTTATAATCTCCAGAGGTCAATTGGTAGAGATTGGCGGCTCCTTTAGGATACCTGAGGTCATGAGAAAGAGTGGGGCGAGAATGTTTGAGGTGGGAACTACCAACAAAACAACTATTAGTGATTATGATGCTGCTATTGTATCAAATACCGCTCTTTTACTTAAGGTTCACACGAGTAATTTTCAGACGGTAGGATTTACAGAAGAAGTACCGTTAGATACACTTGTTGCTTTGGGAAAAAAATATAGCCTTCCTGTAATGGAGGATCTTGGCAGCGGTTGCTTTATTGATTTTTCTCGATATGGACTAACAAAAGAACCAATGGTTCAGGATTCTGTCGCAAAAGGGGCAGATATAATCACCTTCAGTGGTGATAAGATGCTGGGTGGACCGCAATGCGGGATAATTCTTGGAAAGAAGGAGATTATTTCGGCAATAAAGGCGAACCAGCTTGCGAGGGCTCTCAGGGTAGATAAATTAACCCTTTTTGCGCTTCAGGAAACGCTGAGCCTTTACAGGGATGAGAAGAAAGTAATACGACAGATACCTACATTGAGAATGATATGCCAATCGTATCAGAGTGTGTGCCGAAGGGCAAAAAAGCTATTGAATATGATCGGAAGGGTAGGTAATAGTGCTCTCTCTCTAAGCCTATGTGATGGTTTTTCTCGGGTTGGTGGTGGCGCCATGCCTTTGGAGGAAATACGAAGTAGACTTCTTTGCATATCTCCAGGGAAACTCCCAGCCACGTATATAGCAAATGCCTTGAGTGGCTATAATCCACCTATTATAGCAAGACTTGAGAAAGATCAGGTTTTGCTGGATGCACGAACCATCCAGGAAAAAGAGATAAAAATTGTAGCCGAGGCTATAAAAAAAATATCTGCAAGAAGCACGATCACCTAAAAAAATTGGCGCCACCACCGATGTTTTACACCAGTAAGGAATCTTACTCGTGACTTGAAAGTGCCCCCCAGACTAATTAATTACTTTGCCCCTGGCCCGATGTATGGACTTAATACGATGATTTGAACTCTCAGTACCCCATAAACCTCGCAGGATTTATTCACGCATGTAACACCAGGGAGAGCTGTTAAATGTGGATACCAAAACTTCGGACCTTCAAAAAAGTTATTTAAAAGTGTAAAGACTGCCGAGAATGATAAAACGTTTCTTTGGCATGCTACAAAACTGGTTATGCACTACAGGCTTTCTTTTAATTCCTTACCCGGGCGAAATCTGACAACCTTGCTGGCTTTAATTTGAATCGGTGCTCCAGTCTGTGGGTTTCTCCCGGTTCTTGCTTTTCTATTGACTACCACAAAGGTTCCGAAACCGGCTAAGGGAAGTTTACCCTCTTTTTTAATGGTGTTTTTTGCAGCAGCCAGAAAAGAATTCAATGCTCTTTCTGAATCGGCCTTTGTTAAACCTGTGCTCTTGGCTATCGCTGATATTAATTCTGCTTTTGTCATGAGTTTCACCCTCCTATTTTATTTTTTATTAAATACCAAAGGTACTTCCCCTTATTACTATTACTTTCTCCCCCCTTTCCTTATATATTTTCTTAGATAATTTCTTTTAAAAGATAGATAGGTATATTGTCTAATAATTACGGGTGTTACTTAGGAGCGATTGACACTGTTGTTTCGCTTCGGGGTTATTGATAAAAGAAACATTGCGTTTAGCATGGAGGTGTCCTCCACATTTAGTTTCTCAGGAGATATGAATACATTCTTAAAATGCATATAAACAAAGCGATGAGGAGTTATTAGCATAGTGAAGTATCATTTTCAATAAAAAATTTTGTAATTTGAAATAAATTTTTTTTCTCTTATATTATAGCATGAAATAAAGAATCCGACCTCAGAGAGGCCGGTTTTGATCTAACCCCTAAAAGGGGTAAGTTTGCCTTGCCCCCAGAGGGGACAAGGTTGAGTTGCCCATGTTGTTTGAATTAGTTTATATAGATTGA
>Ga0315547_1002798_pt1 | contig 11851 bp, 4 predicted proteins | sample SalMarSW160240MG_2_FD_202542 | JGI IMG/M metagenome (GOLD analysis project Ga0315547, IMG submission 202542) | Salt marsh sediment microbial communities from the Plum Island Ecosystem LTER, Massachusetts, United States - Salt Marsh Sediment SW1601-240 ... | reverse complement strand
CACCGGTGGCATTATTGACCGCATCCTGAATGGGCGTGGCGCTGGCACTGAAAATGCCCCCATTGCGCCACCAGCCGGTGGTACTGACGCAGATATCGCCGCAGGTGCAATTCAGCAAGGGCACAACTCCCGAGGTGCGCAAGCGAATAGCAACATCCTCACCATAATTATACCCCACGTCGTACCAGCTCCAATTTGTGCCATCGGGGCTGGTGTATGTGAGGTTTGTTACACTTGGTCCGTACTGGTCTGTCGGGATAGGGGCTTGCCATGCGGAGTTATTGAACTGCACCACCACCATAACGGGGTCACCGGCGGTCAGCGCCAGCGGCGAGGTTAAGTTCACCCCATGGTAGCCAGGTTCGGTGAAATTGTAGTTCAACTCGCTGACCAGCAGGTTGCTCAGCGATTTCGTTGCCACATCGAAGTCATCATAGATATATATATCGATGTCGGTGGTGGCATCCGTGGTCCAGAACTCCACGCGGGTAGCATAGGTGTTGCTGGAGGGGGTGAAATTGCACAGTCCCCAACCAACGGTAGGGTCATAAGGAGCAGCATATCCAACGTAGTCATTCTGGCAATCATCGTCGTAATACATGATGCTGCCGTTGTTATCGTAGTCCTGCCAGTCGTACATATATGAAGACCACTCGCCGATGCGGGCTGAGCCGTAGGCGATGTTAAAGTAGCCCTGGCTACCCCAGCCGACACCCCAGGAGTTCTTCACAATCCAGCAACCGGTGCCTCCGGCATGAGGCAGTGTGTCGTCCCAGCCAACAATCAGCACAGCGTGGTTGGGGTCAAATGGTCCTGGTCCTGTGTAGACCAGGTTATAGCTGCCGTTATAGTAGCCGAATTCATTGTACCATGCCGGGTCATTGACAAGGTCGCCAACATACAGGTGGGTATAAATCGGACCCTCCGTCCAAATATAGTTCTTCATCACTGCGACGGTGGGTGCCGACCAGGTCGATATGATTCTCCAGTCCAGCAGCGTCTTGTTATACGGACAGGTAGAGTTGCAGGCACAATCGGTGATGTTATATGGGTCGTTTGCCTCATTGACTATACCTTTCTGGGAGAACAGGCTGGCAAGCATCTTGTAGTTCCCACCGTCGCAGCTGCCCCATCGGACACCAGGAGGACAGGGACAGTTGAAGTCATTTAGCTCGCGCCAGTTGCATTCCTTGGCATTGTTCTCGGAGTAGTCGGGACCGGGGGGCGTGGTGTTCGTATCGATTAATACTCTGGATTCGACATTGCCAATTGCGGCAAAGGCGTAGCAGGCACCGCAGGTCTGCTGGTTCTTCACCGAGGTGACCCTGTTTGGTGGTACGTTACGCCAGTCAAACGAAGCCGGCGGCACTCCCACCGGCGGCCCTCCAGCCAGAGAGCCACCAGACAATGCCTGCTCGCTGATATGGACAACGCCCGTCATTGATGGCAGAGCACCTGTTCCGTGCCCGTCTATCACCGGGGGCGGTTGGTACTGCGGCGGCGGCATGCCTGGTGCCTCAGTTGGTACAGGTACAGGCGGAGGTGGTTCCGCCGCCTGAGCCGGTAAACTGTCACTGACAGGCATTACCGCCATCAGGAGCACAATAATCCCGATAATAAATCCCAGCTTTCTCATAAATCCCAGTTTCCTCATTTCAACCTCCTTCAATCACCCACGGCAAATCCTGGGGGTTTAGATGCATCTTATATTGTGTAGATTATGGGGGAGGCTCACATTTGTCAATGCCCCACCGGGATTGCTTCGGCACCAGAGTGCCTCGCAATGACAAAGGGGGGTGTCATTGCGAGCCGAAGGCGCGAGCGTAGCGAAGGGAGCAGCGTGGCAATCTCAAAAAAAGAAAGGGCGGCTACAAAGCCGCCCTCTATACTACGTAACAGCTTAATTTATTCCGGTCTCGCCGTGCCTCTGAGTATGAATATCACGGCCACGATAAGTGCGATAACAATCACCACAATGGCTATTATGCCGCCGGTGCCCAGCCCGAGCCCACCACCAAACCAGCCGCCACCCACTACCTGAAACTGCCCGGTTTGCCCGGCCAGGGAAACGTCATAAACGCCTGCCTTCGATTTGGTTACCGTGAATATCACATTCTTGCTTGTGCCCCCGGCAACAGACACCGACTGGCTATCCTCAACCGCACCGTTGATATACAGAACGGCGTTATAGTTGCCAGTCTCCCCACCGGTATTAGCGACATTAATGGAGATTGTCACATCCTGCTTGGGCTTAACTTGCTGCGGCGAGATGTCAAGGGCAGAGGCAGATACACTTGCCGGCTTTACCGGTATTTCCGGCATTCCCGACACTATATGCAAGGTAACCGGGACTGACACTGTGGGGGGCCCGGTAACGGTGATTGTAGCAGTGTAATCTCCGGCAGCCATACCGGTGGTATCAACCGACACGGTTACGTCCTCGCACTCACCTGCACCAAGGCTGCCACTCGTGGGACTTTCACTGAGCCAGCCAGCACCATCAGTTATGTTCCAGTTCAGTGTTCCAGTTCCCGTGTTGCAAATCTCAAGCGTCTGGCTTGGAGGATTTTCTCCTTCATTAGTAGTGAAGGTAAGGGGTGTCGGGCTAACCGAGATTTCGGGAACGCCAAGATTCAGGGTGACTGGCACCACGACAGGGGCAACCCCATCGATCGCAGTACTTCCAGCTCCTTGCGAAGGACTTACAAACACAATGAACGCTTCGCTAATGGTGATATTGGCGTGGTAAGTCCCTTTTGCGAGCCCGGTTACGTTAACCGCCACTTGCGTAGAATCGCAGTCGGCGGCACTGAGGTTGGTGCCGCTCATCGGGCTCATGCTGAGCCAGGTCACATTGGTACCTGTTATATTCGCCGACCAGTTCAGTATATATCCACCTCCATTGCATATCTGAAGTGTCTGGTTCGCGGGATTTTCTCCCACATTGGCAGTGAAGTTAAGGCTCGATGGGAGGGCCAAAATTGCCGGCGCCTGCTCCGCAAAGTTAGCGGTTACATTCTTGGTAAAATCATCCATGGTGATGTTGGTGGGGTTCGTGCTTCCGCCCAAGTCTCCGCTCCAGTGATTAAAACCCCAGCCTAGTGTTGAATTCACTGCTGTCAGGCTAACCACATCACCCCAGCTCCAGGTGGTGTTGTAGGGGTAGGAAGATGGAGTGACTCCATCTACCGTTACATCTCCCTTGCCAGCCGGGGTTACATTTACCGTCAAGTTAGGTGTGCCAACCATCACCGTGCCATTTACCACCTGGGACCAACTGAGGATATCACCTGCTGTCTCATGGATAACCTTGGTTACCCTTGTTGGCGCTACGTTTTGAAACCCGATGGTGGCAGTTCCCGTCGCATTTTTACTCTTCATATTTACGGTCATTACGAAGGGAGCAAGAGCAGTAGTATTCGTGCCTGGTGAAGTACCAGCTGCCTGATCGATTGTGCCAGCACCATTGTCAAATATCGGGGCTTTTACCACTTGTGTAAACGGGGTACCCGTGGTAGTGATACTAACCACTTCAATGAGGTCTTTGCTGAAGCTCATATAGACCTGTTCTGCATTTAGCGGCAGCCCAGCGGAATTGTTGATCACGATATCCACGCTAAACGCTTCATTAAAGCCTACCTTGGTCATATTGGGCTGAACCTCAATGCCGGCCTGTGGGAGCGCTGAAACTACCGGCGCCGGCGGCCCTAACACCATCACTAAACAGACCGCCAGGGTCAACACTACACTAACAATTTTACTTTCCATCTTCCTGATTACCTCCATTCAGATTCTTTCCCAGGTTCTTTCATTATTTACATCACTTATTCTTTCCCTCAAAAATATCCATACGCATCACCCTGTTCCTCGTAATTGTACGAGAACATAGAATAGTCACCCATATCGATGAACCCATTGCGGTCAAGGTCTGCGTTAGCATTCCACTTATCATCACCAGGTAACGTCTCGTAGGCATAACTGAAGTCACCGTAATCTACCATGTCAACATAATCGTCGCTGTGAACATCTCCCTCTCGAATCGTGAAATTAACCACCTTAGTCTCACCGGCAGTCAACGTTACGCTACTGTTCACCTCACTCACGCAGGTAGCATTCTTAATCCCGATGTCGTACGTGCCAGGGTCAAGACCGGTAATGTTGAACACACCGCTACTGTTGGTGGTGGCATTCCCTGTCCATATCACATGACTAAGATTGCCAGCCCCGAATAACTTCACCACAAATGGCTCTACTAAACCACCTACCCTTGCTGGCGGGAAGCTAACATGCCCCACCAGGGTTGCAGCGGTTATCTCAGCAAAGTTGGCAATCACCGTCTTGTTTTCATCCACAATCACGGTAGTCGATGCCGCGGTAGCATTGGCTATCTCAATCATATTAGCAGTAGTCCAGTTCACAAACTGCCAGCTTGGGTCTGGGCTGGCACTGATGTTTACCACCATCCCATTTCCATAGATATGGCTGCCTACCGCAGGGGTAGTTGTGCCGTTTCCATTTACCGCCATGGTCAGGGTGCGATTTGGAGCGAAGTTGGCAGTCACATTCTTACTGTCATTCATGGTGATGTTGGTGGGATTGGTGCTGCCAGTGAGGTCACCGCTCCACCAGGTAAATGTCCAGTTTGGCACTGATACCACTGCGGTAAGATTTACCACCTCATCCCAGCTCCGGTTGGTGGTGTTGGGATAGGAGGATGGAGTTACTGCATCTATAGTCACATTTCCCTTCAAAGCGGGGGTTACATTTACCGTCAGTTTAGGGAGACCAATTTTCACCGTGCCACTGTGCATCAAGCTCATATTACCAGCCTCAAGATAATCAGTCGCGCCGTACGTGACCATCGTCTGTCGGAATGGCGGTGAGTGCTGATACACAAAATCTATTGTGCTCATTCCCTCTAGCGCGAGAGCCTGGCAGCTTATATTACACACGACAATGGAAGTAGCATTGGTTGGAGTACCTGGCGGCGTCGGCATGTTACAGTCATGATCAATGGTGCCTGCAGCATTGTCATACTGACTCCACACCAACTCGGTAAGAGTGAGACCATTGGTGATGTTGGTTACATTAAAGTAACTGGAATCGAAATCCAGCCGAGCCTGACACCCATAAATGTCATTACCGTCAGGATTATCGATCACTACCTCAACATTAAAGGTTCCATTTGACACCACAGTCGTAGTTGAAGGCACAACTGCAATGGTCACATTACCAGCAGCCAAAGCCACCTTGTTAGATAGCGGTACCCTGGGCACCATCATCAACCCTAAACACACCGCAACGACAACCGGAACTGACAGGAATCTCCAGAGTTTAGCCATTTTTACCTCCGTAATAAACGTCTATTCATTATTATATCACCACACTAACTTTGTCAATACATTGTAGTTATTTATCACCCTTTCCTCACCTGTCATTGCGAGCCGAAGGCGTGGCAATCCCGGCAGGGTGTGTGAGATTGCTTCGGCACGTTGTGCCTCGCAATGACAAAAGGGGGCGTGCCTCGCAATGACAAAGGGGACCTCCCTTCTTTCCTATCTCTTCTTTCCTATCTCTTCTTTCCTATCTGTTCTTTCCTATCTGTTCTTTCCTATCTGTCAAGGTTTACACCCTTCGCGTTCGGAAGATAAGCACCAGAATCACCAGCCACACCACAGCAGCAAGAGCAATAATCACCCACAACCATGACGCAGTAGTCGGCGCAGGCGGTATAACTCCCTCTTTACCTGTAGTGAAGGTTCCCGTAGCCTCACCAAACACCGTAGTGTCCTTCATCGCCTTTACCGTCCAGTAGTAAGAAGTGCTGTAGGGAAGCGTTCCGGTATAGGTGTAAGTCGTCCCTGATACTGCAGTCGCTGACACTACCTCAGCATCGGCCTCAGCATTCACCAGGTTGAACTCATAGCCAGTGGAATCGGCAACGGCATCCCAGGTGAACGGAATATTGCTCACCACCACGCCGATGGCGCCATTGCCGGGATTGGTCAGCGTTACCTGAGCCATAGGGCCAACGGCAACGGTGAAGCTGCGCACCTCGGACCACGGACTGTGAATTATCTCACCGGTCTCAGCATCGGCAGACCTCACCCTCCAGTAGAATTTGGTGCCGCAGCTGCCAGTGCCCAGTGCTCCATTCTCAACAACATAGCTGGGTTTGGTGCCACTGGATGGGTCGTAGTCTATTTCATTACAATCACCGTCCTTGCCACTCCAGTCGAGTACCACCTCGGTGAAGTCCTCATCCAGAGATATCTGCAGGTTGTACGAGCAGGCATCACACTGCCTGTCCCACTTCAAGGTGAAGGCATCGTTCCAGCAGTAGCACGGGTCGGCATCTATCAAAGCATCGGTTGCAGGTGACTTGAGCGCCGGACCTGCCTTGGCATAGCAGTCCTCGTAGGTCCACAGGCGACCCAGCGTGGAGTCGTAGTGGAGGTGATCCTTCTTAACTACAGTGCCGTTATAGTAATAGGCATCATCAATAGCCCACAGCTTGCTGTTGGTATCCGGGCTAAGGCAGCCACATATCTTCAAGCTGGAAGGCTCAAGCGTGAATGCTCCATGATACTCATTCACATCCTCAATGAGGTAATCCCAGGTTGCCTCGCCGCAGGCCACCTCCTCAGCAGGATTAAGACAGCGAGCTACGCCGGTGACATTGCCGCCAGCATCATAGAAAGTGGCATAGAGAACGCCGCCAGTGGTGGCATCGGTCTCGGGATTGCCCTCAGCATTACTGAGGACTATGCCGTAGTAGCCAACTTCAACCGGGGTGCACGAAGGCCCCAGGCCAAGTTGAGTCTCGGTTGGCGTTGCAGTACCGGCACATTCACCGAGGTCTGTAAACGCAGTGCTTTCGTCAATGACCCAGCGGTAGATGCCGTTGTCGTCGTCATTGACCGGAATGTCGCAGCCGCAGACATCCTCAACATTGCTCACCGCAGCGTAAACGACGCTGTTGCTGTCAAAGTAGCTGTCAAAGGCAACATGCACTCGTCCATCGCCGATGTCATCCAGCTTGGTGAAGCTGGCCTCGGCATCAAGGAAAGTGGCCAGGTCACTATCGGAGTAGCTCACCTTGCCGTCAGCACCGCCAACGAGGACATTCCCCTCACCAAATACGGCAATGGTATGACCCACGTCAACCTTGCTGTCCATCGTGCTGCTCCACGAAGCACCAAAACCATGGTCATCGGACACCGCTACATCAGCATCGAAGCCCAGGGCATAGATGGTCGCCTCGTCCTGGACAGCCAAATCGGATATCTCATCAACGGTCGAGCTTCCCTGCTCCCAGCAGCCCAGACCTTTGTTGCCATCGTAGTAAACGGTGTCGCTGCCGCGGTCAACGAAGTAAACGGTGTCTATCCTGGTGGTTTCCTCGGGAGCCAGCCTGATGAGGCCAATCTCGGGAGTGTCGGCACCGTTAAGCTCCGTGTTATTTGTGAGCTCTTCATTCCACACGCGGAACCACGTATCGTCGTAGCCTCGAGCATAAATATTGTCCTTGGTAAGGTCCTTCGCCTTGAAGAAAACGCTGTCACACTCACCACATGGCATATAGGGTTGCATCAAGGGATGCTCATTTCGCTCACCGGGTAGATTAAGATTTATACTGGTGAGATAGGTCGTGTTGCAGTCGGGCGACTGAGCAACATCGGTAAGGTAATCCATATCGGTATCAATTAAACCAATCTGATTAAAGGTATCGCCCTCGTCGAAGCTCACCGAGAAGGCACCCTCGTCATATTTATCAAGCATATGCATGTTCTTCCATCCCCAAGACTCAGGCTCATCTGGGAACATATCAGCCTTCATGCCTATCGTGAGTGCTGTGACGACGCAATAGACCTTGGTGAAACCGGGTGGGGCGATGATAGCCACGGCAGCACCATGCCCTGTGGGCGGCTTGCAAGCTGGCTGCCATCTCTGGCAGCAGATATCCATATCGGAGATGCCGTCGTTGCGATAAACCTGAACGCCCTCACAACAACCGGTCATCAGATCCAAACCTGCCGTCGCACTGCTAATGACGTCCGTCACATGACCATTACCCAGCACCCCGGCAACAGCTTTACCATGGTCTATCATTCCCCCGTAGAAAAGGCTTGCCAGCCAGGGTTGTCCTTCAACTTGCTGCGTAACGGGCTCAGCATTACCATTGACCACGCGGTAAACAGTACCTACGGTGTGCTCGTCGACGCCTTCAGCAGTATTTACAACTACCCAGGCATACCTTGAATTCTTGTCCGTCCCATCGTAGTCAAGGGGCATTGCTATCGCCGAGGTTGAACCTTTAGAGACCCACCAGACAGTTGGCTCGGTGGTTAACAGCGCTGCCTCGCCACGCGAAGCCGCCTCGTTCCAGTTCATACTGCTCCTGCTCCAGGTCCCAGTCTGGAAATAGGTATTATTGTCAGGTGCACAGTGGGCGGTGAAACCGGGCGTGGTAATATTAGTGTTATGGGTAACAGCCACCACTGTACAGTCACTGGTGAACATACCCGAGAAATACACCCATGTCACTGCAGTGCAATTAACCCAGCCGTCGACCCCGGTGGTGGCATCCTCCCAGCGACCGATAAGGCCACCGGTCTGGTAGCGATAAATGCGACCGTCCACATTACCATCTGGGTGACCCGTAACAGCAACGCTGCGGTTAGGGTCTTCAATGCCCGCGATGGCGATGTCACGCACGCCGTCAACCTCTTCAGGGGCAACATTTATGCCGAAAATATCGGTAAGATTGGTGCCTGCCGACGTATCTCGTATAGGGTAGGGGAGGAGCTCGAACTCCTCACCTCCGTCGGTAGTAACGAGCACCACCTGCTGCCAGTTAGCGGGAGCGTTGATATCGCCAAGGTAGGCACCAAGGGCCACAAAGTTGGAATCGTACATAGCCGCGGTAATGAAGTTGAACCAGGCAACCATATCAGTCCAGGGAATCGTCTCATCAGAACCGTAGACTTCATCGCAAATTTCCTTCATAACGTTCTCGGTTATGTCATCCCAGGTAGCCCCACCGTCCTCAGATTTCCACAGACGGGCGGTTTCTTCGGTAAAATTTAACCACCCATCCCCATTTTCATCCTCCCACATAGTGCCGATAACATAAATCCTCTGACCATCAATGCCCAAGGCAGGTACGTAGAGATCGGCCCCTGGAGCAATCTTCCAATCATCCATATTGGGGGTGTCCACTTTGTCCCACTCGGCATTCACCTCAGCGGCGTTAACCGGCGGAGGACTAGCCGGCGTCAGAAGCAAGCCGAAAGTCATTACCACTGCAATGACGACATAAAATAATCTTCCAGACCACCCTTTTATTTTTTTGTCCATCGGAAATCCCTCCTTCTTAGCTTCGGTGTCGATTATTCATTCTAATTATTTGAACAAGACTAACAACCTTCATCGAGAATTGCAATACATAGTATAAAACTTCATAAGTCAATAGCAACCCCCTGAAAAGCAGTCAGCGGTCAGCGGTCAGTAGTTAGTTGTTAGTTGATAGCTTATAGCTGATGGCTGAAGGCTGAGGGCTGAAAGCTGATAGCTATGTTAATCGTAGTAGTAATAGCCCAACCGTCTCCTGATGAACATGCCCACCCCCAGGATGACAACCAGAAGCAGCCCCAGCGCAATAGTAATCGCTGCCCATTGCGGTAGAACTCCAGCGTGGAACGATTTTGCCTCTGCCCAGTTCCCTTCATTCTCCGCTCCATCTATGGCTCTTACCTTCCAATAATAGCTGCCGTAAGATAGGGCATATTTCCCGGGCAAGGTATAGGCAACAATATCCCCCTGAAAGCTGACAGCTTCTATTGGAACCGCGATAGAGACTGGAGGATTATCGCCGCCATATATCTCTAAATCGTAGCTGGCGATTCCGCTGGGGTCAGTTACATTCGACCATGTAAATGTCGGGCATGCCCTGCCCAGAAAGCTGCCGAAGAGGCCAGTCCTGGTATCAACGGGCGAGTTGAGCACTGGCTCATCAGGTATATCCCCTTCCATATAAAAGATCGCCGAGGGAGCAGTCTCGCCGTTATAGCTGGCATCGACATACTGCTCGCCATGCCTTCCCCGGGCTGTGAATGTAACCGCGTGAACATCGCCCTCAGCATCAGTAAAGACATTAGCTGTCTCGTTTTGATAGCTGATACTTACCGCCACATTGGGGTCGAAAGACTTGCCAGTGACATTAAAAGTCTGTCCCACGTGACCAGGCAAGCTGGGGCTCGTTGCTGGCTGCAGCGCTATGCCCGCCCCCAGGGTAAACGTGGCTGAGGCAGTTGCCACGATGGAGCCGCCATGAAAGGCTCCAATAACGTGACTGCCTTTGCTGCCCTCGGGTATGGTAAAGCTTATCGCACCCCAACTGCCATTTTCATCGGCGTAGTAATCGCCAAATTTCTGACCATCATACTTTAATTCGATATCGTCCTCGATCCCAAAGCCAGTTCCGCTTACGGCAATAATCTCGCCAGCGCAGCCCGAATCGGGATTCAACGTTATTACTGGCTGGACTTCGAAACTGGCCTCTCTAACATCGCTCAAAGTACCCTTATCATCGTCATAGTAGGCACCCACGGTGTGTTCTCCCTTTGCTGAAGCGGGCACGGAGAAGCCTCCTTCCCAGCTACCATCTTTGTCAGCGTCAGTGGTGACCGGGAAATCAATATAGGAATCATCATCGAGGTAATACCGGATGCTAATGCCGGTTGCCTCGCAGGGAAAGCCGCCGCCGCTTACCTCGACGCTATCCCCTGTATGCCCCGACTTCGTGTCCAGGGTTATTCCGGGATTAACCACAAAATGTGCCGTGGCATTTCTGCCGCTGGCATCTTCAGCATAGACGTCATGGTATCCCTGGCAGCCCTCAGGCACGCTAAAAGATAGGTCAAAGAACCCGTGGGGGCACTGCTGTCCCCAGTATGCACTTGCGCTATTTTGCATCACATCATCATAATAAACGTCAACCCTTTCCCCGGAATGGAAACCTTCGCCGTTAACGGTTAGTTTATCCCCCACACAACCCTCGGTTGGTGAAAGTAAGACTCGCTCCAGGGTAGCCTGGACAGGGGTGACCAACGCCGGGATAGCCACCAGGCAGATGGCAAGAGCGATGATCAGGCAGCGTAGTAACTTCATTCCGTAGTTCTTTTCTCCTTTACCAGATTGTCAGGTCACGCTGAATATAACCACAGTCAAAATGGAATTATAACAACTTCGTCGCCTTATTGCTATGTCAGTAATCAGCGGTCAGTAATCAGCAGTCAGTAATCAGCAGTCAGTAATCAGCGGTCAGTAGTCAGTAATCAGCGGTCAGCAATCAGCGGTCAGTAGTTAGCCAATGGCTGATAGCTACTAACAGGAAAGCAAAACTCAAAAATCAAAATGAGGAAAGTTTTTGCATTTTAATTTGTAATTTTGATTTTTTATGTTTAATCTTTGATTTTGTTTGGGGTTCAGTGCCTCGAGTTGAGGATTTAACCTGCGGGGTCCCAGTCCAGGTTGCTTGGCCTCCGCATTTTGTAGTTGCCTGATTCATCAGGCACAATTGCCCAATAAATTGGGCAATTACATTTTTAACCTGGGGATTGCTTCGTCGCTACCGCTCCTCGCAATGACAAAGGGGGGTGTCATTCCGACCCTTTTTACCTGTCATTGCGCCCCTTTTTATTGTCATTGCGAGCGTAGCGTGGCAATCCCGGTGGGGAAAAGGGAAGGGGGGCTCGAAAGCCCCCCTTCTATCTTCACCATCACCTTATTCCTCTCCCTTCAAGGGAGAGGTTAAGTGAGCAAGGGTTATTACACCCTTCGTGTTCGG
>Ga0315547_1002796_pt1 | contig 11856 bp, 10 predicted proteins | sample SalMarSW160240MG_2_FD_202542 | JGI IMG/M metagenome (GOLD analysis project Ga0315547, IMG submission 202542) | Salt marsh sediment microbial communities from the Plum Island Ecosystem LTER, Massachusetts, United States - Salt Marsh Sediment SW1601-240 ... | reverse complement strand
GAAAGTTGAAGGTCGCCAGCTCAATATGAAAACCTACCTATGCGTATATCTTGGTTCTGCTTTCCTTGCGTTAGTTATTACGCCGGTTATAATCCGGCTTGCGCGTCGACTCAGTATCATCGCTATTTCAGGTGCCCGGCATGTACATTCAAAGCCGATAGCGCGTATCGGAGGCGTGGCAATATTTCTCTCTATGATGTGTCTTACTGTTATCGTGCTATTCGTGTCGAACGTCATCGGAGATGCATTCCATGATATTCTGCCTAAGGTCATTGTGCTGCTTTACGCCACTACGTTTATATTCTTTGTCGGCCTGATTGACGACATTAAGACCAAGGGCCTGGGGGTACGCGTAAAGTTTCTTGCTCAGATGGCCGCCGCTATCGCTATCTGTTCCATCGGCATCCGGATAAATTCGGTGGTTGTTACTCATTGGCTTACCCTCGACTTCGGTTGGTTCTCTTGGCCACTGACAATTTTTTGGATTGTGGGCATTACGAACGCTGTAAATCTCAGCGACGGCCTGGACGGCCTCGCCGCCGGTATTTCAGCGGTGGCCTGTGGAGTGATTGCCATATTTGCCGTCTATAGCGGCCAAGTTGTGATGGCCGTGTTAATGCTTGCTATGCTCGGTAGTTTGACCGGCTTTTTGTTCTTCAACTTCAATCCGGCTAAGATTTTTATGGGCGACTGCGGCAGCATGTTCTTAGGTTTTACAATCGCCTCTTCCAGCGTTCTTTGCTCGATGAAATCTTCGACTTTGGTTGGGCTTGCTTTGCCGGCTTTAGCTTTGGGAATACCGATTTTTGATACCCTTTTTTCTATGCTTCGGCGGTTTCTGGAACGCCGTTCGATGTTCGCTCCCGACCGCAGGCATTTCCATCACAGGCTGATTGATTTGGGCCTTAAGCAACGTCACGTGGTTATTACAATATATGTTCTGACCTTGCTTTCAGCAGGGCTGGGAATGTTCATGATGGTCACCCATGATATTAGTACGCTGGTGGTTTTTTTCTGCATTTTGTTGCTACTGCTTATTGTATTCCGTGTGGTCGGCTCGGTTCGGCTGAGAGAAAGCATATCCGGATTGAAGAAGAAATATAATATTGCAAGTCAACGTAAGCAGGAGCAGATGGACTTCGAGCAGGCTCAACTTCATTTTCGCAATGCACGCACTTACCAGCAGTGGTGGGCCGCGGTTTGCGAAGCTGCGAAGCGAATGGATTTTGCCTGGATTTCTGTGAAGACCGAAGATGAAGATGGAACGGAGCAAACCGAAGTTTGGCGGCCAAACAACTCTCAGCCGGATTTATCAAAGGTAGTTATTATGAATGTTCCGGTACCTAAGGCACAAGTCCGCAATCACGGCTTATCTGGAGCGATAGAGTTTGAGATAGCGATTTCGGTCAATGGCTCTCTCGAATCCGCTGGCCACCGTGCCACGCTATTCAGCAGGCTAATCGATGAGCACGCTGTAGTCAGCCTATAGAGGAACCAAACAAAATCACCAGATGTGTGATTTCTTTAGTGGAAAATTCGGTAAACGGTCAGATTTATGAACGATGATGGACTACAGCCTCTGAATCAGAAAGGCTTATTAAAGCCGACGATACAAATAACATTTTTCTCCATTGTAGGCATCGTAATAAACTTTTTCACTGAGATTATTATAGCTGCTAAGTTTGGTGCCACGGCGGAAAGAGATGCCTATTTTAGTGCAACAGTCATTCCATCTTATATTTCGACTGTTCTTTTAGGATCGCTGACCGTAACCTTTGTTCCTATATTCATCGAATATGAAATTAAAAAAAGTAAAGCAGAAGCATGGAAGGTAGCCAGTATCTTTACAAATCTTACTTTTCTGGTTCTATTTGGCATTTCATTTTTGGGTTTTATTTTTGCCAAGCAATTGCTTTCCGTAACTGCTCCTGGATTTAAAGGAGGAGAGCTTTCGTTAACTACAAATCTTTTGAGAATTATTTTTCCTTCGATTATCTTCAGCGGGCTGACGAGCCTGTTATCGAGTATCTACTACGCGGAGCATCGTTTCTTTCGGCCTGCGATGGCTCCGGTTCTAAATGCAGTGCTGATGCTATTGTCTGTCGTTCTTCTTGCTCGTTACTGGGGGATAAAAAGTCTTGCCTTTGGACGCTTGGCTGGTGCAGTTGTAGGTTTTTTAATTTTAGCCCCAATTTTTTCTAAACAGGGCAGGTACCGTTTTGATTTTGATTTTTTGAATGAAGGTGTAATTCGTGTAATACGGGTAATGTCCCCTTTGATTCTTGCAGGACTGTTTTACAGAGCCACAACAGTTATTGAAAGGATGATCGCTTCTACATTGCCAACGGGTAGTATCTCATATTTAGGGTATGCAAATAGAATAAGCCTCATACTTGGTACAATAGCAACGACTGGGATTGCCAGGACCATTTTCCCGGTAATGGCAGGGAGCTGGGCGGAAAATGATCTGGCAAAGGTTCGGGAATATTTTGCAAAGGGTGTTCGGATCATAATGCTGACTACTTTTCCCATCGCGACCGTGTTTGTTGTGCTTAGAGTACCCATAATTCAGGTTGTCCTTGAGCGAGGAGCATTTACTCACGATACAACTCTGGCTGTTGCAAATGTGACACTAATATCGTTAATAGGTCCATTTATCTGCGGTGGACTTGGGAATGTAATTTGGAAGGGATTCTATATCTCGCAAAAAACAAAGCTGGCATCTTTATTGGGTGTAACACACACATTGATATACATATCTCTTGCTTATTTTCTAGCGAAGTCCTTCTCTTATCTAGGCCTTGCATGGGCTTCCACAATACAATATGTAATTGGCATACTCATGGGCATGATTGCTATGAAACTTATCTATAAAGGCATAAGTGGAAGGAAAATATTGGCAGGGCTTGTGGCGATACTTATGTCTTCATTATTAAGCGGAATGTTGGTTCAGTGTTGCTTCAACCTACTCCCAAGTGTGTATAGTTTGCCGCTCAGAGTTATCACTGCTGGATGTTTAGGGGTAATAGCATATATATGGCTTACTGTCTACATTTTTAGATTAGATGAAGCAGTAAGTTTAAAGGCAAAAGTGGTTGGCACTGTCTGCAGAAAGGTTATTATCGTTAAAAAGATGTTTTTTGCAGGGTCAAACCGAAGAAGTAATCTAGGGTTGGAGGAGGATAAGTAAACTACATATTATGATGTAAGAGTTGTGGATATTATCTTCCTGCTCGGCGGATAGAGGATTGCCACCTTCTCTGACGATAGACCCGAGCGACGCAATTTTAAACTCTGTGACGTTAGAGTCATGCGAGGACCGGAACAAGAAGGTTGTCTTCCATGAACGATGTGGAGTACCCAACTCGAAGAAATTGACTCTGGCGAATGGCCTACATCGATGATCAGGCTCTCAGGCAATTATCGCTCAATTCTCAAGTCAGTTGATGGGAAATATCTGAGAGACCTTCTTTGTCATCAGTAAATATATTTTTATCCAACTTTCAACAAACTAGAGAATTTTAATAAGGAGCTGTCAAACGTTAACACCTTTTGAAAAACCTATTTACGTGACCAAACCCTTCTTGCCGCCCCTTGAGGAATTCTGTGACGGTCTGAAGGAAATCTGGGATAACCACTGGCTCACTAACAATGGCCCAATCCTGCAACGCTTTTGTCGACAATTAAGCAACTATTTCGAGACTGACAATGTCTGCCTTTTCAATAATGGAACCCTGGCATTGCAAATCGGCCTGGAGGGAATGGGCGTTGCAGGTGAGGTAATAACCACGCCTTTTACGTTTGTGGCAACTACCCACGCCTTGTTCTGGAACAAGATAAGGCCGGTGTTTGTGGATATTGAGCCTGATTATTATACGCTGGATCCGGAAAAAGTCGAAGCAGCTATAACGCCCTGGACGACTGCCATACTGGCTGTGCATGTTTTTGGCCATCCCTGCAATGTGCATGCTCTTGCCGATATTGCGAGGCGTCACAACCTGAGGCTGATTTACGATGCGGCTCATGCCTTTGGCGTTCGTATAGGCAACAAGTCCATAGTTCATTTTGGTGACATGAGCATGCTTAGTTTTCATGCAACAAAACTATACCATTCGCTCGAAGGCGGCATGTTGACCTTCCAGGATTCCGGCTTAAAAAGCACTTTAGATTATCTAAAAAATTTCGGATTTAAGAATGAGGTTGAGGTCGTGATGCCAGGCACCAATGCCAAGATGAATGAAATGCAGGCTCTAATGGGTAGCATGGTCTTGGGTTATGTGGATAAGCTAATTGAAAAACGTCAACAAATTACTGAAATCTACCGTGAACGATTAAATGATGTCTCTGGAATTAAACTACGGCCAGGCTTGCCCTCAGATGTCAGATACAACTATGCCTATATGCCGATAGAGGTGAACGAAAAAAAGTTCGGAATGAGCCGTGACAAACTCTACGAAGAGCTTAAAAAATACAACATCCATACCCGCCGATATTTCTATCCATTGATTTGCGATTATTCCTGCTACAGGAGCGTTTCTGTTAAGGACCCATTAACAGTAGCGCGCCGTGTTTCCTCTCGGATTCTCACGTTGCCGATTTATTATGACCTTTCTTTGGATGATGTCCAACAGATCTGTGACATTATCGTTGAACTCAAATAACTCACGATGAAAGTATTAGTAATAACAGATAATTCATATCTTCTGAATAGATTTAAGAAGTTAGTTGAGGGACACTATCAAAATATTAATTTTGATTTTATGAGGAGTCCAGATAGTGATGATAAATCATTAATGAAGGTAAATAATCTTCCTGTGATAGATTTGAAAAAAGACTGGCAGATGGTAGTAAAAGAATTTCATTTAGTAATTTCGCTTCATTGCAAACAATTATTTCCATCTCCTATGACAAAGGCGGTCAAATGCATAAATGTACACCCAGGCTTTAATCCCTACAATCGTGGCTGGTATCCACAGGTATTTAGTATAATCAATGGATTGCCTTGGGGAGCAACCATTCATGAAATCGACGAGGACCTTGACCATGGTAAAATAATTGTTCAGGAACAGATAGACCTTTATCCCTGGGACACCTCATTAAGTGCGTATAATCGAGTGCTAGAAAAAGAAATTGAATTACTGGAGAAAGCTCTTCCGGAAATTATTTCTGGAAGTTATTCAACAACAACGGTGAATGGAGAAGGGAATATTAACCTAAAAAGAGATTTCAAAAAATTATGTAAGCTTGATTTAGATGAGAAATTAACTATGAAGGAGGCTATTGACCGCTTAAGAGCATTGTCGCATGGGGCATATAATAATGCTTTTTTCTATGATAAATATGGCAACAAAATATATGTTTGTCTGGAAATGAAGAAGGCAGAAGGCTGAAAAATGATACCGAAGCACAAACATATTTAGAGGAAATGTTTAAACATATCCTCATAAGCAGTTGAAATGAGTCAATCCCTTAAGTCAAAAACTCTTCATGGTTTGTTTTGGAGCTTCGTTGAAGCCATCGGGCTGAGGAGCGTGCAGTTTGTTATTGGGATTGTTCTGGCCCGGCTATTGATGCCGGAACAGTTCGGCCTGATCGGGATGCTGGCGATTTTATTGCTCGTGGCGGGGCATCTCGCCGTAGCCGCTGTTTCACCCGGTATTGGTTGAGAACAAAAGGCCGTGATGTATCTGAATCACCAAGATAATTTAACAGAGGTTGAGTGAGTAATTCGCTTAAATCTAAAACTCTTCATGGTCTCTTCTGGAGCTTTCTCAAGCGGCTTGGCCAGCAGGGAATCCAGTTTGTCATTTCGATCATCCTGGCCCGGCGTTATTTTTACTTTGGCTACCATCGCATGGAACCTTATCGTTCCTACTTTCCATATGCTAGGAGTGTGTCCGAGTATTCATTCTCAAAACACGCAACTCCTTGCCCTTAAAGAACTTAATGATTTTAGTCCCAAAATACTTAAGTCTTTTATTTACAACTGCTTATGAATTTCATCTGAGATATCTAAGGCGTTGGAACACCGTCATTTAGAACAATCAGAAAGGAATTAATATATTATATGGCTTCCAGGCGTCCCAAGATATTGATGGTTGCGGATAGACCTGATTGGGCGTATGATCACATTGCGCAATTTGTAATAAGCGAGTTGGGTGAAAAGTATGACTTTTACATGGATTACCTTCTCTATAACCGGAAAGAGAGACGTCATGGGATTAGAGCCCGGATTAGGGGAAAGCGTAATCAGCTAAAGCACTTTCGTCGTCGGCGAATCCTACAACCTGGCGAAAAATATGACTTGATATGTTTCTTGGCGTATTCTTTTCTTTGGAGAGGCAACTTTGACATATCAGGGGAAGCAATTATTCAAGGCATCTTTACGGACGGCTTCCCACCGCAATGCTACAGTCTGATATCAAACTCAGAGATTAACATTCGGGAATTTGCAGACAAATACTTGGGAATGGCTACCTTTGTGCTGGCGGGCTCGAAAGCTATTTATGATAGGTATAGACCTTTCGTAAAGAATCTGTACTATGCTACTGGGGCTATCGATACAGATCTTTTTGCTCCTATTGATCCCGTGGAAAAAGATGGGGCATCATTCGTAGTTGGATGGACCGGAAAACCTAGCCGTCCGTTTAAAGGATTCTATGATTTTGTTGTGCCTGCGGTTCGGCAAGCAGCTTCTCTTCGTCCTGGTATATCTCTGAAAACTCGTTTCAGGGGGCCTTTACGCACCTTGCCCAGGTTTTATGATGATGTTGATCTCTTGGTGATTGCATCTATAGCTGATGCTGGTCCTTTTTCTTTCTTAGAGGCAGGTGCGTGTGGCGTTCCCGCAATCTCCACACGAATTGGCTTTCCAGCAGAAGTTATTCGTCATGGTGAGAATGGTATGTTTGTCGACCGTTCGGTGGATTCAATGGCAAGTCTGATTTTATACCTCTATGATCATCGCGATCTTCTTGAGCGCATGCGAAAAAACATACGGCGCGACATCGAAGAGCAATGGGGATACAAAGCACGGAGCAAGCTATGGGATCATGTTTTTGAGGAATCACTGCACCGTGCATCAGGCAGCGTAACGTTGAAATTGTAGAATTCCTCGGCGTGTACAACGAGGTATTTGAGCTCTTTGCATAATGTATTTGCCGAACTTAGCAAAAGGTATCCAAACGTAGTGATAGAACTGATAGGTGCTGCTAATTTGACGGTAAAGGGTGCCAACATTAGAATTAAGGAGTGGACATTAGATACCGAGGTCAAGAACCTGCAGAATTTTGATGTTGGTATTATGCCTCTCTTAGATAACGAATGGTCGCGAGGAAAGGGTGGCTATAAGTTACTTCAATATATGGCCGTGGGAATTCCTTGTGTTGCATCACCTGTAGGAGTAAATGCCAAACTGATTAGGGAAGGTATAAATGGCTATTTGGCAAACTCTGAAGATGAATGGTATAAAAAATTGGAGGTACTCATAAAGAATGAAACTCTTCGAGAATCAATGGGTAAGAATGGTAGGAAGATTGCAGAGACACAATATTCTTTTGAAGTAAGTGTACCAAAATTGATTAAGCTCATAAAGGAAGTCGGGTCAAGAGGTAAATACGATTATGAAAATAAGGTTTATACAGCCACATCTTAAGATATATGGACGCGTTAATATGACAGCGCTATATTTGCTTAAGTAATCATGTCTTGACACACAGTTCAAGTGGTAAAATTTTAGAGAAAAAATTTTGCGTGATCTTAACTTTTATTCTAATGCTCGTATTTGCATTGTTACTGGCATTATTCCACCAGCGTTTAGCGGTGCCGGCCTGCGTGCTTATTGGTAAACGGGAAACTTGAAATTTATGAAGATCAGATAGTATTATGAAAATATGCTACTTGATATCAAGTCACGGTCTTGGAGGAAAAGGTGGGGGAGGACATTTTTACAGTTTGAAGACAACTGCAGAGGCTGTGAAAGAAAAATGTGATTGTGTGGTTGCAGATATTGGAGTTAACGAATCGCCCGTCATAAAGTCGGCAAACGTAAAATCCTATCACATTCGTTTTATGGGTCTAAATGTGGTCAATGCCATGAGGTCGCTTAATAAAATAATGGTTCAAGAAAAACCAAATGTACTTCATGCTTTTGACACAGACAGTTACTTTTTTGCAAGGTTGGTGGGTTTTATGTACAAGAAACCATCAATATTAACAAACTGTCTTAGCGTAGGCCCCCCTCGATTCTATCCGTACGCTGATCATTTGATCTTCTATAGCGCAGAAAACAAGAGGTATTTCGAACAGATGAGGAAATACAAAAGGGCTGGATTGCATCTAATACCAAACCGTGCTTCGAGAGTCAAAACTGATTTCCAGAGAATAAATAATATCCGCGCCTATGTTGATAACAATAGTAAAGTATTTTTAAGAATTGTACGGTTCTCGAGAACATATAAAGCGGATATGATTCAAAGCATCAATCTCGTAAACAGGCTTAACAAAATTGGTTACCCATGCCAATTGGTATTTATTGGCGCTCTACAAAACAAAGAGGTGTTTGATGAGATTGCCCAATTTCAAAGCGAAAGAATTAAGCTCTTTCATAGTGATGAGTATACAATAAACGCCAGTGAGTTGATTGACATCGCAGATTTTGTAATTGGCACAGCGAGAGGATTTATGGAGGCAGCTTCACTAGGAAAGATTTTATTGACACCTTCGAAAAATGGCAAATATCCGTTGCTTGTTACTGAAGAAAGCTTTCATGAAGCCTTCGACCTAAACTTCTTTCCCTTAAATCGGCTGAAAAGTTACGACGAAGAAGAAAACTATAAGAATATAGTAAGGGCTTTGTCTGAAGAGAGTTTTTCTGCTATTTTGAAACGGCAATCTGGGCTGTGGTTTGAGCAGTATTTCAATATAGATAACGTCGTGGACACATATTGTGACATATATCGAAGCTTGACATACGACACTAAACACTGTCCGATTGATTTCTTACTGAATATGATTGCATGTTTTAAGCATTTCCTCCGGAGTTAATTTCGGTTATGCCAGTCGGATAGGAGCGAGAAGGGTGCAAAGAAATAAAGATTATGAGTTTATCCCTGATTTGCTGAAGAAATCCGTATTGATAGCTGACAGCAAATTCGTCGAGAAACAATGGAAGCAGTTTTGTGAAAGCCACAGGTATAGATATTTTAGTTACATCCGGGGGCACAATAGACTCTCTCGTTTTCTTAACAGGGTGTTCCACTTTTCTGATTTATTCTATTCGAAACATAAAATTGCATCATTACAAAACGTTATAAGGTGTGAATCACATAGGGAGCTTCTCGAAACAATCTTATCAAGTGATCAGCATGTGTAAATGACTCGACCTTCATGAATATTCAATTCTTAACATATTGATAATGCAAAATACAATCATATATTCGAGAATGGCAGGGGTGGATCTTAACAGCCCCGCCAGTAGGGTCTGCAAGAAACCAACATATTCTGCTTGGTTTTTATGTGTACTTCTTATTTTAGCTTCTCTGGTGGACTGGTTATTTCCCTCAAACCAAGAAAACATAGCTGGGAGAATCATACCACATATTTTACGCTGCACAATCCTACTTTTTCTGTTCGTAACCTGTATTGCCTGTCATTCCGCAAAGAGGCCGTTTCGTTCGGCCATTATTAAGTGTGCTGCATTATTTGCTGTGATGTTTTTAATGCATTTCATAGCGCGCGCCGACTTAAACTACATTTTAGTACTTACTTTTGCAAAACACGTATACTGGATCCTTGGTTTAGTAGTATTTTATCAAATGGCGTTAGAGAACGTGATCACACTGAAACATATCAGTGTTATTGCTTCACTTTCAATTCTCCTCATTGGAATACATTCAATTAGAGAGTGGTTTATTACAGGGACTCTCTATAGAAATGGAGACGCTTATCTTATTCTTTGGTTTTTGCCACTCGTATTCCTCACGCGAAAACTTAAGATTTCTTCTATCTTACTTGTGACAGTGGCTATTTTTGCAATAGTATTTACAATGAAAAGAGGAGCTATTATTGCCATGCTATCATCGATGGCCGTGTTTGTAGCTGTAAGCGTTCGGATAAGCCCAAAAGAGGCTAAAAAATATTTATTATTGTTCTGTTTAGTTATATTGATTTGTTCTGTGATATTTATTTGGAGGTGGGAAGACACGGTCCTGCGGTGGCAAGGACGGCACGAGGATGATACATTAGTATTCCTAACGTCGGGAAGAAGTGGTTATTATTCAGTCGTTCTCCGTGGCTGGTTGGAGGGCGATATTTTTGAGAAGACATTCGGTGCTGGATTCTATGCAGTTGGAGATCTTTTACGAAAAAAAACTTTACATAACCACGGGCCATATATGTACGCACACAGTGATTGGGTTGAAATACTCTTTGATTATGGTTTAGTTGGTACAGCTTTGTTTGTCTGCTTCCATATGTCAATTATATCCCTTGTTACTAAAGCATTTCAGCATCGACACATGTTTGCTCCGGCATTAGCGATGGGATACACGGTATTTCTACTAGCGAGTATCTATTCCGGCACAATCATGTTTCACCAAACCATTTTCTTTTCTTTACTGCTTGGTTATTCGGAAGCAAAAATCACAAGCGATTTATTACAGAAAATTGGACGCTTAAAATAAGGACCATGATAAGAATTGCTATACACCATGAAGAACGATCATTCTCCACGAGATGGATAGAGTATTGCTCAGAACAAGGAATATCATATGAAGTAGTAAACTGCTTCAATTCTGACATTATTAAGCAGTTAAGAATGTTCGATGCGCTTCTTTGGAATTGGAAGCACTACAGGTCTGCAAATATTTTAGTGGCCAAGAACGTCATCTTTGCTGCTGAAGCAATGGGACTAATAGTATATCCTGACATGAAAACTTGTTGGCATTTTGATGATAAGATCGCCCAGAAATACCTTTTGGAAGCAGTGAATGCACCTACGGTGCTGACATCTGTCTTTTATGAATTGACAGAAGCTCTCAAATGGATAAATACTGCACATTTTCCAAAGGTTTTCAAATTAAGGAAAGGTGCTGGTTCTGTAAACGTCAGGCTTATTAGGAATCGCAGGGAAGCAAAAAAGCTTGCGCGAAAGGCTTTCAAAAGTGGTTTTAAGCCTACTAGAAAGTTGTTTTATGATGCTAATAAAAAAATTCACGAGATACGTCGTCGCGAGGGTCTTATTGCCACATTAAGAAAGATTCTTAATACAGTAAAAGCAATAAACAGAATAAACAAGGAATTGGGGAATGAAAGAGGTTATTTTTATGTCCAGGACTTTATTCCAGACAATAGCTACGATACTCGTATTGTTGTAATCGGCAAAAGAGCCTTTGGATTTACTCGAGATGTACGTAAAAACGACTTTAGAGCCTCCGGGAGTGGAAGCATTGACTATAGTCTTGATAGAATCAACCCACAGTGTGTTCAAACAGCCTTCGACGTAGCTGGCAAAATCGGAGCACAAACTCTTACTTTTGATTTCCTCCAGTGTCCAAATGGTAGGGCCAGAATCGCCGAGGTCAGCTACTGCTTTCCTGCAGATACTCATGCCGTGTATAATTGCCCTGGATATTGGGATGACAATCTTATTTGGCATGAAGGGCACATTCACCCAGAAGATGCGATTTTGACTGATCTGATAGAAAAAATCGAAGCGAAAGACAAAACATAAAGAACGATAAATATCTCGTGTTTTCGACAACGAATCAGAATGGGCATAATATGGTTGACGAGGAAGTATTCGGAGGGATTTCAAAATTGATTGGTGGCCGAAAAATACGGGAGCATATTCAGTAT
>Ga0315547_1002794_pt1 | contig 11873 bp, 7 predicted proteins | sample SalMarSW160240MG_2_FD_202542 | JGI IMG/M metagenome (GOLD analysis project Ga0315547, IMG submission 202542) | Salt marsh sediment microbial communities from the Plum Island Ecosystem LTER, Massachusetts, United States - Salt Marsh Sediment SW1601-240 ... | reverse complement strand
CGTTTTTTGAAGCTCTGACCAAATTGGGGATTGAAACGAGAGTTAAAGATCTTCAGGAATTTTATGGCGGGCAAAAAAAGGCTGATTGGGACGTAGGGATAGTGATTGACGCGGTAAAAATGGCTCCGAGCGTTGATACATTAATACTTGTGTCCGGAGACGGTGATTTTATTTCCTTGGTTGAATATTTAAAAAACCAAGGGAAAAGAGTAGAAGCGATTGCTTTTGGAAGGTCGGCTTCCGGCCGTTTAAAAGAGATAGTGGATGAGTTTATTGACCTGGGAAAATCTCCCGGAAAATCTTTGCTGAAAAAGATAAAATAAAGAACAAAAAAACGAGAACTTCTTAGCTTAAAACACTGTTCGTTGTTTATTGTTCATTGATTAATGAAATTTAATTTAAAATTAGGAGAAAAAAATCTCGAAGTAGAAATCAGAAATTTAGCTGAGCAGGCAAATGGAAGCGTCTTAGTTCATTACGGAGATACTATGATTTTAGCTACAGCCGTAATGAGCAAAGAAGATCGAGAAAATCTCGGTTTTTTTCCCTTAACTGTTGAATATCGGGAAAAATATTACGCAGCCGGGAAGATTAAAGGATCTCGCTATATAAAAAGAGAAGGCCGTCCTTCCGACGAAGCGGTTTGCAATTCCCGATTAATTGATCGGACTATTCGGCCAAGATTCCCGGAAAGCTTGTCAAGAGAAGTTCAAGTGATTACTACTGTGCTTTCTTGGGATGCTGAAAATGATCCTGATGTCATCGGGCTGATAGCTGCTTCTCTTGCCTTACTAATTTCTGATATTCCCTGGCAGGGTCCGGTCGGAGCAGTCCGGGTTTGCCGAAAAGACGGTAAGTTTATTTTAAACCCGACTTATGAAGAGAGAGAAAATACTGATTTAGACCTCGTGCTCACCGCTGTTCTGAAAGACGGAGAATTTTTAATTAATATGATTGAAGGAGGGTTTGGAGAAGTAGAGGAAAAAATAGTTTTAGAGGCAGTGAGCTTCGCGGAAAAGCAACTAAAGGAAATTATTGATTTTCAAGAAAAGATTAGAGGAAAAAAAGGAAAAGAAAAAGTTGTTTTAGAGCCACCAGTTAAAGAAACTGATTTAGAGGAGGAAATTAAAGAGTTTTTGGGAGATAGATTAGAAAAAGCCTTTTTTCAAAAAGATAAAAAACAAAGAACGGAAGAAACGGATAAGTTAATAAAAGAGCTATGTTCTTTTATTGAAGAAAAATATTCTCAACAAGAGAAAACAAAATATGCGCAAGATTTTATTGATAGGGAAATAAATAGATTACTTCATGAAAATATATTAAAATATAATAAGAGGCCTGATGGCAGAAAATTAGACGAGGTCAGGGAGCTTTATTGCGAAGCCGGCCTTTTGCCTCGAACCCACGGCTCAGGATTATTTTGCCGGGGACGGACTAAAGCTTTATCTATTTTAACCTTGGGGTCGCCGAGCGACCAGCAGTTAGTGGAAGGGATGGAAATTGTTGGCAAGAAAAGATTTATGCACCATTATAATTTTCCTCCTTATTCGGTTGGAGAGGTAAGACCTTTGAGAGGGCCCGGAAGAAGAGAAATCGGCCACGGGATGCTGGCAGAGAAAGCTTTACTCTCTTTGATTCCCGGGTTTGATGAATTTCCCTATACAATAAGAGTGGTTTCTGAGATGCTGTCTTCTAACGGTTCTACTTCAATGGCTTCAATCTCTAGTTCCTCCTTGGCTTTAATGGATGCCGGGGTGCCAATAAAAAGCCCAGCAGCCGGAATTGCTATTGGGTTAATCCAAGACGAAAAAACTAAAGAGTATAAGGTTCTAACTGATATTCAAGGGCCGGAAGATCATTATGGAGATATGGATTTTAAAGTAGCGGGAACTAAAAAAGGAATAACTGCTATTCAGATGGATGTGAAAATTGCGGGGATAACCAGAGAAATTATAGAAGAGGCTCTCTCCCGGGCTAAAAAAGCAAGGGCTAAGATTTTAGACTCAATAGAAAAGGTTTTGTCCAAACCCCGTTCTCAACTTTCGCCTTATGCTCCTCGGATTTTAATTATTCAGATTAAACCCGATAAAATTAGAGAAGTAATAGGTCCTGGGGGAAAAGTGATTAACGAGATTATTGAAAAAACCGGAGCGGCGATAGATATTGAGGACTCGGGCCTTATCTATGTAACGTCGGAAAAAGAAGAAGCAGCTAAAAAAGCAGTTGAATGGATTAAAAATATTACTCGAGAGGTTGAGGTTGGAGAGACTTTTCAAGGAAAAGTGGTTAGAATCCTGGACTTCGGGGCGTTTGTGGAAATACTTCCGGGTCAGGACGGATTGATTCATATTTCTAAATTATCTTCCCGAAGAGTTGAGAAAGTTGAAGATGTGGTGAAGGTCGGTGATATAGTTTCAGTTAAAGTAATTTCTGTTGACGAGCAAGGAAGAATTAATCTGTCCTTGCTAAAGAAGAATTAATTTAGCCCTGCAGGGCTTAGCCCTGCTAAAAAAGAAAAGTTAAATTTTTTTATGTTAACTCTAAGAGAAGAAATTGTAAGAAGAGAGGATATCCGGACAATGGAAAAAGACATTGCCCGTCTTCAAAGGGAAGGAATTAAAAAAGGAATTTCGCCTAAGGAAGCTGCGAAGTTGAGATTAGAAAAAGAAAGAAAGAGGAAAAAGGCAGGAGAAGCGCAACTGATAAGAGAAAAAGAGATAAGAAGAGGAGAGGGGGAGCAGAGAGAAAAAGAGGAAAAAGAACTCCAGGAAAGCGTAGAAAAAGAGAAGTTAGAAGTAAAAGAAAGAGAGAAAAGAATTGAGGAAGAGCGGAAAAAGAAAGAGGAGATTGCTGCCGCTGTTGTAGCTCCCGGTGAGCAGGAAGCTGTAACGGTCGAACAGACAGAGAGAAAGAGAGAAGAAGGGGGGAGAAAAATAATAGAGGCTGAACGGTTAAAAATGGAAGAAAAGGAAAAAAGGGCCGAGGAAGAGAAAAAGAGAAGAGAAGAAATATTAGAAAAAGAAAAACCCGAAATAAAAAGAGAAGTGCTTTTGAAAAAAAGAGAGGAAGTAAAAAAAGAAAAAGATGAATTTGAAGAAGAATATAAAAAACTTGCTGAAGAAAAAAGACCTTTAGAATCGGAGAAAATAACTATTTCGGAGAAACTAAAAGAAATTGAGGAGAAATTTCAGGTTATTTTATCCAAAGAACAGAAAACTGAAGAAAGATTAAAATTAGTTGAAGAAAAAGAAAGAACTGCGCAAGCCTCTGCCCAAAAAAAGAAGATAGAAAAAGAAAGATGGAAATTAGAAGAAGAACGGAGAGAGCTGGAAAAAGAAAGGTGGCCCTGGGATGAAAAAATAAAGCAAACAGAAAACCAGTTGAATGAAATTAACTTCAAAGCCCAGAAGATTGAGGCTAGGGCGGGAGAATTAGTTGAAAAACAGAAAGATATTTTAGAAAGAGAAGAAAGAATTAATTTGGGATTAAGAAAAATTAACCTTGAAGGAGACCTTCAAAAATTAGATATATTAAACAAATCTTTAGAAAAAGAGAGGGTTAATCTTTCCCCGGGATTAAATAAAATTGAGCAGAATTTAAAAGCTATTTTAGTTAAGGAAGAAGAAGTAGAAGGAAAGAAAAAATTGATTGAGGAAGAGGAAAAAAAGGTTAAAGAGCTGGCGAAGAAGAGAGATTTGGAAAAAGAAAGATGGGGAATAGAAGAAAAAAGAAGAAAAGTTGAAGCTGAAAGATGGAGAATAGAAGAAAAAAAACAGGAAACAGAAAAACAGACAAAAAAAATAGAAGGAAGAATAGAGACTCTTTTGGAAAAGAGAAATAATATAACCGAGAAAATAAAAGAAATAGAGCAAAAGCTAAGAGGGGAGAAAGAGCCACCAGCTCCTAGTATTCCACCGCCAGCTCCTAGTGTCTCGCCCTCAGCTCCGCCATCTGTCCCGCCTCAGGGGATTGGGCTGGAAGAGGAAAGAATTAAAAAGGCCAGAGAAAGAATCACGGCTTTAAAAAAGGAGACGGAAGAAAGAAAAAGAAAAGAAGGGGAAAAGAGAGAAAAAGTAGCCACTACTGAAATTAAAGCAGTTGACGAAGGAGAAAAAAGAAGGAAAGAGATATTGGAACGGCTTCGGGAAGAAAAAAAAGAAGTTAAGAAACCTCCTCCACCGACAAGACCCCAAGAAGTTGTTAGGGTTCTTCCTAAAAAACCAACCCTTAAAGAAAAACTATGGGTCAGGCTTTTAATTGTTAGCTTGGTTGTAATTCTAACTGCAGGTATTTTAACTTTTGGTTACTATTTGATAACAAGAGAACGACCCTCGCCGGTAGCAGGGTGCACCAGTGATGCAGATTGCCTGGAAGGGCAGTTCTGCAATCCAGAGGGTGTTTGCGAAGAGAAAGGGGTGGTTATGTGCACCAGCGATGCAGATTGCCTGGAAGGGCATTTCTGCAATCCAGAGGGGTCTTGCGAAGAAAAAAAACCGGGGCTTGTTATCCCAGCTGCTTTATTCATGGTGGAGAATGAAAGACATTTAACAATTTCTGGCTCGAGCGAACTTAGTTCTTCTCTCGGTTTAGTTTTGCATGAATGGTATGAAACAAGCCAATTTACCAGGCTAATAATTGAAAATACCGGCACAAACGAAATCCTCGGTTTGAAAGAATTATTTGAAGGATTATTAATCAGAGTTCCCGGGGGTTTTTATCAAAAAATAGAGAATGATTTTATTCTGTTTATTTATTCTCAACCTGAAGGAAACCGGCTTGGTTTCGTAGCGGAAATAAAAAATTATGAAGGGTTAGCTAATCTGTTAGGAGGGCAAGAGACAACAATGGAGAGTGATTATGAAGACTTCTTTAAGTTAATGGGATACGAAGGAACATCGCCCGAAATGAGATATTTTAAAAATGCAGTAGATATTTCGGGATATACTGGTCCTAACTTTAGATTTCAATCTCTTACCGGGCAAGATTTGGGCATTTTGTATTTAACTGCCGGGGATTATTTTGTTTTTACCAGTTCCTGGGAAAGCATGGAAAAAACCATAGAAAAACTGGGGATTATTGGAATAAGGCTTGAAATAACTACCGATCTGGAAAAGGGAGATGAGGGATATGAAGTAAAACTTCTTCAAACTTGGCTGACAGAAGAAGGCATTTATAGCGGCGCTGTCGGCGGTCACTTTGGTCCCTTAACTGAGGCAGCGGTAATCAGATTCCAGGAGAGGTATGCTTCAGAAGTACTTGCTCCTCAAGGTAAATCTAAAGGTACTGGGGTTGTTGATTCTTATACTAGAGAAAAATTAAACGAACTTTACGAAGACTCAGGGATAAAACCTCAAATTGACGAGTTAACTATAGTTGGTTTGATGTTTGGCGACAACGGGGAAGAAGTAAAACTCCTTCAATCCTGGCTAAAAGAAGAGGGTATTTATAGGGGCGCTGTCGGCGGTCATTTTCGTCGTTTGACCGAAATGGCGGTAATTGAATTTCAGGAAAGATATGCTTCAGAGATATTAGTTCCTCAGGGGCTGCCCAAAGGAACCGGCATAGTCGATGAATTAACTCTGAAGAAGCTAAATGAACTTTACAGTGGCCATTAAGTATGACCGAGAAACTTTTAAAAGAATTAAAAGAAAAATTAGAGAAGCAAAAAAAAGCAATTGAAGTTGAGCTTGGGAAATTTGCCAAGAAAGACAAAAAACTTAAAGGAGATTGGGACACAAGATATCCCAAGATTGACGGTGGGGTTGGAAGCCAGGCGCTGGAAGATGCTGCTGACCAAGTAGAGGAGTATGTAACCCTTCTTCCTATTGAGCATAGCATGGAGCTACGTCTTCAAGATATTAACCTGGCTTTAGAAAAGATGAAGAAGAGAAAATATGGAAAATGCGAGAAATGCGGGAAGAAAATTATTGATGAGAGGTTGAAAATTTGTCCTGAAGCTCGAACATGCACTAAGTGCTAGAGATGGATAAATTCTAAAAAACAAAAAAGCCCCCCGTTCAGCGAGGGGATTTTTTTGTGCCCTCGCTCCGACTCGAACGGAGATCTACGGGGCCGAAACCCGTGGTTTTATCCAATTATACTACGAGGGCATAAGCCTGTTGGGCAATCTGTCGAACCACCGTAATTATACTTAAAAAGTTGAAAAAAATCAAGTTTTGAGATAAGATTAAAATATGAATATCCCCAAAGAAATAAAATTTGTTATTGATGAGTTGAAGAAAAAAGGATTTGAGGCCTATTTAGTCGGTGGTTGTGTCCGTGACTTGTTAAGGAAAGCTGAACCTAAAGACTGGGATGTAGCCACTAACGCTGTTCCAGAGAAAATTGGGAATATTTTTAAAAAAAGTTTTATTGATAATAAGTTTGGCACTGTAACCGTTTTAACCGGCTCAAAAAACCCAAAATTAAAAGAAGTTGAAGTTACTCCTTTTAGAATTGAAGAAAAATACTCAGATAAAAGACACCCCGACAAAGTTAAATGGGCTAAAAATATCAAAGAAGATTTAGCCAGACGGGATTTTACTGTAAATGCAATGGCTCTTCGACTTGACTCAGGGCAAGCTCTTAAAATTATTGATCCTTTTGGCGGGCAAAAAGATTTAGAAGATAAAATAATTCAGGCAGCAGGAAAAGCTGAGGACCGTTTTTCAGAAGATGCCTTAAGAATGATGAGAGCAGTCAGGTTTGCTACTACTTTAAGCTGGGAAATTGAAAAGAATACTGCTCAGGCGATTAAGAAAAACTCGCCCTGGCTACAAGCGATCTCCAAAGAAAGAATAAGAGACGAGTTTCTGAAAATCATTATGGCAGAAGGGGCAGCAGAGGGGATAGAATTTTTAAGGAAATTGGAACTTTTAAAATATATTATTCCCGAACTTGAAGAGGGATATAAAATAAGCCAAAACAAGCACCATATTTACGATTGTTACGAGCATGCTTTGCATTCTTTGGATTACGCGGCCAAAAAGAAGTTTAATAAATATGTAAGGATAGCCGCTTTGCTTCATGATATTGGCAAGCCCCGTTCCAAGGAAGGAGAAGGAGCTGATTCCACTTTTTACAATCACGAAATAATCGGAGCTAGAATGACTTTTCAGATATTAAATCGTTTGAAATTCTCCAAAAAAGATATTGAGAAAATTACAAAACTTGTCCGCTATCATCTTTTTTACTACAACGTAGATGAGGTTGGAGAAGCGTCGGTAAGAAGGTTGATTCGGAATGTGGGATTGGAGAATATGGATGAGCTTTTAGAGGTTAGAATGGCGGATAGAATCGGATCTGGCTGTCCTAAAGCCGAACCTTACAAACTAAGGCATATGAGGTATATAATTGAAAAGGTTTCCCAGGATCCCATTTCGGTAAAGATGCTTAAAGTGAGCGGAAACGATGTGATGAAAGTTTTAAATATTAAAGCAGGTCCACAAATAGGATGGGTTTTAGGCGTTTTATTAAGTTATGTCTTAACTAATCCGAAGAGAAACAAAAAAGATTTTTTAGAAAAGGAAATTAAAAAATTAGGAAAATTGTCCGAAAAAAAGCTAAGTTCTCTGGCTCAGAAATGCGAGAGAGGAAGAGGGGAAATTGAAGTGAAAAAAGACAAAATGACTAAGAAAAAATATTGGGTAACTTAGAATAACAACTGCGGAGTGTAGTATAACGGTAGTATACACCCTTCGGGAGGGTGCGGTCCGAGTTCGATTCTCGGCACTCCGAAAGGGAAAAAATATGACATTTATTTTAATAAGCATTTTTTATTTTATAGTGGTTATTCTGCCAATAGGGTTCTGGATGTGGTTTTTTTTGCGGCAAGACCGGGCGGAGCCCGAACCCCGCCGCCTTTTAGTTAAAGTTTTTTTTGCTGGAATAGGAGTAGCTTTTTTAGCTATGGTAGTGGAGGGGGTTATTTTCTCGGTCATTTTCCCTGATCAATATCAAGAAGGGCTGAAAGGAGACACAATCTCTATTGGAATTTTAATTACTACGATTTTAATGTATTTTCTGGCCGGTCCTATCGAGGAAGGTCTTAAGCTTTTAGGATTGGGAGGATTTGTCTATCGAAAAAGAGATTTTAATCAAATTGCCGACGGTGTAATTTATGGAATAACTTTGGCTTTGGGATTTGTTCTTGTTGAAAATACTTCTTATTTTCTGAAACTGTATTTTTCTTTGTCTACTCCCCTTTTCGTTTTCACTACTTCAATCCGGGGGATAGCCACCGTTTTGCTTCATGTGGTCTGCGCAGGAATAATGGGTCTTTATTTAGGTAGAGCTAAGTTCGCTGTTAAAGACAAGGGAAGGATTATTTTAAAGGGCTTGATCGGCGTTTCAATTTTTCACGGTCTTTATAATCTTATCCTCTTTTTGCCAAATGGGTTATTGCTTGTCTTTCCTTTAATTTTCGGAGCTCTCATTTATCTCGTAATACAGCTCAGGAAACCTAACGTTCAAATGATCTGGAAGCTGGTTACTCCTCCAAAGCCTGCGAGACTCGAACCAGAGTCAACTTTAGAAGAGAAAGAATGAGTCAAGTTCGAGAAAGGACGACGAAGGAGTATTAATAAATAATACTTCGAGGAGGAGTGACGAAGAAATTGACTCATTCTTTCTCTTCCCTACGGGCGGGCGTATTTTATCCAGCTTTTTCGTTATTCGTCGCTTATGTATCCTCTGGATACATTTCACTCCTCACGCCTTGAATCTGAATAAAATACGCTCCGCTAAATTAACTCTGGTTCGAGTCTCGCAGGCTAAAATGGGCCTATGGTCTAATGGTAGAACACGGCATTCGCATTGCCGAGATGGTGGTTCGATTCCACCTAGGTCCACTTCAAAAACTTTTTGGATAGCGGTAAAAATATGATAAAGAAAAATGAAAAAACTAAAAAAAGGCAAATTTATTTAGATTATGCTGCCACAACTCCGGCTGATCCAAGAGTGGTTAAAGCAATGCTCCCCTATTTTACTGCGAAATTTGGAAACCCCTCTTCTTCTCTGCATAGTTTTGGCCAGGAAGCTAGAGAAGCGTTAGAAGAAAGCCGGGAAATGATTGCTTTATTCCTGGGAGCTAAGTCAGGAGAAATAATTTTTACCGCTTCTGCCACCGAAAGCAATAATGCTGCTCTCAAAGGAATTGCTTTTGCTAATAAAAATAAAGGCAGCCATATAATTATTTCCTCGGTTGAACATAGGTGTGTTTTAAATAGCGCTAAATGGCTTCAGTCCCAAGGTTTTGAGGTCGAAAAATTACCGGTTGATAAATATGGCTTAGTTGATCCGGAAGATGTGGAAAAAGCTATAAGAAAAAACACAATCTTAGTGTCGGTAATGCATGCTAATAATGAAGTAGGCACGATCGAACCCATTAAAGAAATTGGAAGAATTTGTCGAAAAAATAATGTTTATTTTCATACAGACGCGGCTCAAAGCTTTGGCAAAATGCCCATTAATGTAAATGAAATGAATATTGATTTGCTGACCGCTTCTTCCCATAAAATATATGGGCCGAAGGGAGCTGCTTTGTTGTTTATTAGGGAGGGGACAAAAATTGAATCCCTTTTGCACGGAGGCGGGCAGGAATTCGGCTTGAGGTCGTCAACTGTTAACATTCCAGCGGTTGTTGGTTTTGCCAAAGCAGTTGAAATCTGCCAAGAGGAAATGGAAAAAGAGGCCCAAAAACTAACAAAGCTTCAAGACCGGTTAATAAAAGGAGTGTTGGAAAAGATTCCCAGCTCCCACCTTAACGGCCATCCCAAAAAGCGATTGTCAAATAACGCTAATTTTTGGTTTGAGTTTATTGAAGGAGAATCTATTGTTGTTGAGTTGGATTCTTACGGCATTGCTAGTTCTACGGGTTCAGCTTGTTCTTCGCCAAAATTGGAACCCGATTATGTTCTTTTGGCTTGTGGCTTAAAGCTATCGCAGGCCCATGGCTCTTTAAGATTAAGCTTAGGAAGAGGGACAAAAGAAAAAGATATTGATTATGTTTTGGAGGCTCTTCCTAAGGTTATTAAAAAATTAAGGAAAATTTCACCTTTTAAATGATGTATACAAAAAAAGTTTTAAAACATTTTAAAAACCCTCATAATTACGGGAAAATAAAAAATCCTGGCGGGATAGGGAAAGTAGGCAACATTGTCTGTTTGTTGCCATATCAAAATATTCATATTAACAATAATTTACGAGAAATAAATAAAATTTCTAGGGAAAATAGTGTTTTATCTCATAAAGGGCGCTATAACCGTGTGGACAAAGTTACAAAAAGAATTTATAAAGGAAAGATATTAACAATAAAAAATAAATTAGGAAAAATTAGATTGACTCCGGATCATCTTATATTAGGGATAAAAGTTCCACAGGGGAATAAGTTTCTAAGAACGAAAAACAGAAAAGGGTTGATTTCTGCGTGGTATCACGCCGAGCAATTAAAAAAAGGAGATATAGTTCTCTACCCAATATTAAAAAAAGAAAAGGACTTAGATTATATAGAGATTAATATTCCAAAACTCAAATGGGATTTTAAAAGTAAAGAAATTCCGAATAAAATTTCTCTTAGTCCAGATTTATTGAAATTGTTTGGTTATTTTTTAGCCGAAGGAAATATCCAAGATAAGCCCACTAGAACCTTTATTTCATTTACATTAAATATTAAAGAAAGGGAGATTGTAGAAGACATTAAAAAAATATCTAAAAATTTATTCGGGTTGGATGTAACAGTGAGAGAAAAACCACGGGTAAAAACAGTTGTTGTATATTTATATAGCGCGCGGTTGGCAAGATTTTTTAAACAGTTATTTGGTAATGGAGCACAACGAAAAACGATTCCAGATTTTATTATGAATCTTCCCGCCGGGAGACAAAAATCTCTAATATATAGGTTATGGAAAGGAGACGGTTATGTTAATCTTGATAGAGATGGTCCTAGGGCGGGGTACTGCACCATTTCGTATTTGTTAGCTCAACAAGTGAAGGTATTGCTTTTAAGACAAAAAATTGCGCCTTCAATTTATACAGAAAAAGAAAAAAAAATTAAAGGAGTTAACCATAAAAAAGCATATAGAATACATATTGGACAAAGGGAATCTTTATTTAAATTGTGCTCAATTTTAAATATAAAATATAATCCGCGATCTTATATTTCGGAGAAATCATGGTTTGATGATAATTATCTTTATGCCCCGGTAACGGAAATAAAAAAAGAAAAATATAACGGATTAGTTTACAACCTTGAAGTTCGGCATTCTCATTCTTTTACCTCCGAGTCGTTTTGTCTTCATAACTGCGGCGATGTGATGTGGCTCTATATTAAAGTAGCTAAGAACAAAAAGGGTCAGGAATTTATCAAGGACGTAAAATTTGAGACTTTTGGATGCGTAGCGGCTATTGCCACTAGTTCTATTATTACTGATTTGGTCAAGGGAGAAACCCTCAAAGCGGCGCTCAGAACTAATAAAGATAAAATAGTGAAATCCCTTGGAGGATTGCCTCCGGTAAAATTACATTGTTCAGTTTTGGCTGTCGATGCTCTAAAAGAAGCAATTTATAATTATTTATCTAAAAGTAAAAAGAAAATTCCGATAGAGCTTCAGAAACACCACCAAAGAATTAAAAAGGAGAAGAAATTTATTAAAAACAAGTATAGAGATTGGATAGGCGCAGAAGAAAAAATGCATAAAAATGGCAAAAAAATCAGCAAAAAAAAATAAAATTACCGAAAATACAACCTTAGCTGAAATTTTGGAATATCCTGAGGCAGATAAGATTTTGGCAAAATATAATCTGCCTTGCCTGAACTGTCCAATGGCTGTTTTTGAAATAGGGGTGTTGAAAATTGGACAGGTTTGCAAAATGTA
>Ga0315547_1002791_pt1 | contig 11893 bp, 12 predicted proteins | sample SalMarSW160240MG_2_FD_202542 | JGI IMG/M metagenome (GOLD analysis project Ga0315547, IMG submission 202542) | Salt marsh sediment microbial communities from the Plum Island Ecosystem LTER, Massachusetts, United States - Salt Marsh Sediment SW1601-240 ... | reverse complement strand
TGCAAATACAAACAATCAATCGTCGTAGAGACTACAATCAGGGCCTCAGGGAGCTTGTTGATGCCGCCTGATCATACCAAAGTGTTCGGTTTAAAAAGTGTCCCATTTCGCTGATTGACAACACTTTCAATTAGTAAAGTGGACTTGTTTATATACAAGTATGATTGATTATACAGGAAAAAAATACCACTGTCAAAGATATTATTGGAGATTTGGCTGAAGTCGGATGATTAAGAATGGGGAATCAGTCAGGAACTACGAGCTTACTTCTGCGTCAATCAACTCGTATCTAATATCCTCTTTTTCTAATCTGGCTATCAGATCAGAAGTCTCGTTCTCTACACAGACAACAAGAGCATTGAGACCGCTCTTTGCTGCCTCAATAGCTGCTGCAGCGGCTCCGTACTGATGGAATTCGACTCCGGCTTTGCGTAAAGTGGCGAAAGATTCAAGTCCTAAAGAAGTTATAAAAGAATTTCGCTCCAGGTTCTCTTTTAATATGCCGATATTGATTTTCCTTGAACCGCCCCTTTGTATCCCGGGCACCCTTACTATGGTTACCTGGCCTAACTCCAGTGGCACTATACCCTCTATATCAGTGATGCCGACATCTTCACCTGAATTGGCTTTAGATATAGCAATACCAGTTGCTTCGTGATCTGTATAGCGCGAAGCGAAGAGCAACCCGTCCTTCATTTTAAGACCGACTTTTTGATTCTTTTTCAGGTCACTCTCGGCAAGTGCGGTGCAAATCGAGATGTTGGTCACTGCTCGCTGGATGAAGGAATTATAGCTGTTCAGTTCCCTTAATGCCTTTATTATCCAGTTGACACCCTCATTGGTAACTTTGTAACTGGAACGCCCTTCAGAGGTGAGCATTTTATCTTTAATGAGTTGAGCTATGTAATCAGATACCGCTTGAGGGGTGATGTCCAATTCACTGGCAATATCTCTTTGCTGGATATTTGGGCCGCTGTTAGCTATCTCAACCAGTATTTGAAATCTCGTTGTAAGGTTCTTGTTTCGTAATACTTCTATCAATATAATCCACCCTGCTTGTTTAATATACAAGTGTACTTTATCTTATTCTATCCAATTTGTCCAGTGGTAATCGCGTCCTATATTTAAGATTAAGTATTTTAACCAGCGCTCCTCTGACTGCTAAGTTGTTTGTCTTATCATTTTTTATTCTTGCCCCTGGGGAGTGCCCACATATTGACCCTTTTCCTAGTTCTTTAAAGCAATCAATATGAGTGAAGGTGACATTTCTGACATTTGGGCAATGAGGTAACAAGTTACTTCTTTGTTACCTGCTAATGTCCTGGCTCAAGATATTTTCAGGGTAGGAGGTATTCTATTTACACACTCTGATGACGCAGTGCGAGAATGGTCTTATTGTAACCCTCGGCCACCTTACGGAAGTGGAACCCGGAGACAGACAGACTTATAGACAAGGGGAAGTGACGCGGACGTTTCAGGAGAGTCGTAATTATGAGCCTCCAGAAATATCTCCTCCCTTTATTCGTGATACCTAAGAACCAGAAGGATTTTATCAAACTGTTAATATGAGATAGCCGTAGCCGCGATATACCTGCCGTCTTTCGTGGTTTATATTCCTTAAGGAAGGCAGCGACCCGTTCGTAATATTCACGGGGTGAGTAAATGGTATCCAGAACATTTTTATAACCGTTTACCAGCGTTTCATATTTCATCTTGGGAACGAAGTTAATGGAAAAATCTGTATTGTCCCCGGACATGTCTTTAAGTAAGCGGTTTTCCTTCTTGAGCCGCTTGTAGAGTTTTGTCCCGTTAGGAGCATTGAGCAAGCCGACCATGGCCGTTACGATGCCAGTTTTTTGAATAAAGTTAATCTGTTTCCTGAAGATGGAGACCGGGTCGCTATCAAAGCCGAGGATAAAGCCCCCCTGTACCTCAAAGCCGTGGTTCTGAATTTTCCTCACCGCAGCGGCCAAATCGCGGTTTCTGTTTTGCAGCTTGTTACATTCCAACAGGCTGTCCTCATTCGGGGTTTCTATGCCGATAAATACGCGGTTAAAACCTGCCTCGGCCATTAGCTCCATCAAGTCCTCGTCATCAGCGAGATTAATGGACGCTTCGGTGAAGAACGTGAAAGGGTACTTTCTCTGCTTCGACCATTCAATCATCGCCGGCAGGGTCTTCGTCTTTAATTTCTTTTTGTTGCCGATGAAATTGTCGTCGACGATGAATAAGCTGCCCCGCCAGCCATAGCAGTACAGTGCCTCAAGTTCATCCACCATTTGCTGGCTATCTTTGGTCCTGGGTTTATGACCGTTAAGCACGATAATATCGCAAAAATCGCAGTCGAAAGGACAACCCCTGGAATACTGCAGACTCATAGCTGAGTAATTCTTCATATTAATAAGCGACCATACCGGGATGGGAGTCTTGCTTATGTCAGGTCGTTCATCAGATGAGTAGATGTGCTCAGGGCACCCTTTGGCCAAGTCTGTTAAAAAGAGTGGGAGTGTGACTTCAGCTTCACCCAGCACAAAGTGGTCTACCCCTGTGAATTCTTCATATCCGGTAGTGAAAAGGGGACCGCCGGCTACCACTCTGGTGTTTAATCTCTTACAGCGGGCTATTACTTCTTTTGCTGAATCCTTCTGCACAACCATGGAACTGAGGAAGACGTAATCAGCCCACTTAATATTATCATCACTCAGTGCGTTTACATTCATATCTACCACTCTTTTCTCCCACTCAGCGGGAAGCATGGCGGCAACCGTCAGCAGCCCCAGAGGTGGGAAGGTGGCTTTCTTGGATAAGAACTTCAAAGCGTATCTGAAGCTCCAGAAGGTATCAGGGTATCGAGGATAGACAAGAAGTATTTTCATATTACCTCTCCGTTCAGGCATATTGCCTTTTATTTTATCATCTTTACCAAATGAGCCGCTCATGACCTAAGCTAATTATATCAAGGATAAAAAGACGGAACAACCAAAAGCAAATAGTACCTAATTGCAGGAGCATTCCTTTTATGGTATACTTAAGGCAAGTTCCAGTTTAGGTTAATGTAAGCTTCTTAGAATCCCCTTAGATTTATATCAAGTATTGAATGACCCGAGCTCTAACTAATTATGAAGAGAGGAGGGCATCCAATGAGTTTTCAGGATAAATCCCTTCAATGCTCCGATTGCGGAACCACGTTTACCTTCAGCGTCGAGGATCAGGAATTCTTCCAGTCTAAAGGCTACACCAACGAGCCGAAGCGCTGCCCGGAATGCCGCCAGGCACGGAAGTCAGAGCGGTATGGTAACAGCAGTTACGGAGCCCCGCGGCAGATGTTCCCGGCGACCTGCGCCGAGTGCGGCAAAAGCACTGAAGTTCCTTTTGAACCTCGTGGCGACAGGCCGGTATACTGTAGCGATTGCTTCCGAAAAGTCCGACCCAGTAGATAAGTGAGGTTAAACTCTGAGTCACGTCCGGGTTGGGCAACCGACCTGGATGTGACCCGGGTAAATTTTAGTTTTGTCTTTAAAAGTATCGATACATGAAGGTGAATCTCAGGAATCATTGTTGCGCCGTTTTCAAAAGATGGTGCAGATGAGCGGTGTCCTGCGGGAAGTAAAAGCCAACCGCCATTTCGTGTCGAAGAGCGAGACGGCCCGCATCAAAGCCAAAAAGAACGCCCAGCGGGGGCGGCGACAGGAATATTAATCAGAAGACGGAATAAAATCCGGGATAAGAGGAGGGAAATTATGAAAATCTATGTGGGCAATCTATCCTTTGATGTTACCGAGGACGAACTTTCAGCAGAATTCGGCACCTATGGCAAGGTGGAATCCGTGGCTATTCCTGCCGACAAGATCAGTGGGAGGCCCAGGGGATTTGCCTTCGTGGAAATGGCATCAAAGTCTGAGGCCGAAGCCGCTATCACGGGACTTAGCGGCAAATCATTGAAAGAACGTACTATCGTGGTTAATGAGTCACGTCCTCGCACAGACAACAGGGGTGGTGGTTCCTATGGTAACCGGCCGAGTGGCGGCTATGGCAGCGGTGGGTACGGTGGTGGTAAAGGCGGCCGCTCGGGTGGTGGCAGGCAGCGAAGATATTAAGCAACATAGCTACTTGAATTCGTACTGGCAGTTGCATATGCCTTTGCTGACTCACCCATCACAAATCGGGGTAGCGTAACCGATTTGAAAAAAGGGGGGTACCATGAATATCTATGTGGGCAACCTATCACTCGAAATGACCGAAGATGAACTTCGCCAGGAATTTACGGAGTTCGGGGAAGTGATATCTGTGATAATTATGAACGATGAGTATATTGGCAGCGGCCAACCGAGGGGCTATGGATATGTCGAAATGGCCTCGAAACCTGAAGGCGTCGTTGCGATTGCCAATCTCGAAGGGAAAAAACTGAGAGGCCGGGCTGTTAATGTCGTTGAAGCCCTGCCGCTCTCGCATAAAAGCGGGGCGGCAATTACCGATATTGGAAATAATAATCGGTCGAATAAAAGGAGAGAAAGAAAATATCAAATGATTTGAGCCACCTGACCTATAATCTAGGCTCTTGAGTCGTATTTCACCAAGGAGTTTAATGAATTTCGAAACCTTTAATTTTCATCCGAGCATCATGGCCGGTGTACGTGCGCTCGGTTATAACATACCCACACCAATCCAGTTACAGGCCATCCCCCCGATTATGCAGGGGCGTGATATCATTGGGCTGGCACAGACCGGCACCGGCAAGACGGCCGCGTTCGTGCTGCCGATATTACAGCACCTACGGCAAAACCCGCGAGGCTGCATTCGGGCTCTCATAATCTCTCCCACACGCGAGCTGGCTGAGCAGACCTGCGAGGTTATCAACAAACTGGGGAGTAAAGTCAACCTGCAAAGTGTTGCTGTCTATGGCGGGGTGAGCATGGAACAACAAAATCGGGGACTGCGCAGCGGCGCGGAAATCGTCGTAGCCTGCCCCGGCCGTTTACTTGACCACCTGTGGAAGGGTACGATTAGTCTATCGGAACTGGAAATTCTCGTCATCGACGAGGCCGACCGTATGTTCGATATGGGTTTTTTACCCGATATTCGTAATATTTTGGCGTGTATCATGAACAAACGGCAAACCCTGCTTTTTTCTGCCACCATGCCCGCCGGTATCCGGCGTCTGGTGCGTGAAATCCTGCATGACCCAGTCACGGTGCAAGTTGACCGCACGCTGCCGGCGAAAACGGTGTCACATGCCCTGTACCCGGTACAACAGCACCTTAAAACAACTTTGTTGAAGGAAATTCTGAATAAAATTAAAACGGATTCAGTGCTCGTCTTCACCCGCACCAAACACCGCGCCGAACGCGTGGCACAGCAACTGGTAAGAGCAGGCTATCGGGTGACATCATTGCAGGGGAACCTGTCCCAGAACCAGAGACAGGCTGCCCTTACAGGCTTCCGTAATCGCTCGATTAAGATTCTGGTGGCGACAGATATCGCTGCCCGCGGTATCGACGTTTTGAGTATTTCCCATGTCATCAATTACGATATGCCCGAAAGTACGGATGACTACATCCACCGAATCGGCCGTACCGGCCGGGTCGAAAAAAATGGTGAAGCATTAACATTCGTAACAAATGCTGATACGGCTAAGATACGGGCTCTTGAACAGCTCCTTGACGCGCCGCTGGAGCGTATGACGCTTCAAGGCTTTGATTACACCAAGCCTGCGCCGGAGAAAGAACTATACCATTCGCAGCGACCACGACGGCGTGTCGTACGAAGACAAGAGATTGGTAAACAAATAGCTATAAAGTAGAATATCCTTCTTATGTGACAAATGAAGCCTCCCTGATAAAGGGGGGCTTTTCTTTTTCCTGGTAATTAACTCCAGGAATTAACAGGAATAATACCATAGTTGCAGGTATCAATTGGTGAAGACCGTTGAGGGGTTCAACCTTGAATTAGGGGGATGGCTTCACCTAACCTTCCATGGTTCTTCAGGCATCACATTTTGAGTGTTTGTTACTTCAATCGAAGTAAATAATCTGGACTCTCATCCAGTAATCTAAAACAAACAGGTTCAATACCCTTTAGAGAATAATCGAAGTGACCGGAGGTCTTGTTTGACAAAGCAGCCGCCGCAGTATACTGTTGGAGTGCTGGTGGTGAAAGATCACCTGCCGGTAATGAAGTTATATTATCGGTCTGCGTGATGTATCTCTTGCATGTAGCTTCGGCACCTAGGCTACGAGGCGGCTTGTCCGACAGGTATTGCTCGCCTAAGACTACGGTTGAAGTACCGCTTTGTCAGCTCACATCCCCAGGCAGCTTTGTGCATCTGAGTGACCAGGGGTCCGTGGGAGGATTTATATGTCAAGACAAAGTAAAACTGTTTCTGAAAGGCAGCCGTACTGGGACCGGGGTTCATGCTCCCCCGGAAGAAAAGCCATCATCCTTGCCGCCGGCATCGGCAGTCGCCTGTGCCCATTCACTGAACACACCCCCAAATGCCTCGCACCCATAAATGGTGTACCGATCCTCGTCAACATGCTTACTCATCTGTCTGACGTAGGTGTGGAAGAAACCGTAATCGTTGTTGGGTACCTTAAGGAAAAGATCTATGATATGGTTGGGAACTCCTTTAATGGGATGAAGATATCCTACATCGAATCCGACCGCTACGCAACGACTAACAACATCTATTCACTATGGCTTGCCCGGGAGCATTTAACCGAGGACGTCATACTGCTGGAATCGGACGTATTTTTCGAACGGTTGCTGCTAGACCACCTGTTTGCAAATGATAATAGAAATGTTGCGGCTGTCGCCCGGCACCAATCATGGATGTCCGGCACGGTGGTCAGCCTTGATAAAGAGGGAAACATACAGGCACTGCTGGAGACACGTCACCAGGGTCCCCAATTCGACTATTCCAGGGTGTTCAAGACTCTCAACATTTACCTCTTTCGTCGTGATTTTCTGCGCGATCAGTTTGTGCCTCGCCTGGAGGCCTTCATCAACACCGGCGACGTCAACCAGTACTACGAAGTCATCCTCCATGCGACGGCTTACAGTCAGCAGCACACCATGATGGCACTCCTGTGCGATGACATCAAATGGTTCGAGATTGATTATGAAAACGACCGGCTGACCGCCGAATACTTATTCGCATCTTCGGATGAGCGCTATGAAATCGTCGCCCGCGAACATGGGAGCTACTGGCAATACGGATTCACCGACCATACTTACCTCTATAACCTTTACTTCCCCCCGGAGGGGGTTTTTGGCCACATGCGGAATCATGTCCATGACCTGATAGAGAGTTATCCGGTAGGACAGGATGCTCTTGCCGGCCTTGTTGGCCTTGTAATCAATCAACCTGCACAGCGGATCGTTGTAGGTAATGGCGCTTCCGAACTCATCAAAATCATCTCGGCACACTTGTGTAACCGACTAATTATCCCGGAGCCGTCTTTCAATGAGTACGCAAACGCCGCACCTGATGGGAAGGTCACCGGCTTTGCCCTCAAACCGCCTTTGTTTCAACTGGACGTGGAGAAGTTTGCCGCCGAGGCACTCCGGTGCCAGGCTGATGTGGCGGTTGTAGTCTCTCCCAACAACCCGACCTCTCTGCTGGTTCCGAAGGCTGATCTTCTGCGACTCGCGGGAATGCTGGCTGGCCAGGACTGCCTCCTCATCGTTGACGAATCTTTCATTGATTTTGTTGAGGACCAGGATCAGTCGACACTGGAAAATGAGGTTGCCGAACACGGAAACCTGGCGATCCTCAAGAGCATGAGCAAGGCTTATGGTATCTGCGGTTTGCGGCTCGGCTACCTGCTTACTGCGAATCAGGGGTTAGCCGCCGAGGTACGGAATAATGTGTCCATTTGGAACATCAACGGCTTTGCCGAGGCCTTTCTACGCCTCCTCCCCCGTTATCGCAGGGATTTTATCGAAAGCTGTCAGAAGGTGCGGAGTGACCGGGATGACCTGTACCGGAGCCTGGCCTCGATACCGGGGATGACGGCTTATAAACCGGATGCCAATTTTGTCTTCTGCCGTCTCCCTGACGAAGCGATGTCCGGCCCCGAAGTAACCCGCCGGCTATTTATAGAACACGACATCTATGTCAAGCATTGTGTCGAGAAACCGCTACCGGAGCCCGACCGGTATCTTCGTATCGCCAGCCGTACAAAGTCTGAGAATCACAAGCTCGTCGAGGCTCTACGGAGTATAATTACGAGGAAACAGCAATAGGATGAGTGCCTCTAATCAGCCGCTGGAGACGAATCGTGACAGGCCCGGGGCAAATCGCTCTTTCATCCCCGAGGAGAACGAGAGACCCATCATCCTGTCTTTGATGAAGGACATCCCCAACATAGTGACTCTACTGGGGCTAAGCAGCGGGGTTCTTGGAATATACTTCGCGCTCGTGGATAATTTCCCGGCGGCAATAATCGCGATGCTCTGGGCCGTTTTATTCGATTGGTATGACGGGCCTGTCGCCCGCTGGATACCGGGGAGGAGCAGTATTCTCAAATCAATCGGCGCCAAGATGGATTCCCTGGTGGACATCGTCAGTCTGGCTGTCTGCCCGGCTATTATCCTGCTGAGCTATGGAGATTTCAGCCCGTGGTTCTTCCCGGGGACTTTGGCTATAGTCATGGCCGGCGTTGTCCGGCTTGCCTACTTCGACACTTACGGTGTCGATAAGGACGGTACCATCGCCGGACTATCACTGGACATTACACCGCTCATCGTGGCTCTGGTGTTCTTGCTGGAGGGCGTACTGACTCACGGTGTCTTTGTGGTTCTCCTCTACACCATAATAGTGGTCCTATCGTTCCTGCACGTTGCGCCCTTCCGGATGCATAAGATGGTGGGGCGTTGGTATTACGTCATCACTGCCTACGTCCTGATTATGACGGTCATGTACGCCTTTATCCTGTGGGCCAACTAGCACAGATTCTTACTCCACGGGGCGTAGCCTGAAGAAGTGATTCTGTAGCTTGGGCCAGGGGATGTTGAGCAGGGAGAACAATCGAGGCAGAGCCCAGAAGCTAATCGGCGTGGTACCCCTGAGCGCCCACCACGTCAAGGATCCGAGCGCGGGTGAATCCTTGGGCAGGAAAGGGAGCCACTTGCGACGCATATCAACCAGTTCCTCCGCCGTCACCATACTGGTATAACCGTAATTCCTCCGGACTTCCACGCTGAAGAGTCCTGCGTTCTTAAACAGTTGATGGTACATTCTTACGCTTCGGTAGACGGCCTGATACTCGCCTCGGGCTATGGATACCCCCTGCCGCACCGTCGACTCCCGGAGGATGATCGAACCTCCTTCACTGAGGTGATATTTCAAAGAGTGGAGCAGCGTCACCACGTCGGCGTCTCTCAGATACATACACAGGCCACCTAGGAAGATCATTTCGAAGGGGCCTTCCGGAAGATCATCACGACCGTCGCCTTCGAAGATTTCAACATTGGGCAGGTTAGCCATCCTCTTCCGGGCAGCCTTCACCATCATTGAACTGCGTTCTATCCCGATGACAGCTTTATAGCGCCTGGCGAAGATCTCTACCCAGGCCCCCGCTCCACAGCCAACGTCAAGGACTCGCCCTGAGTCACACACTGAGTCGAGCCAATCACGGATAGTTCGTATCTCCCGGCTCAGTCGGTATCGGGCCGCACTGGCTGGCAGATTGTGCTCATGGGCCATCATGCTAAGAGCGGCGGCTGTGCTACCCTCTGCGCCATTGAAATAGCGCTGGACGGTAGCATCATCGATCTGCTGTTCAACGGAGGTGTGGTGATTCATCGGTATTTACCTTTGAAAGAGCCAGTAGTGCTGATGAGGATTGTTGAAGCGCTCCTCGTATATCCTGACATTGCCCCGGTGGAGCAGGCTGAAGTCCTTCTCGAAAAGGTGCGTGTATTCCCCATCCGATCGATATCGAGTAGGATTATCCCTTGAGGGTGCTGTCCCGACTGAACCCACAAAACAACTCTCTCGAAGGAAGACTTTCCCTCCCACTCGAGTCCATCGATGTATCCTGTCACGCAGCAGTGTGATCTGCGAATCGTCCAAGTACATGAGGAGCCAATTGATGAAGACGAAATCAAAGGATTCGTCCTCGAATTCCAGGTCCATGACATCGACACAGCAGTACGAGGCATTGTTGAAATGGGCTGTCGCCCTCCGATTCTCCTCGATGAACTTCTCAACGAAGTCTACTACAATTACATGACGAGCCACCTGCACAAAATGAGAAGTATACCGTCCGATGCCCGTCCCCAACTCCAATATATCCATCCCTTCCAAAGGTGGCAACTGAGCGAGGATATCGGCCCTCTCCGCTTGCTCCAGGATATCACAATCGTCGACTAATACCATACCGCCTACAGTGGCGGGCTTTTCTTGCCAGAACTCCAAGCTCATGGTCATCCCCTCATCATGTATTGTGATTACCCGCAGGCCTGCACTGCCCCTTGGTTATATTATACACCCCCTACTATGTTAGAATATGCCCTTCACCATGAGTAACCAGCCCCATATAATCTTTAAAATTGTTTTTTCTACAGTCGAAACCCTTTTATTTACCGAAATTTTATCGGATTTTCCAGCACTTTCAGTAAGTCTTTGGATTTTATCTTGATGGTTTTGGTATGAGAACCAGGGTTGAAATATAAATATTCGCAGGCTAGAAGTTCTTCGTTCAGGTACGTCTTGAGTTTAGTTCTGTGCCCGAATGGAGGGACACAACCAATCGGGATGCCAGTAACTTCTATTACATCTTCCGGGCTGGCAAAATGAAGAGACTTGGTGTTTTCCATTTGGGCAATTATTTTAGTATCTACTTTTCGATTCCCCGGATTTAAAACTAAAATAAATTCTGCTTTCTTAGTTTTAAAAAGCAACGATTTCACGCCGGCTTCTTCAGACTCAAGTCCAATAACACGAGCTGCTTTCTGGGAAGTATAGACTGCCTCATGTTCGGTTTCTTCAAATTCAATCTGGCTGTTTGTCAAGATATTCTTTATTCTCTGTTCGACAAACGACATTTAACTACTCCGGAAATACCAAAGATTAGCATTTTACCAATCGAATAATCTGACCGATCATATTTCTGGATATGATCTACCCCCAGCAATTCTACCACATCTTATTACGTTAGAGTTTTCCTGTCGCTGAACAATGAGTCGCAATATGACTAACTGCACATTGCATCGTATTGGAAATCACACAGAAAAATCCTTATGTTTAGGTATCTGTAAAACGAGGCCTCCATATCCGAGAGGCTTTTCTGTTTGTATTTTAAAACTTGTCATTCCTCCAGAGGGAGGGGGTGAAAAAGTAGATATCCTAATAAGTCAAGGGCTTATATTGACGTCTCCAACACTCTCCGTTAAACTGATTCTCGGGAGATGCTAGGTTAGCGCAGGTTGAGGAGCGGCAGCTGCCTCGTGTACCCTGGGCACTAACATCTCCCTCAGCTTCTTTTGTAGTCTGGGACTCCCGGGAGTCTTACGGCGCCGCCTCTCCCTGCGGATTTCTTCAGGCACCTGGTATTTCGCCAGGATTATTCTTTTTGCTTCTTCGCGGCTCACAATGCTGCCATCTATGTCTCGAATTTCGTATGGTTTATCTTCTCTAAGCACTGCTAATACCCTGGCCGACATGTGGCTCATGATGGCGCCCTTGGCCTCTGAGTCCGACGACTGATTTGCCCCCGGCACGATCCCGCAATAGTTAGCGAAAGAGGACTGGCTCCGGAAGCGTGCCGGATCCCCTATCGTCGCCAGAAAGACAGGCGCAGTATGGTTGCCAACTCCTGGTATGGACAGTAGATTATCCGAAGGATGGATTTCCAGGTACAGTTTCTCAATACGTTTGGCAATGGCCGCG
>Ga0315547_1002789_pt1 | contig 11895 bp, 10 predicted proteins | sample SalMarSW160240MG_2_FD_202542 | JGI IMG/M metagenome (GOLD analysis project Ga0315547, IMG submission 202542) | Salt marsh sediment microbial communities from the Plum Island Ecosystem LTER, Massachusetts, United States - Salt Marsh Sediment SW1601-240 ... | reverse complement strand
GCATCATAGGAGCCGATGAAGATCTGAGTACCCAATTCTTAAACCTTAACAACCTACTCCGTAGAAACCTCGAGGTATCTTAAATTGCCAATATCCAGGAAAAGATTTCTGAGACAGGGCACTAGGTGCATTTGGCAGTGCGCTCACTGTATATCCGTTCAACGCATGGAAAGTCCGCCGTGGTTTCTGCTGTTGGCCGATCCATTTGTTTGCAGATGGAGAGATTGAGCGGGAGGAGAACGCCATGCCAATACTGCCCTTACGCAACGCGTGGGGAGCGCTCCCCCTGAGTTTTGCCTTATTAATTGGCTCCATTGTGCTGGTGTTTTCATTGGTGGATTGAGATAAAGGAGATAGAGTGAATGAGGTCCGGCCTGCTCTTGACTTATAAAAAACATAATATTGAGAACAAAGTACAGGGTCAAACCCTGAGGTCTGAATTGATATGGGTTTTGTTTCTTAGTCCCTCGATTTATAAATTCGACGACGTATTTATTTACTTGGGACTAAGTGCTGAGTGAGCAATCGCAAAGATTATACTCATTAGAATACGTTATTGTATTTGCGAATCGAAGCATTTAGTAAGCACAATAGAAAATTGAAATATAACATCACGATCATTTCTATATTCTGGAAATTGTTGTATAAGTATTCAATACGCTGGAAATAATTCTAATTACTCATTAGCCCCACACAGGAGTCGAGATCCGTTGGAGACATTCACAAAACCGAGGCAGTTTGTGGAGAACGCACGATACTCCAAAGACCGTCAAGACACTCTGGCGGCACTGGATCTGCGTACGATTGACGAGCCGATTGTGGACATCATTGATGGCTTTGCCGCACTGCCCCACTGCTTTACCGTGCAGAGCTGCTACGGGCATTTTCTCTGGGCCCCTGAACAAAACACCTACAGCCTTGACCCCATTCCCATCAAAAATACCTCTCTTATAAGATACAGACTCGCCTACATTGCGTTCTGTATAGACAATAACTCAGCCGGGAGGGCCCTCTACAACTCCTTGGCACAAATCCCTGCACTTGATCCAGATTATGTCCAGTTCGGCTCCGCAGAGTGGTTCTGGAAACGTTACGTCAATTCTTATGCGCTGCAGCTCGAGCCCACAAGGTACAAAAGGAAAGATGAAGCTATCCTCGAGCACGCGGAAGCACTGTATGTCCAGCAACGCAGAGGTCTCTTCTTCAGTAAGCTTCGAGACCTGTTGGAAACACAGTTGAATGAGCATAAGGAGGGCTGACAAGAATATAACGCTGACAAAGCCCTCACCACCAAAAAGAACCATGGTCTTCACAGCGTATCGCAGCTGGCAGCCTTAAGATAAATAGGATCATTATTGTGAGAAGAAAAAGGATGAAAGAAAAAGCTTTTAAAGAGGAGGCTATTATGAAAAAGATCTTTTTAATAGGGTTAATTGTAGTTCCCTTTTTTTCTATCCTTGTGTTTTTTGGGCTACACAATGTAAAGGCGAGTGATGTTGGCGGAGGCATATACAAGGTAGACAAACAATGGCAAACAAAAAAAGAGCTTCGAGTCCCTGAATCGGTCCTTTATGATGAATCCACAAATATCCTTTATGTTTCTAACATCAATGGAAAATCCACGGAGAAGAATGGCCAGGGATTTATCTCAAAAGTCTCTCTCGATGGAAAGATAGAGGTCTTGAAGTGGGCAACAGGATTACACGCCCCGAAAGGATCAGCCATCTATAAGAACAAGCTTTATGTCTCTGATATTGACCACCTGATCGAGATAGATGTAAAGACCGGAAAGATACTGGCAAAATATCCGGCGCCCGGAGCAAAGTTTTTAAATGATGTAGCGACTGATGCTTCAGGGAATGTTTATGTAACTGATATGTCCTCTGAAAACAGCGTGATCTACACACTGAGACACGGCAATATGGCCGTCTGGATGAAGGGAACGGAAATTAGCAGACCCAATGGTCTTGACATAGAAGGAAAAAGGCTGTTAGTGGGCAACTCAGGCGACGGGTTGTTAAAGGCCATCAATCTGGCTGATAAAAAGATAACCACCATAGCACGGGTGGGTTCAGGCATAGATGGACTGAGATCAGATGGAAAAGGAAATTATTTCATATCAGACTGGAGAGGCAAAACATCCCTGGTAACTGCTTCCGGTCAAATAATCGTGCTTATTGACACAACAGCCTTGAAAATCAACTCCGCTGACCTTGAATATATTAAAAGCAGAAAACTTTTACTCATTCCCACATTTTTTGCTAACAGGGTGGTGGCCTACACAGTAAAAGAAATGCCTTAACCACACACAGGGTCGGACAGGGGTAAATTCCTGTCACACAATAGTGAAACGTCCATTGATAAAATTATAATTCAAAGGCAGATCAAGTTATGCGTGTTTCATTAATAGGTATGGCGGGATCAGGGAAATCTTTTTGGTCTAAAAAGCTCGCTCAACATGGTTTCAGGCGTTTCTGCTGTGATGATCTAATTGCAGCGAAACTTGGCTCTGATCTTACAGAGCCAAATGGAACCACCATGGAAATGGGCGAATGGATGGGGTTTCCTTATGAACATCACCATAAGAAACATGAATCCACATACCTCACCTATGAAGTCGAGGTACTTATTGAAATCTTTGAATATCTTGAGAGTCATAAAAATACACGTGGGGAGAACATAGTTGTTGATACGACCGGGAGTGTTATTTACACAGGAGAAGAAATCTTACAAAAGCTTTGCCGATATACAACTGTCATTTACCTACTGGCACCATCTGAGCTTCAAGAGCAATTGCTGAACGCATACATATCCAAGCCGCACCCTATGCTATGGAGGGATTCATTTAGGAAAATGCCAGGCGAAACCAACCAGGAGGCACTCGCACGTTGCTACCCACAACTCTTGTCTGCCCGTGAACGATTATATGCTCGATATGCAGATATAGAAATAGACTATTATAGACGAAATGAAAAGAGCTTTAGCGTGACTGACTTCTTGCATTTAGTGCAAGAGGTATGAAAAAATATGGTACCATCTCAAAAACTTGGGGTTTTGTAGGGGCTTGATTTATCAAGCCCGATCTGGAAGGGTTCGATAAATCGAACCCCTACGCTTTGCAACACGCGGCGCGAGCGCCTGCGCTGCACGCAAGTGTACCCCAACTTATTGAGAACTTACAAAATATGCAGTTGACTCATTGAAAGGATATTATTAAGAAAAACAGAGTTACATCCCAAATTCTATGCCAAAAGGGGATTTATTTCTTACCGCGCACGGGAAAAATTGAACTATACCATCAATGATTGTGCAGGAGCCTATTCGTGATGAATGCAAGTAACCATAACACAGAAGCATCGAAAATCCTGGTAACCATTGCGGCCTTTGTTGTTGTGATAGCGGGCATGAGTGCAGCGAAAGTTATTCTTGTCCCATTCCTTCTGGCTGCATTTATAGCTATCATCAGTGCACCACCCTTATTCTGGGTGCAACGTAAGGGTTTGCCTACGTGGCTATCCCTCTTAATCGTAATTATTGGGGTTCTCTTTATTGGACTATTGGTGGCATGGCTGGTTGGCTCATCGGTAAAGGATTTTTCCACTGACCTCCCGGTTTATGAGGCGAAGCTTAAGCAGCACACCGCTATAATAATGGGCTGGCTTGAGAAGCGTGGTGTAGATATTTCTGCCCTCGCATTGACGAAGATTTTTAACCCGGGGGCGGTCATGAAGCTTGTTGCCGTTTTACTTAACAGCTTGGGCAATATGCTTACAAACGGCTTTTTAATTCTGATGACGGTTATTTTCATGCTGTTAGAAGCCTCAAGCTTTCCTGTAAAGTTGCGCACCGTATTAACTGTCCCCCAGTCCTCGCTTACCCGCTTAGACATTTTTATCAGCAATGTGAAGCACTATATGGCTATCAAGACTCTGATCAGTCTTGTTACTGGTATTTTCATCACCATCTGGCTCACGATCATCGGTGTTGATTATCCATTGCTGTGGGGTCTTCTGGCGTTTGCATTGAACTATGTCCCAAATATTGGTTCGATTATCGCAGCTGTACCAGCAGTGCTCCTGGCAATTATACAGTTAGGCTTAATTAGAGCGCTTTTAGCTGCGGTTGGATATATCGTAATAAATCTGTTGATGGGTAGCGTGGTCGAGCCCCGTTTTATGGGCCGTGGCCTGGGTCTTTCAACACTGGTAGTGTTCCTTTCTCTTCTATTCTGGGGATGGATCTTGGGTCCGGTTGGCATGCTCTTGTCCGTACCTCTCACAATTACCGCAAAGATTGCGCTCGACAGCAGAGATGAGACACGCTGGATAGCGGTATTACTTGGTTCGGAAATTATCACTAAATCAAAGATTGAAACAGCTGATAACTCTACTTCCAAAAGTGAATGATAGGTGCTGATCTTACGTGAATAGGGTTATGGATGACCAAGACTAAATAATGAAGTATCCAGATTACATGGTAATTTTTCTAATCCGTCAACCCATCAGACCTCTATTCTGATGTGCGCTCCATATAGTCATGTGAGCTTACATGGTTGAGAAATAAATGGCACCGATAAAATTTGAGGCGAGGTTGATATGTCCAAATCCGTGATCCAACCTGGAATATGTGGATTTACTACTAAAGTTGTCGCTCGTGCTGAAAGCGGTACCTGTTCACTTATTATCACGAGCGATTGTCCGGAGATCCAAAAATTAGCAGAAGAATTGCGTCAGGTAGATCCAATGGAGGAAATTACGTACAAAGGAAAGGGCCCACTTACTCTTAGGCTAGCTAAAAAGTATTGTCCGCATCCTGCGTGCCCTGTGCCTGCCGGGATCATCAAAGCGGTTGAGGTAGAGGCCGGGCTGGCTTTACCGAAGGATGCGATTATTACTGTAACAAGCACAAATGATTACTGATCATGACAAATTCACAGAAGCCACATCCCCTTTTAAAGATTATCATTGAGAAAAATTACAGGGGCAAACCGTTAGTTCTTGGTTGATAAGGGTTTTAATCCCTCTTTCTTGGCAATACCGACCCAATGTGCAATGATGCGCTTGTACAATTTAGTATCGGTTAGAAAGGTGATGTTCTTCTCTTGTACTGTGGTATCCACAAAGACTTCTTTCTCTTTGGCTTTTTTCCCGTGAAGATCAATGGACACCTGAAAGATCTTTTTTACGCCTTCCTCACCGATTCGCTTTCTAAAGTACACCAGATCCGTAGAGTGACAGGGAAAGCTCCATTGGAATACTGTCTCACCGTTAAAAAATTGAAAGCAGGGATTCTCAATCCAAGGTTCTACAATGCTTTCATCAGAAAGGTTATAGAGCTGTTTCAAGATGAGCAAAGATACCATTAACCGGATCGGTTTTGCAGGTCTGCCGGTATTGGCATACAGTCCAGAGAAATGATGTTCGATTTCTTTCTACGGTATCCTTTTAGTAAGTTTGCATAAAGGGTGTGTGGGGTTTATCAGATTCTTTAACGGTTTCTTTAACAGATGTAACTGAGTCGGATCTGGAGAGTTGCCTTTCATATTTTTTGCCTCAAAATGATGATTTTTATTGCAAGGCTTTGAGGCTTACTATAGCATTTTATGGCATATTATTCCAGGAATAATTGTATTATTTTATAATTATATCAATAAATTAGCATGATTTTCAGGGTTGACTACGTAACAGAAAATGAACCTCCCCGCCGCAAGCGGACGCGGTATTAAAAATCATAATAAAATTACAAAGAGGAATAGGCAATGTTTACCGATGAAAGGAGTAAAACCATAGTATTTGTTGCCCATTGCATACTGAATCAGAATTCGATATCAGACGGAACAGCAGCATACCCTGGAGCAATAAAATAAATCATGAAGTTGTTGTGCATATCTGATGTAGGAATAGTGCAGATGCCGTGCCCGGAATTATTGTGCCTAGGCTTAGATCGGGGAAATATTGATGGGAGTGACTGTCCCATTCTCGAAGAAAATACGAGAATTCATATGATGATGAGCCAAAGATCTGCCACCAGTAAAATCAGGCAATTGGTTCAGCACCTTATTTTTCAAATTTTAAATACCGTAATTATGGCTTGGAAATACGGGGCATTGTGGGAGTCAACTGCTCCACCAGTTGCGGCGTGGATACCACGTCAAAGAATAATCAGGAAGTCGAGGGATAAGGTGTATTTATTGAAGCATTGCCCAATGAGCTTAAAAAAACAAAATCCATGTAAAAATTGTAGGAAACAAAGCATTGATGGTCTCGTAAAAAGTCAAAAATACTCCCTCTCCCTTCATGGGAGAGGGTTGGGGTGAGGGTGAATACAGCGTTATTTCACGCACTTACGTCCCCCTCCTCTTAATCCCCTCCCACCAGGGGAGGGGAAATTCGACTTTTTACGAATTCATCAAGCATTTGATCCGGAAAAAGCAGTGAAAGCAATGCAAAACTTGATTAGATACATTCACTAGACCAAAAAGCGGGTGCAGGAGCTGGCTGCTTGCGGCTATTAAATGCGGCCTTATGCCTCTTTTGACTTACTTCTTTCTATAAACTTTAGATCACCTTCCCATGGTGAAAGGCCAGGATTTGCTTGAATTTCAATGTTAACCCCATAGCGTTTTTCAAGCTCAGCTAACTCTGCCCGTTTTTTATTCAACAGATAGTTGGTAACATTACTTGGTAGCATACACGTTGCTGTCTCAACATTACCTTTTGATGCACCAAGCCATATCTGGCGCAAGAAAGACACTGCGGTAGCCTCAACGGATTTCACGATTCCTCTACCCTGACAGTATTCACAGATCTGGTAACTCTTTGATTCTATTGATGGCCTCAATCTCTGTCTGGAGAGTTCCATTAATCCAAATTTAGAGATATTAGAGAAACTCATCTTTGCCCTGTCCCTCCTGGTTTCTTCTTTTACCTGTCTTATCAGGTCCCGGACATGCTTAGGGTCTTTCATATCAATAAAGTCTATGACTACCAAACCACCTATATCCCTCAATCTCAAGTGCCTGGCGATTTCTCTGGCTGCTTCCAGATTGGTTTTATATGCTGTGGTCTCTACCGCTCTGGACCCTCTAGATCTGCCGCTATTCACGTCGATTGAAATCAGGGCCTCAGTGGAGTCGATCACAATCGAGCCGCCACTTTTTAAAGGAACACTATTACTATAAATCTGTTCGATCTGTTTTTCAATTCCATATTCAGAGAATATAGGGGTCTTCTCCTTGTAGAGTCTGACCCTTTTTTGATGTCTGGGAGATATAACCTTCATGAAGTCCCTTATCTCTAACCATGTTTCCTTGTCGTCAACAAGGACCTCATCTACCTCAGCGCTAAAGTAATCCCTCAGGGTTCTCAGGCCAAGATCTTCTTCCTTAAAGAGAATGGATTGAGTGGGTTTCGTTTCAGCCCTTTTTTTGATATCCTGCCACATTCTCAAGAGATTTTTCAGATCTCGCTCTATTGTGCGTTTTTTCTGACCCGAGGCGGCGGTTCTTACGATATATCCTATCTCTTCCGGCAGCTTAAGCTGACTCATCACGGATTTTAGCCTTTGGCGTTCATCTTCATTCTCTATTTTTTGAGAAATACCGCTATTCGGTCTGCCCGGGGTTAAGACAAGATAGCGGCCTGCCAGAGATATATAGGTGGTGAGATATGCCCCTTTCTTCCCTTCCCTCTCTTTCGTGACCTGTACCAGAACCTCGTTTCCCTTCTTGAGGGCTTTTTCTATTTGAGGAATTGCTTTACCGTTAGAAATGAATCCCTGCGATTCATAATACTCAGGATGGATCTCTCCTATTGTCAAAAAACCATTTTTGTCAACTCCATAATTTATAAAGGCGGCCTGAAGAGATGGTTCAATCCTGGCAACAGTACCTTTATAGATATTTCCTTTGGTTTCTTCTCTTGTAGAGGTGGCAATGTAGAACTCATCCAGTTCACTATCCTTTAGTATGGCAATCCGGTACTCTTCCGGATCTACAGCATTTATAAGCATTTTATACATTTAGAGGCCTCATTAAAAATGGTTGTAACTACTCAGCAAATGACACCGGCGCTTCGCTTCAAGGTTATAAATGGGAGAAATTTATAAGTTCCATAAGAGTTTCATAAGCGACTATTTTAATTGCTAATTGTTGAAGCGTAGTGGAAATCCCGATTTCTCGGGGCTAATTTTAAATTTAGTTTCTTAGGAGCCACAGATTAACGCTGATTATCGCTGATGTTTTTTTTATTGTCATATACAAACCTGCCTGTGCGTTGAACGCAGTCAGGTCTCTTGAATTATGGTTTTGTCACTTCTCAATAAGTTGGGGCAGCAGTTTAAAAAATGCGGCATATCATTTAAAGGAGCATGGGTATGTCTTTTTTTACTCATGCCCTATAATAAATGCATTGGCGTGATCCCAATAATCGGGATGTGCCAGGCTGAGCACTGTCCCGATAAATCGGGATAAGGCCAAGTTGCTCTACATCCCGATTATCGGGATCCTGTGAGGCCCCGTGTTTAGGGCATAGATAAAAAAAGACATACCCATGCTCCCTGGCTTTCTGCATGCCTTGTTGTGCCCTTTTCAATGACAGATAACCCAACTTATTGAGAAGTTACATGGTTTTCTGCTAAAACTCAATAATCTTTGATCTCTTTGTATTTAAACCTATCTGTGCTCATCTGTGTGAACCTGCCCGCCATCCGGCAGGCGGGTCTGCGGCTGAATCGTAACAGATTTACAAGGTCTGATTTAGGGTCTACCGTGTATTTTAAAGTGTTGATTGGCTTGATACATAAATGTCCTTAAGGCTGCCTCCCTGCCTGGTTGAAATGAGCCATCGTAGTCAACATCAATATAGGGTACATGAAGCTTGCCCATTAAGGGCTTGGTGATGGAGGCGGTCAGATTGCTTGGGAGGCAGGTAAAGGGAAATATGTTTATAATTCCGTTGTACCCCTGGTGTGAAAGCTCTAAGGCGGAGGAAATACTAAGGCAGGCCTCTGTCCCAACCTCAAAGGAGAAGGTATTGTTCTTTTTTAATACCTTTTCCAGATGGCCTATCTTGTGATCCTCCGCAATATCAATGTATTTCCGCACCATCTTGAACACCTTCCTCTGCTGCATATACTGGTAAAAGAGTGTGATATTATATTTTAGATACTGCAGGAGATATTTTTTTATCTCTTTTAGCTTAAATCTTTTAAGGTTTAACCCGATGGCAATTTTGGCCAACCTTGCCTGGTCATAGGTGGTATAGTTTATCCATTCCCCTATGGAGGCGTTTACGACCTCGGCCCCATATTTCTCTAACGTTCTAATGGTATCCTGATTAGATTTCACATGGGACCTTAAATAGATCTCCCCAACTGCGCCTATGAGTGGTTTTCTTGGAACACGGGGATCAATGATATTTTTTCCTTCTTTTACGACTTCTATTAAATCATCAGTGATAGGGGAGAGAGCTTTTTCAGATGAGTGCCTGGTAAAGGATTCGGCCATCCGCTCCATAGCTTTATTTATAAAGGTATCTGCCATTCCTTCAGCTTTCTCGTAAGGTCTAATCCTCCAAACCAGCCTATCAAGGATATCTCCCACCACAATGGAGAGATACGCTGCCTTCCTGAAGACTATCAACTTTTCCTCTGGTATCAGTCCCTTGAGATCGTATGAATCATCGGAGTTGAGTTCACTAATTTTCACCTTATCTAAACCAGGTATGGAATCAAGGATTATTCGGTGAAATTTGTTATACATGCCAAACCTGCATGGACCATCTGCAGCGGGCATAAAGTACATATAGTTCTCGGGATTAAACCTTTCCCCAAGTCTCTCCCTTTCCTTTTTCATGAATAGAAGAATATCCCCAAGGGTTACTATGCAGGGGAAGCACTCCTTGCCTGAGGTGAACTGTTTCCCTAAATCCAGGCCCTCATATGTCTCCATAGCCTCGGAATTGACTCCAAAGCTTCTGAAGACCCCTGCCAAAAGATGACTGTTAAATTGGTTCATCTGTGGGATCAAGAATCTCTTTCCCTGAACCTTAAATCGTCCAATGCCCTCAGATATGGAACGAAAAGTATCTAATTGAGTAACCTTTTCCATTTTTAAGACCTCATTGCGGTAATTTTTGTAGTTTTAGATTCCATAGATTCCATTTTTTGTACAGATTGCACTACGTTTTTAAATGCCTCAAGTCTTGTCATCACTCCTGCCACCGCGCTGTGTTCATCCAATTCCAGTATAAGGTAGGGCTTTTCTCCCATGATATATTTATAGAAATGCTCGATAAAAGAATCAGGGCCGCAACTGAAGTTGGTAAGATGAAGGCCAAAAAAGTTCGGCTTTAGCTTTATGAGCTTCGCAGCTTTTAATGTCTGGTAGCCATAGGCCCAATACATGTTCGGAAAATCAGAGAGATCCATGTCACTGACATCAAAAAAATCCAGGGGAACGGCTGTCACGCCTATCTTGGATATATTCTGCCCAAGCATCAGATTCAGTTTTTCATCGTAGAGGTTATAGGGCCTGCCAGTAACCAGCACGAGAGGCTCCTTTTCTCCCAAAGAGGATATGATTTCAGCGCCATGAGTGTATAACTCATTTTCAAAGTCCTGTTGCCTGCCAAATGCAACATCGAGCGCCTTCCTGATTTTCCTTGAGGATATCCTCAATGTGTTGCCCAGATTTTTATGCAATTCTATGCTCAATAGATCAGGATTATACTTGAGGTGGACAGTTGGATTTAATATATCGTCTTCTTTTAGTCTCAGGGCTGCCTTGAGCATGTACTGATTTCCCTCAACCATGGGGCAAAAGACATTATTCTTATTATCCTGAGAGGGAAGATCAATGATATTGGGCAAAAAGAGGTACCGTGTCTTACCGAGGAGATCTCTGACGTGCCCATGCGAGACCTTGACAGGAAAGCATGTTTCGGTGGTCATTGATTCTATTCCTAATTTTGAGATCCGGTCATTGGTCTTTGATGTTAAGACGGCCCGAAACCCAAGCGTATCAAAAAAACTTGCCCAGAAAAGGGCAAGTTGATGATTGTATAGCGCCCTCTGCATCCCCACAGTTGGCCTTCCATCAATCTCAAAGATGGCTCTGCTGTCTTTTTCAACGTCCCCTTTCAAATCCCCAAGCTCATAATAGAGGCCCTTGAGATGTCTTTCCCAGATGGTATCCCTCAGCTTAAAGTAATCCTCTTTTTTCTCGCCATAGTCAGTTCTTATTTCATACCTGCCACACTCTCCTCCCCAAACACTCTTTCTTCCGCCGAAATTGTAAATCTTAAGCTTGCATTCATTATGGCAGTTGGGGTCTGCATGGCATATAGCTTCCTTAAACTTTAGCGTGTCATTAATTGCCTCATCTATGCCCCTGAATGAGGATTCTTTCACCTGTTCCTTTGCTATCTTTTCCTGCACGCTTATAGCAGCTCCAAATCCTCCGAGCACTTCACGGTGCTTAGGTATCAAGAGCCCCTTACCCAGCACTTCCTCGAAGGCTGACACGATAGCCTTATTAAGGGATGGGCCTCCTAAAAACATGATCCTCTCGCCTATCTTCTTATTTCCAACCACCCTGTGTAAGTAGTTGTAGACAATCGCGTAACAGAGACCGGCGATAAGGTCATTTTTTTGCGCACCTTTTTGCGCATAGGATACAAGATCAGATTCCATAAACACGGTGCACCGTTCCGTCAGCTTGATTGGTTTCTCAGAGGAGAGGGCTATTTGCTGGAATTCATCAACAATGTTTATGCCATTTTTGTTTGCCAGCTCATGGAGAAAACTCCCTGTTCCGGCTGCACATACCTTGTTCATGTCAAAGTCAAGCGGGTAGGTATTAGAGATAGAGATGTACTTGCTATCCTGGCCGCCTAT
>Ga0315547_1002788_pt1 | contig 11896 bp, 9 predicted proteins | sample SalMarSW160240MG_2_FD_202542 | JGI IMG/M metagenome (GOLD analysis project Ga0315547, IMG submission 202542) | Salt marsh sediment microbial communities from the Plum Island Ecosystem LTER, Massachusetts, United States - Salt Marsh Sediment SW1601-240 ... | reverse complement strand
TATTCATATTGATATTCGCTCTCTATCCGGTGTACTGGGTGGTGCGGGCTTTGGTGCGACTCATTTCCCGTCTCCTCAGACACCAAACAAGCAAAGCTGATACCTATTTAGACTACGATACAGACTTCAATGCTGAGGGAAGCGCAGATGAACCCGAAACCTCTGTCTCAAGTCTCGTCCGCTCGCCTGTCCTTGACCACCTGTCCTCGCACGAGGAGCCGAGTGAAGAGGGTGAAGAGGTAATCTCCTTCTTCTGCTGGAAGTGTGGTGAAGGGTTGGAGGCAGATTGGTGGAGAGCCGGAGAAGAAGCCAAGTGCCCTTCCTGCCATACGACGCTGAGAATCCCAGACAGGGAAGAGAAGGATGATGTTTAGAAGCCACGCTGTTGCCGCCTCAGCGTCTCAACAACCACTTGCCTTTTAGGTCCTGACCAGTTTAATTATACCCCTGTCAGAATGTGACAAGAATCACAAACTCCAATATCCTGCGGAGGACTGATGGTCAAATTCAAAAAACTAACCGTCCCTAAAGAGGGCAAGCCCATAACTGTCAAAGACGCGAAGCTGCAAGTCCCCGATCAACCCATAATCCCGGTGATCGAAGGCGACGGCATCGGGCCCGACATTATGCGGGCCTGCCGCCGGGTGGTCGATGCCGCCGTCGAAAAAGCCTATCGTGGCAAAAAGAGAATCGTCTGGTTCGATATCTATGCCGGCGACAAGGCCATGGACATCTATGGCGAAGTCTTACCGCCGGACACGTTCAACGCCATCAAAGGCTTCATCGTCGCCCTGAAGGGACCTCTCACCACGCCGGTGGGCGGGGGTTATCGCTCCCTGAACGTCACCCTCAGACAGACCTTGAACCTTTATGCCTGCGTCCGTCCGGTCAGATACTTCCAAGGAGTTCCCTCGCCGGTCACCCATCCCGAGAAAATGAATGTCGTCATCTACCGTGAGAACACCGAGGATGTCTATGCTGGGATCGAATGGCCCAAGGGAACCAAGGAGGTCAAAAAGGTCATCAATTTCCTAAACCAGAGAATGGGAACCAAAATCCGGACTGACTCCGGTATCGGTATCAAACCGATTTCGGTAACCGGCACCAAGAGGCTGGTCAGGAAAGCCATCCAGTATGCCCTCGCCAACAAACGCAGATCGGTCACCCTGGTGCACAAGGGCAACATAATGAAATACACCGAGGGCGCCTTCCGAGACTGGGGTTACGAGCTCGCCAAAAAGGAGTTCCGGAAGCAGATTGTGACCGAGAGGGAATCCTGGATCTTGGGCAACAGAGAGGCCAACCCCAAGCTCAGCCTCGAAGACAACGCCCGCATGATCGAGCCCGGATTTGACCGTCTCCCCAAGGCGAAACAGAAACCGATCGTCAAAGAGGTCAAAGACTGCCTGGATAAAATCTGGGGAACTCACGGCAACGGCAAATGGAAGAAGAAGCTACTTGTTAAAGACCGCATTGCCGACAGCATGTTCCAGCAGGTCTTGACTCGCTCCGATGAATACGACGTCTTCGCCACCCCCAATCTGAACGGGGATTATCTCTCCGATGCCTGCGCGGCTCAGGTGGGGGGTCTGGGGATGGCGCCCGGCGCCAACATCGGCGACTATGTGGGGCTCTTCGAGGCCACTCACGGAACCGCCCCCAAGTATGCGGGCAAAGACATGGTCAACCCCGGCTCCCTGATCCTCTCGGCGGTGTTGATGCTCGAATACCTGGGCTGGAAGGAGGCCGCGAATCTGGTCGTAAACGGGATTGAGAAGACCATAGTGAAGAAGACTGTCACCTACGACCTCCACCGCCAGATGAAGGGAGCGACCAAAGTCTCAACCTCCCAGTTTGCGAGCAACATCATCAAGAACATGGCCGCCTGATGCGAGTCAGCTTCTCCCCGATAACCACCAAGCCCCGGGAACATTTCCTGGGGCCTCTTTTTGCTGAAAAAACTGAAGTGCCTTCCCTTCGCAGCCCCTGGACTTGCAGGATGGTCTTAAGGTCAATCCGGAGGTGAAGCTATACTTTCGAGTTTGAGGTTGACCGAAGGAGTTCAAGCCCTTACCTTCTGTTTCTAAAATTGAGAGACTTCTGTTTTAAGACTGTAGGATCGTCTTAAAGGAATAGCGATTTGCTCAACTTTTCGCTGGTAGCCCTCCTGTGTCTCATCTGGGGTTCCACCTGGCTGGGGATAAAGATCGGGCTGGAGGATTTCCCCCCCTTTCTGTCTGCGGGGCTGCGTTTCGTCATCGCTTCGGTGGTGCTCTTCTTAATCGCCAAGGTGCAAAAGGCTCGTTTCCCTAAAGATCCGTCCACGTGCTTTCGCATATGTGTTACCGCGATTTTCATGTATGTTGCAACGTATATTCTCGTCTATTGGGGCGCACAGTATATCTCCTCCGGTCTGGCCTCGGTTCTGTTTTCCACCCACCCTTTCTTTGTGGCTCTCTTCGCCCACTCGATTCTGTCTGCGGAGCGATTCACTCTCGCCAAGGGAATGGGACTGCTTCTGGGGGTCGCAGGTGTTCTGGTGATCTTCTCCGAAAGACTGGGCTTGGGCTCGGACTTGGCCTTCTGGGGGATGGTGGCTCTGGTGGCCAGTGCCGCCACCAGCGGCTATGCCTCGGTTTTGGTGAAGCGGTATCTCACCGAGCTCTCCCCCATCGTTCTGACCAGCATGCAGATGACTCTGGCGGCACTTATTATACTCTCACTGGGACTCTTAACTGAGGACGTGCGAGCCATGAGGTTCACTCCCTCCTCGGTGGGATCGCTTCTGTACCTGTCCCTGGTCGGTTCCGCTCTCGCTTTCAGCTTGTATTATTGGCTTTTGAAGAGGATGGAGGCCACTCGCCTGTCGCTGATGGCCTTCGTCACCCCGGTCGTGGCTCTGTTCCTCGGGTGGGCCACCTACGGAGAGACAATCAATGTCGGAACAATTCTGGGAACGGCTTTGGTTTTTCTGGGGATCTATATCGTCAACTATTCGTCAATACGAAGCAGCAAACTGTGGAACCTAACTAGGAAACGGGAAACTGGGAAGGAGAAATAGGCACTTGCTCCTGAGGTCATCACGCCCATCACCAAGCGGAATGGTGGTGTGCGAGCTATCTACTATTGACTATCAACCATGAACCATGAACGAACAAAGCCCGCCTGAGGCGGGCTTTGTCACATCGTTGCACAGATTTTTGAATCTTACCGCGAGATCGCGTACTTGGAGAAGTGATCGAAGTGGAAGGTGGCGTTGCCGTTGACGTCGACCGCAGCTCCTTCCTCCAGCTCCCATTCCTCATCCTCGGGATCATACCAGTAGAGCTTCAGGTTGCTTTCGCTCCCCCAGATGGGAACCACATCGACCACCAGCTGCGCGGAAGGATCGAACTCCAATCCCGTGGGTGCGAAGTTCAATCTCAGAACTTTGTCGCCCTGGTACAATTTGGTCCAGGCGCTAATGTAAATGGTGCAGCTGGCGGGCATCGATCCAGCGGCCACCACGAATTCGTGCTCGCCGCCGTCGCACTCAAACTCGATCTCGCCATCCGCATCGGCGTCGAGGTATTGCGAGACTTCTGTTGCGTCCGCCGGTTTCTCAAGAAATTGTGGTAGCTTGTTGCCTTCGGCACCCTCATATAGATAGTCGACGGGGGTGGAATTGTTGCCGCACCCGACCACAAACACGAAGCCGCCGATGGTTACCAACGATAAAAGGATAAGCCACTTGACCGCCTTGTTCAGTCTCATGTTACCTCCTCCTCTTGGGGTTAGCTTTGACTTTGACCTCAATGTAGCCTCAAAGATAGTGCCACAGCTGCAGGCTCGTCTCTCATCATCCGCTAACCTTTGAATTGCAAAGGATTACAGTGACTGGTTGGGCTGAAAGGCAGTTCCTTTCCGTTCCAAAAACTCACAAAAGAATTGGAGGAGCCCAACACCCGGAAGGAGAACACCCACACCTCTTGATGAAACAGTCCTTCTGTTTCCCCTTGTTTTATGCGAGCGTGTTCGTCAGGCGAGCAAATCGGGCGTTCCCCGAAGCATCTCACCCCAGAGCCGCAAATCCTTGAAGATCGCAAAAAGGTCTTGATAATTGAGCCGAGAAGATTTATCAACTACCCCAGATTTGAATAATTTCGGGAGAGAACGGTAAAGCATCTATGAGCGAGGTTAGTTCTCGCACAGACGAAGAGTTGGCCCTCCAGGCCAAGGGTGGAGAGATGAGAGCTTTCGAGGTTCTGGTGGAGAAATACAAACGCCACGCCTACTTCATCGCCTACGGCTTTGTGGGCAATAGGGAGGCGGCCCTGGATCTCTCCCAGGAAGCCTTCGTGAGAGCTTACAAAGCCATACACAGATACAAGCCCGATTTCAAATTCTTCACCTGGTTCTATAAGATTCTGTCCAATCTTTGCATAAGTCACCTGGAGAAACGGAGAGTCCGCAGGAAATACGAGGTCAGTCTGGAGGAGGTCCCATTTGAGTTGGCAACCTCAAAGCTTGACCCCGCAACCATCTATGAGCAGAAGGAGCTGAAAAAGAAGCTCTGGGAGGGGTTGAGCAATCTCCCGCCAGATTTCAAGGAGATAATAATCCTGAGACACTTTCGAGGTTTCTCGTATAAGGAGATCTCCGAGATTCTCCAGATTCCGATCGGAAGTGTCATGTCTCGGCTCTACTACGCCCGGATGAAGTTGAAGGAGGAGTTGAAAGATCTGATCTGAGCGGCCATGGGATGTGAGAAGTTCGAATTTCTGATAAGCGGCCTGTTGGATGGCGAGCTGGATGCCGCCGAAGAGCAGTTGTTGAAAGAACATCTTCTGGTCTGTGACAAATGTCGCAGAAAACATGAAGAGCTATTGAGATTGAAGGAGGTGACCGATTCGGTGAGGTTCAAAGATCTGCCGGAGGAGTTTTGGGCTGGATACTGGAAGAGCATCTATAGACGGATCGAACGTGGTCTGGGCTGGATTCTCCTCTCCGTGGGGGCAGTCATCTTGATCGCCTTCGGGTTTTATGAGTTCCTTTCGCAGTTTTTCGCCGATCCGGAAGTTTCGCTTCTGGTCAAAATCGGAGTCGGTGCTTTGGGACTCGGTATAATCATCCTATTGGTGTCGATAACCCGTGAGAGAATCTTCGCCTACCGGCGCGACAGATATAGAGAGGTCCAGAGATGATAATAACCACGTCTGATAGTGTACCTGGCAAGAGAATCGTGAAAACTCTGGGGCTGGTTAGAGGCAACACCATTCGGGCCCGTCATCTCGGGCACGATCTCTTGGCCGTCCTGAGAAACATCGTCGGCGGAGAGGTGGTCGATTACACCAAGATGTTAGCGGAGGCGCGGGAGCAGGCTTTAGACCGCATGGTCGCCGAGGCCGAAAAGATGGGCGCCAACGCCATCGTCACCCTGCGCTTTGCCACCTCCATGCTCATGCAGGGGGCCGCAGAGCTTCTGGCTTACGGGACCGCGGTGGTGGTGGAGGGGGAATAGAACTGCACCCTCAGCACCTCTGAAGAATCTGTCTCGATAGCAACAGCGGTCTGGTCACTCCGATCCGGGCGACAATCGAGCAAAAAGCCTTGCAATTAGTTGAAGCAGCGAACATATTAACGAAAGCGGGATATTTGACGATTATCTTGAGAAAGACTGCTGGCGGATACGATGCCCTGGTGGAAGAAGCTGTTCAACGAAGACTACCTCGCCATTGAACCTCATCTCGACAAGGAGGCACCTTTGGAGGTTGAGGCCATTCTCCAGATGACGGAGCTGAAGCCGAAGGCCACAATCCTCGACCTCTGCTGTGGTCACGGACGTCACGCCATCCCCCTGGCGAAGAAGGATTTCCGAATCACCGGTTTTGATTTCTCCGAACATCCCCTCCAGAAAGCCGCTCAGGCCGCCGAGGAGTCCGGGGTTACCTTGAGACTCATCCACGGCGATACTCGCCAGCTCCCCTTCGAGGACGAGTTCGACGCCGTCATAAGTATGTTTACCGCCTTCGGATACTTCGAGCAGGAAGAGGACAACCAGAAGGTTCTAAGCGAAGTCTTCAAAGCCTTGAAGCCCGGCGGGGTCTTCCTGATGGATCTTCTCAACCGTGAACATCTCCTCAAAAACTGGCAGCCGAAAAGGTGGTCGAAACAGACCGACTTCATCTTGCTGGAGGAAATGTTGTTTGACTTCTTCAGGGGGGTATTGGAGGTGAACCGCACTCTCATCCACGACGACCATGAGAGCAAGGAATCCAACTTCTCCTTGAGGCTTTACACCTTAGTGGAGCTGCTTGAGATGCTCAGGAAAGCCAATCTCTACCTGGAGGCGGTGTTCGGGGATTTCAAACTGGGTCAGTACAGCGCCGACTCCCCCCGAATGATCATAATGGCCAATAAGCCCCAAAAGAGGGCGAAAACTAAGGCCAGAAGGGAATCGTAATACACCCTCGGGACTCCGTTCCCGAGAGGAGAAAATCGAAAAAGGACCGAACCCAGGGTTTTTCAACTCTGGGGTTTTGCTGTTTCTCTTTTCCATGTCGCTCTCGAAACTGTTTGTGGCCCTTAACCGCACTCCCTCCTTGCGAAGGATATTGAGTTCCCTGAAGCAGGGAGAAAAAACCATCCAGGTCTCCGGGTTGGAGGCCTCCTCCAGGTCACTCCTGATTGCTCACCTTTTCAGCTCCCTGAGACGACCGCTGATAGTCATCACTGACGCTGAAGAGTCCGCCAGCCCGCTATTTGATGACTTAAGAGCGCTTCAGGGTGAAAATCAGGTCTGTCTTTTCCCCTCCTGGGGGATCGAGCCTTACGAGCTGAAAACTCCCTATCCTGAGAACTCCGGAGGCAGATTGGAATGTCTGGGTCAACTCCGCCGAGCCAACCCGCTTCTTGTGGTCACCACCCTGAAGGCAGTCATCGAGAAGACCATCACTCCCGAGGTGCTGGAGGCCAGCTCAATTCTGTTGAGAGAGGGGATCGATTTCGGCCACGAGGAGCTGGCTGCGAAATTGGCCAGGCTGAATTTCAGCCGCGTCCCCCTCGTTGAGGAGGTCGGTGATTTTGCGGTCCGGGGGGGGATAATCGACTTTTTCCCCAACTCCAGCGAATACCCGATGAGAATCGAGTTCTGGGGGGATGCGGTGGAATCGCTGCGCCTCTTCTCCATCAACACCCAGAGGTCAAAAAGAAGGCTTTCTGAATTCAGCCTTCGGCCCCAGAGGGAATTTTTGATCGACCGAAGTGAGCTTTCAAGAAAGCTAAAATCCTCGCACCAGATGTTGTCCCCAGAATCCAAAGAGCTGCTCCAAGATGAGAGAGGCTTTGAGGGATTGGAATGGTTCGCGCCGTTTTTGGGAATTCCTCAAGCCACCATCTTCGACTATCTCCCGAAAGACACCATCGTGGTGACCGCGGAGAAGGAGCTTTTAGCCTCGGGGCTAAAAGATTTTATCGAGCTCGCCGGCAGTGCCCGTTCTGATATGGTCGCGAAATACGGTCCCCTCCCGCCTCTGGAGGCGAGCTACTTCCTCCCCGCAAAAGGCAATTCCACATCGGAGGGGAACTCTCTCTGGGAGACTATTGACAGCTATCAGCGACTCGATCTGGAAGACCTCGCCCTGAAAGGGGATGCCATCAGAATAGAGACTCATCCGCAACCGAGCGACTCCAGTTTGGGCCAATTCAAAAAGAGGCTGGAGGACTATCTATCGGAAGGGATGGAAGTTTTCGTATGTTGCGCCAACCCCGGTCAGAGAGAGCGCATAACCGAGCTTTTGGACCAGTTCTCCGGAAGAATAAACCTTCCGGTGGCCGAACTTGAAGGGGGGTTCATCTTTCCGGAGGCCAGACTGGCGGTTTTGGCCGACCACCAGATCTTCCCCCGCCACCGAATCCAAAAGAGACGCCGGAGGTTTAAGGAGGGAATTGCCCTGCAGAGTTACACCAGCCTTAGGGAGGGGGATTACGTCGTCCACATCGATTTCGGGATCGGGAAATATCGCGGGCTGGAGACCATCACCATCGAGGGCAGAAAGCGCGATTGCCTCTTGATAATCTATCAGGGGAATGACAAGCTCTACGTCCCCATCGAGCAGTTCAACCGGGTGCAGAAATATGCCGGCAGGGAGGGACATCCTAAGCTCAGCAAGCTGGGGGGCACCGGCTGGCAGAAAATCAAGGCCCGGGCCAAGAAAGCCATAATGGATATGGCCGCGGACCTGATAAAGGTTTACGCCCAGAGGATTGCCCATCCAGGCTTCGCCAGTGCTGCCGACACCCCCTGGCAGAGGGAGCTGGAGGCCTCCTTCCTCTATGAGGAAACTCCCGACCAGATGAAGGCCATCGAGGAGGTCAAGAAAAACATGGAGGCTCCCTATCCGATGGATCGTCTAATCTGCGGCGATGTCGGCTACGGAAAGACCGAGGTGGCCATCCGGGCCGCCTTCAAGGCCGTCGACAACGGCAAGCAGGTGGCGCTCTTGGTTCCCACCACAATTCTGGCGCAACAGCACTACCACACCTTCAGAGAAAGATTGGCCGCTTTTCCGGTCAAAATCGAGATGCTGTCGCGATTCAAGAAAAGAGGGGAGCAGAAACAGATCTCAGAGGAGGTGAAGAGCGGTCGTTGCGACATCGTCATCGGCACCCACCGCCTTTTGAGCAAAGACGTGGAGTTCAAGGATCTGGGGCTGGTAATAATCGACGAGGAACAGCGTTTCGGGGTCAAACATAAGGAGAAGTTGAAAAGGTGGCGGACTCTGGTTGACGTCCTCACCCTGACCGCCACCCCCATCCCCCGCACCATGCAGCTCTCCCTCTATGGCGCGAAAGATACCTCGGTGATAGACACCCCTCCCAAAGACCGTCTCCCGATACACACCCAGCTTGCGAAATTCTCGCCCCAGGTGATAGTGGAGGCGATAAGGGGAGAGCTCTCCCGCGGCGGTCAGATATACTTCGTTCACAACCGGGTGCAGTCTATCATGGCGGTTCATCGCTACCTTAAGAATCTATTGCCGGAAGTGAATGTCGCCGTCGCCCACGGTCAGATGCCGGAGTCGAGATTGGAGAGGATCATGCTGGACTTTCTGGAGGGTCATTATCAGGTCTTGCTGTCGACCACCATCATCGAGTCCGGGCTGGACATCCCCACCGTCAACACCATTATCGTGGCGCGCGCCGACAAGCTGGGGCTGGCTCAGCTCTATCAGCTGAGGGGACGGGTGGGGCGCTCCAGCCTCAAGGCTCACGCCTACCTTCTGGTCCCTGCCCCCAGATTCCTCTCCCCCACCGCCCGCAAACGCTTAAAGGCCATCGAGGAGTTCACGGAGCTGGGCTCCGGATTCCATCTGGCGCTGCGAGATCTGGAAATCCGAGGTGCCGGAAATCTTTTAGGAGCCCAGCAGCACGGATTCATCCAGGAGGTGGGCTTCGATCTTTACACCAAGCTCTTAGAGGAGGCGGTATCAGAGCTCCGGGGGCAGCCTCCGGAAAGGGAGCTCCCCATAAGAGTTGATCTGGACTCTGAAATATATCTGCCGGAAGACTACATCTCAGAGAAACCTCACCGCGTTCAGGTTTACCAGATGCTGGCGGAGGCGAAAACCGACAAAGATACTGAAGAGCTCCGCTCCGAACTCCAAGACCGCTTCGGCAAACCCCCTCCGGAGATGGGGCAGCTCTTCCTGCTGGCGGAGATCAAAATGCTGGGAACCAAATTGAAGCTGGAGAGGATAACCTCCAGAGGGGAGAAATTGACATTGCAGTTTCATCCTCAGGCGAAGATCACTAAGGAGCGGGTTCAATTCTTCCTGAGCAGACTGAAACAGCCGGTGGAGTTTGTCTCCGGAGCGAAATTCGGGATGGTGATCTCGCTGCTGCAGAAGGAGGAGGCAAGGAAAGTCGCAGAGGTCTGGGATATTTTGAAAAGACTGACTGCTGGGTGAGGAGTCAAGGACCCTGGCGTTGGCATCCACTCAGAAGAGGCCGGACGCAACAGTCTCCCCCGGGAATCTTGGGCCCTCCCCTTTTGCTAGTCGGGAACGAAGCCTCAACGTCCGAAGAAACGGCTGCGGTAATCGTTTATGTCCCCATGAGCGATGATGTAGGTATACCAATGATTCATGGTTGTCTCCTGAGCCTTCGTTGCCGCCTCGGATCGTAGGGTCTGGCTTTCGGCTGCGAACCTCACCATATTGGCGGGGGTGTGATCGACCAATTCTAGCACGTAGGTGCCGCCTTCGGAGCTTGCCAGCCCGAGCGGTTTTTCCTCCGTGAGATGAAAGGCACCGGCGATGAACTCCGCAAGCCTCCCCCCCCCCGGCGCCCGGTCGGATCGGGCGAAATACGGGGTTTCCTTGATCTCGTATCCGTGTTTCCTTGCGGTCTTCATGAAACCCCCGGCGGAGGTCACCTCGGCATAAATCTCCCTGGCCTTCTCTTCTGCCAACTTCGCCCAGCGACGATAGGTGACTACTTCCTTGACCCGATCCTTGACTTCGTCGAAGGGAATATAACCCGGCTTTATCCGCTCCAAGACCAGGCAAATGTAGTAGCCGCTCTTGGTGTGAAAGACGTGAGAGACGGTCCCCGACTTGTGAGCGAAAGCGAAGTCACTGATTTCCTGGTTTTCACCTATCCCCGGAATCATAGGTCCGGGCACGAAAACCCCGGTCTCCTTGGCCTCCAGACCAAATTCTTCAGACAACTGTCCGAAGTTCTTCTTGTCGGCTCGACCCAGAAAATCCTGCGCCCGGCTGTAGATCATCTCCCGGGTGGCATCGGAGGCCACCACTTTGAGCAGGATGGTGCTGGCCTGGACTTGAGTCTCCCACTCCCCCTCTCTATTCTTCTCCCGTTTCCGGTCTGTGACCTTGAGGATTTGCCAACCCCCGGGGCTTCTTAATGGCTCTGAGACCTCCCCCACCTTCAGAGAGAATGCCACCTCTTCGAGCTCCCCGGAACGGGGTCCTTTCTGCAGCCAGCCGATATCGCCTCCCCTGGAGGCAGAGGCATGGTCGGAATAGGCGAAAGCTAACTCCGCGAAATCTTCGCCCTTTTCAACCATCTCCCGGATCTCTTCCATCTCGGCCTTGACGGAATCGATCTCCTCCTGGGCCGGCTCTATCTGGAACTTCACATATTTGAGGTTGGCACCCTCACCGTGTGTGAACTTCTTATCCTTATTGGTGATGTAATAGTTGCGAACTTCCTCCTCGGAAATTTCTCCCTCCTCCCCCTCGTACTCGGCGGCACCGATGAAGAGATAACGAACCTTAACTTTCTCGTTTTGGTTTATGTAATCGCGTTGAACCTCCGGGCTTGTCACCCGGCTGGTGGAGGCGCTGCACCTTGTCGACGATCATCCGGCGGCGGTATTGCTGCTCGAGGGGGACGAAAAGCTGTTGAACCACCATGGGATCGTTGGAGGCGAGGAGCTGTAGATACTTGTTGTAATCGAACTCCCCGTCGGTGGCCACCCACTCCGGAGGGTTTTCGATCCAGTCCCGAGGAGGGTAGGCTTTTATCGACTCCACCAGCTCCTGGTTGGTCACCACCAATTCCAGATCCTCGATCCAGCTTTGGATTAAAATCTCGTTCCTTATCTGAGCCCAGGTGCTCTCAAGTAAACGCTCTTCGTCGCCTTCGTCCACCTCCCCCTTCTCCTCCAGGACTTGCCGATACAGCTGGTCATAGAGCATGAAGAAATCGCGACTCCGGATCTGGTAACCCTCGACCTCCCCGACGAGGTCGCGGTCCCTGCCATCACCCCTGAATCCACCCTTGCCCCACGCAAATATGATCGTCCCCACGAATGCCACGATGACTATCCAGAGGATGCTCTTGGTGTATTGTCGCAGTTTGCTCATCATAACGGCAGTCTTGCCTCCATCTT
>Ga0315547_1002781_pt1 | contig 11915 bp, 15 predicted proteins | sample SalMarSW160240MG_2_FD_202542 | JGI IMG/M metagenome (GOLD analysis project Ga0315547, IMG submission 202542) | Salt marsh sediment microbial communities from the Plum Island Ecosystem LTER, Massachusetts, United States - Salt Marsh Sediment SW1601-240 ... | reverse complement strand
CATGTCCAACATGCAAAGGTCCCGATGGCGCAGGTCTAAATCTTGTGATAACTCCTGTTTTTTTATTTACATCAGGCAACTCAGGTAAACCTTCACGAACTTTACGTTCAGAAATCAAATCTTTAAATTTTTCAAAATCTTTTTTCTGTTCTTCTAAAGACAATTTATTCACTTCATTAATTATCTCTTTAATCTTGCCTGAAAATTTCTTAACCTCTTCCTTCTTCAAACCTTCTGCAAACAAACCTGAAATAACAGCCCCCTGGTTTGCTTTTCCATTATAGTGAATTGCATTTTTCAAAGCATATGCCCGAATTTTATCTTTTGTTATTGCCATAAATTAAATTAGAAAAATAAGTTTATTAAATTATTGTATTCAAGAAGCATTAAGATAAGAAACAATTAAAGGAGAAGTTATTTTTTCAAGCGCAACCTCTTCTGCTTTATTCCAAAGTTCTTCATTTCTTAATTCTATTTTTGAGATTTCTATTCCCGCCCTTCTTCTTTTTACAATTTTTCTAAATCCCCGAAAATATTCTCTTTTCAAACCATATTTGTTCAAAATATTTTTTGACATCATAATCAAAATTCATTTCAGCCAAATGAGCATCCAATCCTTCTTGTGTGCATTTAATTGCCTCTTCTAATTCTGATTTATCAATTAATTTTTTTAAGATATATCTTTCATAAAATTCCATGTTATATTCAAAACAAAATCATTTTTAAAAATTATTGCGATTCAAAAACAAATATTTATAAAATAAAAAACCCCAATTTTTTTATGAGATATATTAAATTAGAAGACATAATTGAAACAGATGTCAGTCATGACCCAAGCATAAAAAAGAAAATAATTTTAGAAAAAAACACAGTCCCAAAACTAATGAATCTCGGAAAAGCAACACTAAAACCCGGTCAATGCACAACAAAACATAAACACAATACAATGTATGAAATATTTTATGTATTGTCTGGAAAAGCCAAGTTCAATATCGAGGGTAAAAGTTTCGAAATCGAAAAAGAGCAATGTATACTTATTGAACCTAGAGAAACACATTCACAATCAAATCCCTATAAAAAAAATGTGGATCTTTTGTATTTTGGAATTTCTACAGAATAATCAACTCTTTTGTAAAAACAACAACCTGCCTTCCGACAATTTGTCCCTCGCGAAATTCATCAATTGGAAAACCTTCAGCTAATTTCAAACCAACTTTCTCAGAAAATTTTTCAAAATTTATACCAATTCTTTTCTTTTTAATAATCCGAATATAAGGCGAAGTAAAAACAATTTTTCCCTCAACAAATTTTTTAATATTATTCAAAACATCAACCATAATTTTTTCATAACACTTAACCATTTTTCTTGCATCTTCTTCTGTGGGAATTTTCTTCAATGTTTTTCCAAAATCCGGCTCTGAAGCCATTCCTGAAATTCTAAATTTTGACAAATCAACTTTTGAAGAATCGTCATTAATTAGATTGTAATTCTCTTCAGAAAAACCAAAATATTTCAAATTTTCCTTTGCACCGAAAATTGCTTTTTTATTTAAATCAACACCCACAACTTTTATTTCCTGATTCAGAGCTTCAATTAAAACAACACCCATTCCACAAAAACCATCAAGCAAAACTTCATCTGAATCAGATTTAACCTCAGATAAATTAATCATAATTTTTGCCAATCGGGGGGAAATACTCAAACTCTCTCTCCGAACCGGTTTTTCCATGTCTCTTTTTTCAATTTTTTTATAATCTGAAAACTGAATAATCTTCCCAAAATAATTTTCAAAAACAAAATACTGTTCATCAACAGTTTTCGAAGATAAATGCTGTGCTTCCTCCTCGTTCTGCAAACTCATTTCCTCACGCAATTTTTTTTCCGATGCCTTAAGTTTTTCTTTTCTAAATCTTTTTTTTAAATAATTTCTCACATCTTCAACAGAATCAGAAAAATCCCAAACAACATAACTAAAATTATTTTTTTCAGAATAATAAATTTCTGTTCTGTCAATATTTTTCAGTTCGCACAAAACTTTCCCAATTGCAATAACACCTCCTAACAATTCAACAACTCCTGCATCCAAAGGATTTTCCAAATCAATTAAAACAGAATTTTCTTTTTTCTGCAAATCTAAAATTTTATTGTCTGTTTTCCTAAAAAAACTTTTCAATTCCAAAATAGATAATTCCGGATTTCTTCCAAGTATGAATAGATATTTCATGAATAAATTAAATTAATAACACTTAAAAATATAATGCAAATGCAAAAGATTTATATAACTCATAAAGTCCCTAAAATCATGGAAGGAGCAACAATAAATGCCAGTTTGTCACAACATTGCAAAGAAGGATTTGAACTAGAATTGGATGAAAAAATATCTAAGGAATATTCTTATCACGATTTTCTAATCTTAGGCAAAATTATCGGAAGTTTGGTTGAAGAAACGAATTTATATCGTAGTGATAAAAAGAAAGCAATTTCAAAATTAGAAAATAATTTACAAATCATAGAACTACTTTCATCAGGGCCTCAATTAGAAAAAGAAACTTTGGACTTGCTAAACGAAAGATATTCTTCTGGAGCAAAAGCAGAGTACGAACCTTATAGAAATGGATCAAGAATCGCAGCATATTTTCTATCCAAATTAAATGGAACTGTCTCAATTGAAAATTGCAATGAAGGCGATTACACTATAAAAAATATTGTAAAATTGCCTCTTTAAAAAATTATTTAAACTCTTTTTCCTTAAAATTATCATGAAAAAAGAGGGTAAGAAAACTTTTAGTGAAATTTGGGACATTATAGATGTTTCTGTTTTTATTCTCGTAATTTATAGTTTGCTTGAATTAATCTTTTCAATAAGTTCTTATATTAACAACCTATTTCCGTCATGGATTTTAAGTTATGCTATTGCAATTTTTGCATTTGGATTAATTGGGTATAAAGCAGTTAAGCAAAAAGATGAACCAAAAGAAATTGCAAAATATGGTGCTTATGCAGGTTTAATAGCCGGTTTAGCTGGAGCAATTATTGCAATTATAACATTTTATGTTTTCCCTGAAAGATTTGTGGAAACAATTCAAGCAGCAGTTCAGGCCGGAGCCGACGCCGCAACTGTTCAGACATTTATAAAAATCGGATTATATGCAAGTTTGATAATTTCACCTGCAATCAACGCAGCAATCGGTGCTTTAATCGCCTGGATTTCTGGATTGATTTTCAAGAAGAAGTGAAAGTTATTTTGAAGGACATAAATCTTTATAAAAAGTAATTTATCAAATAATTTATGGGTTTAGAAACAAAAATAAAATACAAACCAAAAATAAAAATTTCTCCAAAATCAGTTAAAGAAATGTTTTATGACATAAAATCAAGTATTTCAAAATTAGATAATTCTTTTGAAAATCTTAGTAATAAAGAAATTTTAAAAATAATTGAAAAAGGGAAATACAAAATAAAAAACGAACAATTTGATACAATCATTGATTTGTCTCGTCCAGAAGTAGTAATGAATATTTATAGAAATGATTCTGAAGGAGGTTGTCAATCTTGTGTAAGTCTTGGAAGAGAAACTATTGATGCACAAGATGCAACATCAGGAATTTATTGTAAAAAATCTGATCCAGATTATAATTCCCCTGCAATAGGAGAACCAGGGGTAAAATATGAAGGATTTTCTCCAAAAATAAGAAAACATTACAATTCACCCTGCAAAGATTGGAAACCAACATTTTCACCTACGATTGAAAAACTTCTTGAGATAGAATAATTAAATCAAAACCTCAAACTCACCCAATTCTTTCTTCAAAATCTCAAAAACTTTAGAACCAACTTCAACTTCTTTCTTATCTTTTTGATTTTCAACTGCTTTTGAAATTTCATCCATATTTGATTCAATTAATTTTTTATCAACTTTGAAAACTTTATTATCCTTGAACAAAAATGTTTCTCCGTCAGCATTTAATAATTCAGCAAAACCCTTTTTCAGTTTCAATCTCATTTTGCTTTTTTCCAGATTAATCAAATCACATCTCTGGGAATATTCAACAAGTTCTTTAATTAAAATATCTGCATCCCTTCTTGCCCTGTCAACTTTATGCGCATCAAGTTTGCCTTTCTTAAAATCATTTCGCGCTGAAACAACATTTTTCAGAATCCGCGCACTTTGCAAAGAGAATTTTCCTTTCTTAATAAAATCATCTTCAAAACTTTTCATAATCGCAACCTGAGATTTCTTCCCTGTAATTGATTCCAATAAATCAAAAACATCTTTGTAAATTTGTTCAATTGTTTTTTCCTGAACACGCTTGTCAATCTGTTCCCGAAGTTCTTTCATTCTCTTAATATAATCTTCCATATCTCCAAGCAATTTATCAACTTCCTTTCCTGAAACTTTCTTAACTTTTCCATGCTCATAACCCTTGTAATATTTCACAACAATTTCCTCAAGAATGTCAATGTATTTTTTTTCAAGCATTTTTTCTTTTTCTAAAAAAATTCTTTTCATTTCAGGAACAACCGTCTTCGGAGTCGGAGGAGGCAAACCATACAACATCAACAACGCTTGCGACGGAGTTATAACACCCCAGTAAATATCACCCATAACAATATCCATCAGCATTCTCTCAGCACGTTTAGTTGTATTATCTCCCATTGACATAAACATATCAATTGCTTCTGGCGAAGGTTTCAACTTCCCCATTTTTAACAAAGCTTTCCATGGCATAAAAGTTCCTCTGTCATAAATCGGAACTCCGTCACGAATAAAAGTAAACATAACAGGATGCGCGTCCTTAACTGCCTCCCAAAAATCAGTCAGCAAATAAATCTGCGGTTCAAGTTTGTTCTGCACACCAGCCATTGCACCTGCCTCGCCAACATACTGGTAAATTATGCTTCTTAATCTGTCAAGCAATTCCCTTCTGGGCATTCTTTTAACATCAGTATCATTAATAATAATAAAAACATCAACATCAGATTCTTTAACAGCATCACCCCGAATCAAACTACCCCCCATAACATAACTAACAACATATTTTTCAAATTTCTGAACAACCATTGACTTGTGAATTTCTGCAACTCTCACTGCTCCTAAAAAACCTTTATCATAAAGTGGAAACGACATTGCAATTCCAGAATACAATTCAAACTTAGAATCAAAGCACATTTCCCAAATTTCTGCAGGAGTTCTCACATAAACCCAAACATCCTGTTTCGCCTTTTCAATCTGCTCAACAACTGCTTTTTTAATTTCAGGAATTTTTTTCTCTTTATTATCAGGAACAATAATATTCAAATGAATCTTTTTTGCAAGTGTCTCAAACTTTTCTTTTGGCAAATCATCTCCAATTTCCTCTTCAACAAATGACTTAACTGCCTGCGGCGGAATTATACTAACTGCCTGGACAAAATTATATTTCTTAACAATAAATGACTTCAGTTTTTCAATTTCCTTTTTTGTTTTCTCCATGTCTTTCTTAACCTGCGAGTCATCTCCCGACGGAACAGCAGGATTTTTCGGAGTATAATTATCCTTGAGATTCATTTCCGGAATGTCATTGTTTTCTGCCATAATAAAATTGAGATTTAACAACTTTTAAATGTTACTAATAAGAATATTTTATAGAATTGCCGTATTTCAGTTCAATCAAATTCTCTAATCTTTTCTTTGCATAAGTTATTCTTGCCTTTGCTGTTCCTTCAGGAAGATTCAATTTTTCCCAAATCTCTTTGTATTTTAAACCCTGAAAATATTCCATCTCCAAAATTTCTCTATGATTTGGTTTTAAATTTTTTAATTCATTTCTGACAATTTCTTTTCTTTCTTGTTTTTCAAGTTCATCTTTCAAATCTGCAAAAGAATAAGATTCATTTAATTCAACAAACACAGGAGATTTGTTTTTCTTTCTATAAAAATTAATAAAATTATGAAAAGCAATTTTATATATCCATGTTTTTATTTTTGCATTCCTAAATTGAAAATTCTCTAAAGAATTAAACACATTAACAAAAGTATCCTGAGTCAAATCCTCAGCATCATTTTTATTTTGCGAAAATTTCAAACAGTAATTATAAATACAATTCTTATGTCTCTCATACAAAATGCCAAAAACTTCTGATTTCATCCCATTTTTTGCAAAAGGCACAAGCTCTTCATCAGTTAAATCTTTCAAATTATTCATATAAAATTCCAAAAAAAATAAATATTTAAATATTTGTATAGCAAATTATAAAATGCGCGGTCCGGGAATCGAACCCGGCTCACCTCGTTCTTGCAAAATAAAATTTGTGGCAACGAGATATTCTACCAATAAACTAACCACGCTTAAGAAAAAATAAATTTGAGATTATTTAAAGATTATTGAAATCACAATAAAATTTATAAGTCGTAAGAAATAAAATATTTACATGGGTTTGATAATAAAAAAAGCTAAAAAAGAAAATCTTGAATCAATTTTTACAATAGAAAAAAAGAGTTATCCTCCTGAACTTAGAGCTCCTCACAAAATATTAAAAAAAAGATTTGAAACTTTTGGAATCATAGTTGCTGAATTAGACAAAGAAGTTGTTGGTTTTTACACTTGTGTTCCTGTTTTTTTGGATTGGTCAAATATGTCTCAAATAATAAATTCATTAAAAGAAAATCGTAGTCCTCATTACAAAAATTGGTTTGAAAAATATAAGCAAGAAAAAGAATTCAACACCTTATATGTTACTTCAACTGCAGTTTCTTCAATTCATCAAAATAAAGGTATAGGGAAAAAATTAGTGGAAAATAGTCTTAACTTAGCAAAGGAAAACAACTTAAAGTACAGAGCATCTGTTTTAAGGATTCCTGGTTTTGCAAAATTTAAAAAAACCAATAATGACATTAATGAATATTTAAATAAAATTAAATCTAGAGAAATTACAAATAAAAACATCTCTCTTTATCTTTCATTAGGATTTAAACTTAGACAACCCATCGAAAATTATGAATCGGACAGAACAAGTTCAAACTATGGAATTTTTGCATTTAAATATTTAAGTTGAAATTCAAATAATTACGCACCTACAAACTTAAGCAATTCAAACACAAAGAACACAGGCCATACAAGTGCTTTCAAAACACCCAGAACACCAACCCAAAAACTTGTTGCACTGGCAATGTAATAAATTACAGCCCCGATAAAACCAAGCCCGTAGAAACATCCCCATGAACCCGAACTCTGACATTCCATTTTCTTGGATTTTTTGATTCTTCTCTTTTTCATCTTCCACCTCTTTATTTAATTAGTGGTCCATCGAGGAGTCGAACCTCGGTCTACTCGGTGTAAACGAGTCATCTTAGCCGTTGGACTAATGGACCCAACCAATACAGAAAAATTAATTTTCCATGACTTTTAAGCTTTTCTCAAGATAATCTTTACAAAAAATAGAAATATTTTTTGTGTCTCTTCTGCAATTTCCTTCATTAGAACAAGAAGGACATTTATCTTCTAAAGATGTTATTATTTTTACAGGCAAATTTTCTGATTTAGAATAGTTTTCACAATAAGTAATAATATTCAAAGTGTCAACTTCGCAACTATTTTGATATTTTTCACAAGAAGCACATTTATCTTCAACTTTCATTATTCCAAACCCCCAAATTTATCTTCCCCACTAAAATTCATCCCCTTCTTCGTCGGTTTTGAAGCAATAACATCATCAATTCGCAAAATCATAATTGCAACATCTGTCGCTGAATTAATTGCCTGCGACTTTATTTTGTGCGGTTCAATAATTCTCGCCTGCAAAACATCATCAATTTTATTTTCAAATAAATTCAATCCGGCATTTCTGTCTCCTGAATCATGTCTTGCTTTTAATTCTGTTAAAATATCAATTGGATCCAAGCCGGCATTTTCAGCCAAAGTTACAGGAATAAAATCCAAAGCATCTGCAAATTCTTCAACAGCCAATCTTTCCCGTCCAGATAAACTCTGTCCAAATTTCCTAAGTTCTTTTGAAATTTCAACTTCAATTGCTCCGCCACCAGGAACAACCAAACCAGATTTCAAAACACACAAAACATCTCCAAGCCCGTCAATCATTGCCCTCTCAATCTCATCCATAACATGCCCGCTTCCGCCATGAATCAAAATTGTCATTGCTTTTGGATTTTTGCAACCCTCAACATAAGTAAAAATTTCCTCACTTCGCTTAACCTGCCGAACAACTTCTGCTTCACCCAACTCAAATTGCGTTAAATCATTAAGATTACTGACAATCTTTCCTCCGGTTGCCTTTGCAATTTTCTGCATATCACTCTTCGCTACCCGACGACAAACATAAATTCCTGCTTTGCTAAACAAAAAACTCGCAAAATCATCAACACCTTTCTGACAAAAAACAACATTCGCACCTGATTCTCTAACTAAACTTACAATTTCCTTAATTGCATTCTCCTCTTCTAAAAGAAATTCATTAAGTTGTTCAGGCGAAGAAATCTTAACTTCTGTTTTAAGTTCAGGACTTTTAACTTCAAGAGGAATATCAATCAAGGCGATTTTAGCATTTTCAATTTTCAAAGGCATGTCCTGGGAAATTTTCGATTTGTCCAAAACAATTCCCGAAATCAATTCAGTATCACCAACACCATTACCTTTTGCTTTTTCAATTTTCAAATCATCCAAATCAAATTCACCTTTATTCTCAATTTGTTTAATTCCCCGAACAATTATCTCAGCCAGTTTTTCTCTTGAATCCTCTGCACCTTTGCCAGTCATTGCAGTCATTGCAATCTGTTTCAAAACATCGTCATCTTCAATACTAATTCTCAAAGAAACATCATTCAAAATTTCCTGTGCTTTTTCAGCAGCAAGACGATAACCTTTAGCAATTACAGTCGGATGAATTTTACTGTCTAAAAGTTTTTCTGCATTTTCCAAAAGTTTGCCTGCAATCATAACAGCAGAAGTTGTTCCATCTCCAACCTCAGACTCCTGTGTCTTTGCAATCTCAACCATCATTTTTGCAGCAGGATGTTCAATTTGCATTTCAGAAAGAATCGTCACACCATCGTTAGTAATAACAATATCATTCATCGGACTAACAAGCATCTTGTCCATTCCCTTCGGCCCCAATGTCGTCTTAACAACTTCAGAAACCATTCGCGCAGCAGCAATATTATTCCGTTGAGCATCTTTGCCAATCAACCGCTGAATATCTTCTGGCATTAAAGTAATTGGCTTATCTGACATAAAAGAAAATATCTCTCTCTTTATTTAAGCATTATTGTGGTGAATTATATTAAGAAAAATAAATGAGAGAATATTGAATGTGATTTATTTTGGATTAAAAAAGTATGTTTCAAGGTCTCCTATATTAAAACCATAATCTCCATAGGCTCCGTTATCCATCTCTCTAATATTTTCTCTGTTTATTAAGGTGTTATTTGCAATATAATCCACTACTTCTTTTTCAGAATTAATTTTCTTCTTTAGATAAATTTCGGCGAAAATATCTACTTTTTCGTTTTGACCAGAGTAAAAATTGGATGTCATAACTTTTATATTCTTTATATTATTTTTTAATTTGTAAATCTCCGCCAGATTTTTTAATGATTCTTCAGAGATTTTCATTCTATTAAAAAGTTCTTTAACAAGTTTTGAATTTTCTTTGATTGTTTTTTCCATAATTCTCCCACTTCCATTCCATATATAAATATTATTGTAATGAATTATATTTCTGAGTAGTAAATAACTTTTATAAGCCGAAAAAACGTGTATAATTATGCGTACAATTTTAGTTTCTGATGTCATGACGCACGAACCAATAACTGCAAAACCAGACACTAATCTGCTGGAATGTGCAAAAAAACTCGTGAAAAAACGAACAGGAAGTTTAATTCTCGCTGAAAAAAAGAAACTCTTTGGCATAATTTCAATGCACGACATTCTCTGGGCTTTAATCAAAACCTCGTCAAAAGACCTCTCAAAAATTCGGGCAATAGATATCTCGCCAAGAAAAATCGCAACAATAAAACCTTCAGCGACAATAAAAGAAGCATTTGAAAAAATGAAAAAACTAAAATTCGAACGTCTTCCAGTAATCCATGAAAAAGAACTTGTTGGATTAATAACTATAAGGGACATATTAAATTTCAATCCTGAATTTTATCCTGAACTTGAAGAATTTGCAAAAATCCGTGAAGAAACAAGAAAATTAAAACTTGTTGAAAGAGCAAAAAAAGAAAACCACCAGAAAAAATCTTATGAAGGTGTTTGTGAAGAATGCGGAAATTACGGAATGCTCACAGAATCAAATGGTTCTATGGTTTGTGAAAATTGTCTGGAAGATTAAGGCAAAACACTTTAAAAATAAGATTAAAGAATAAAATCATCAAAATAAATGTATTCTTCTTTTAATGTTGTCAAATAAATATTTACTTATGGATCAATCGGAGTTTCCAATATCTCATCAATATCATGCAACTCTCTTGTCCCATAAGTTGGATCATTGACATTAACCCACGTTACCACATTGTCTAATCTTACCTCACCCACTTCCGAAGGGCAATAGTTTGAAAATGCCGATACAGTCGTGCCATCTATGCATCTATCTTCATATCCTATTAGATAAAGTTCGGTTTCTTGATAAATTAAGTGTCCGTCAACCCACATTTCATTGATACCATCATAGTTTGGTACACCATCCGTAAAGGAATTGAGTACAAGCCTCTGAGAAAAAGTGTACCACGTGCCTGGTACAATAAGAAAGTCATAATTACCATCATATGTATGGCTCGCCCAAGGCAAGGTCGGGTAGCTAACAACATTATTCTCTTCCATGGCCGCTCTCTGAGCCTGTGGCGTGTGATCATAATGATACGCATAAATTCGATGATCCTGATTTAACATTGTTGCGTAGAAACCCTTGCTCATATCTCCTGCATCATCAAAACCAACTTCAGGATATCCTCTTAATCCAGGTATCTTCATGGCGCCAAGAGATGCTACAGCATGATTAGTCCATTTTCCATTCCATGTAAAATATAACTCCCTACATCTTGGTTCTGCCACTGAGGTATCCAAATATGCTTTTATCTGAATGCCACTCCATCTATAACCGGCTTCATCAGGAGTATCATAGCAATTTTCACCTAGCGGAGGTATTGGAAAATTAGACGCCGCAACCTTTGTCGGAGTGCCGTGTATCACATCATTTTTAATTTGACTATTTTCTCCATGCATCCAAGTATTCCTTACATCAAAATCTTCGCGCACCATCTCTTCTGTATATATGCCAACTTCCCTATTCTCAAAATCCCATCGCTGATAAACAAGAAATTCCTCACCACTCTGTTGAGGAACACATGAATTTCCTGAAATAATATAACCAAAATTGCAACTTACAACAGTACAGATTTCCCATTCGCCTGAACTACAAGTTTGGGTTCCAATACCATACAAAATTGTACAACTTTGAGTAGCACCATTTGTACAACTCCCATCCAAAACACACGCACTTCCCGACGCTGTGTAACCAGAAGGACAATTACAAAAACCACAACCATTTGGTGCTTCACCATAATACAGCGACGGACAATTTGGCTGCAACTGCCCTGAAAAATTATTCCCACACAAATCAGAACAAACACTCCCAACACAAGTTTCCAAAGCACATGAACTCTCAGATTCACAACCTTCTAAAACACAATAATAATCTACACATTCATATCCTTCATCACATTCTGAACTATTATAACATTCAGGTATCCATTCATTTTCTGCAATATAACTTCCAGAAAAACTTTCAGATTTCTCCCATGTATCTTTTACATCACCAACAACTTCTTTTCCTGATTCCAATCTAAATACAGGAGCAATCTGAATTTTCTTTATATTATCAACATCAATTAATTCCAAAATAAATTCATAACTTTTCC
>Ga0315547_1002779_pt1 | contig 11920 bp, 9 predicted proteins | sample SalMarSW160240MG_2_FD_202542 | JGI IMG/M metagenome (GOLD analysis project Ga0315547, IMG submission 202542) | Salt marsh sediment microbial communities from the Plum Island Ecosystem LTER, Massachusetts, United States - Salt Marsh Sediment SW1601-240 ... | reverse complement strand
AGGCGCTGATAGAGAATAATGTTTCGGCCTGCCTGCATATTTTTCCGCAGGGCGCCCATTCCGTAGCGCTTCGCAACAATCCCGGTTCCACAGCGCTATGGCCGTCGCTATGCGAGATGTGGTTAAAGGAAATGGGATTCATTTAAGAAGTGCCGGAATATTAGTGCTGTTGAAACTGTCTCAAGGTATCAAAGACGGGAAAGGCAAAGAAATGGAAAACCACAAATTAGTTTTGCCCGAGCATCTTAATCATTACGGCTATCTCTTTGGCGGATATTTATTACAATGGGTGGATGAGTTTGCCTACATAGCCGCCACTTTGGATTATCCGGCCTGCAATTTTGTCACCATAGGTATGGACAAGGTCGAATTTAGAAAGTCTGTAAAACAGGGGGCAATTCTCAAGTTCATAATTGAAAAAGCAAAGCAAGGGACTACTTCTGTTCGATACAGGGTAAAAGTTTACCGCAACAGGGAAGATTTGATGTTTTCAACCCATGTAACTTTAGTCAGCATCGACGAGCACGGAAAGAAAAAATCCCTTCCGAAATAACCGCAGCAATACTCCCGGCTTACTAAGTTACTCAAACTGACCGTTTTGTTCGTTCCTATACCTGTGGCAGTGCTAAACGCAATTCACCTTTTGGCAAGTTATTATACGCCGTAAAATCAATAATAAAATAAGCCCTCCGCCAACGGTGGATTCGACAATTTTGCATTCTTGTCCGCCATAGTATTAACGAAGGCGGATTACACTTTGATTTTTTCGTTTTCAAACTGACCAAGGGTCAGTTTGAGTTAATTATCGAATCCAGGCCGGACAAAGGCCCTTGCATTTGGAAACACCGCCTCCTTTTGCTATACTTCGCTGGACAGTGGTTGTTCTTACGCTTTTTGCCAGTTGTGCATAAAACAATTTTGATTTCTTGGATGACACTATTTTCCACGCCTGATTGATTTTTGCCTTATCAGCAAAATATGTCCGAAGGGAAACATCGCAAAACCATCTTTTGGCAGAGGACCTGATTCGCTTCATTTGCTCTACTCTACGTTGGTCATAGTATGTTTCTCACCTCGGAGGTCAACTACTGATGCCCCTGCAGGCAAAGGGCTATTCAAACGAGAAAGAACTTCCTCATAGAGTTTATTTGGGCCGACCACTTTAGATATATCAGCAACCTCAACCGATAATTCGACAAGGTTACTATATTTATAAGTTCCGTATCTAGCCAGCTTTATTCCATCTTTTTCTATAATACCGCTGGATGTAATTACCTTTGTGGGTTCAAGCTGCCCTTCCATCGTGAAAGTAGCTTCTCTGACAAGCCAGTCTGAGTTAGGGTCCATGGTTAATTCCCAGGTGCCTGGAACGCCTGGCGCAAGTGAACCTTTTGAATTTACTTTCGTCAAGCCGGAAGGCAATGTCTTTGTCAATGTAATAGCGCCTAAATGCCTTGAGAATCCTCTGCCCGTAGGAAATTGATAATCCTTGAATTGGTACATACTGTACGGTTTATCAATGGGCCAATGATAAAGCATTGTATTATCGCCCGTCTGTACTATTCTGTTATTAGGGTCAACAAAGAACACCCTCAACTTTGAAATTGTGTCATTACGGTCAGATGTACAAAGAGTGTACTCTTCGATAGTTCTCCATACTATTAAGTTTCCCTTATCATCATAATCACCAGTTCTGTATTTCTTGGGGCCGAGCTTGCTAAAAATAGGTGGGTGTTCATAATGATTGTTTATCTTCATTGCAAATACACCTTCTTTGGGCCAGGTAAACTCGCAATCCCTGAAAATCATGCCCTGGTTAGGGTCGCGGAATTGATTATCCTGCGTTGCTACTGTGAATGAAATTTTATACCCAGCAGTAGAAAATATTTGGTCTCTCTGGTTCAATAAATTTACTAATTCTGCTGGATTAATTTCAGCGACCAAGCTTTTTGTTGCAAGTAAAAAGATTGCTATAACAAGGGGAATTGCTGTCCTTTCAAGTAAATGGTTTTTCTTAAACATTTTTTTGTCCTTTCACTTTAAATAAACCTCTTCAATCAATCTCCACAGATATAACCACACCCGCCGCATTCTTTCTTGCTGCCTCGAGGGCCACCACGACCAGGTATGGGTCTATACGCACAGCTACTTGTCTCACATGACTTTTCCCACGTGGTTAAACCACATGTGGTATAACCACAACCCCAATTATACTCATACCAGAAGACATAGTTTATAGTACCTCCCGGGCACGGTGATTTATGCACGATTTGGACAAGCTCGGGTTCCCATGGTGAGACTGTCATATTATCACACCTTGATTTTAAGCACGGCCAGTTAATCCCTTTATGATCGCAGGTTGTTATTGTGTGCATTACGTTTTCGATGCATTCGGTTGTTGAACATTTTGTGTCATACGGATAATGTTGACACTCATATAAAGTGGGAATACTCACCGTGTGGCAATTGTCGCATATAGGGTCAATACACGCGCCATCGATGCAGCACTGCCAGTTTTTGCAGCAATTGCCATCGCAGCAGAACTCGCAATCAGAGTCGCAACAAATCCCTTCACAGCATTCTTGTTCAATGTCACAGATATAATGAGAATCTGCATCTGAGCAGCATTTTTGAGTATCTGGGTCGTAACATAAGCTGCCGCAGCACTCCTCGCTGTCATCACAGACGGTGATATGTATTGAGTTGTAGTCGCAGGTGGAGCAGAGAGTTATCGTTTTTATGCCGGGCGTGTCCCACTATGGCTGAACTTGTCAAAGAGCTGGAATGAGTTTATCTCCTCCTGATTATAACAAAATATAAAGCGACTGTGGATTTTTTAATGAACCTATTTGCGGGTGCTACTTGCCCCTTTTAGCTAACATTTAAATATCACATAAAGTGAATTAAGAAATCACCTATTTGTTTGACTCAATTCGCTGCAGAATACTGGCGGCTTTTTCGCGGACTGATGAGTTTTCATCATTCTTGAGGATTGATGCAGCTTCTTTTAAATCTTCCTTATTCTGTGCAAGAAGGTGCTCCAGAACCTGTAAGGACCTCAATCTTATCTGCCATATCTCGTGCCCGAGCAGTCCTGTTAGTGTCTCGACATCTTTTTCTTTTTGTGCTTTGAGGAGTGTCCGCATCGCACCATCAATACCACCTTTTTCACGCACTATGTGGCTTATGTTATTGGCATCGAGTTCCACTACCTCGTAATCCACAGGCGGACTGAATGCAAACACTTCCTCAGTAATTACCGGATTTAACTGGACTTTTTCAATTCTATAAACTGCCTTTTCTTTGAAATTGCCGTCTTTGTCATATTGTATTTTAGTTATGTTATGCGGAAATCCCTGCGAATCGAAGTTGTTGCACTCTATAACATATAGAACCTTTCCTGTTGTAGGCATGCAAATCTTATAGTGATAAACACGTGAGTAATCTTCTCTGTCGCATATCATAATGGTTCCACAGGAATGATTGGCGTCTTTAATTTCGATGCGGTCTCTTGAGGCCGAATTATTTGGGTCTGGCATAATCGTAAGATAAGTTCTGTCTGTTAAAAGGCCTGTTTTTACTAGTTTCTCTATTTTATTCGGGTCCGGCACAAAGACCGGTGCCTCTATTGTTCCTTTGTTAACACCGAGAAATCCTTGAAAAGAAGAAGCTAATCGGGCAAATTCGATGATATCACTTTTAGTCCACACTGTTTTCCTGTTATTTGTTATTTGTGCGTTTTTATTTTCATGGAAGTACGTAAAGCTTGTATAATCGCCTTTACGCTCGTCTCCTGAATTCACATAGGTCGTATCATAAGGCGTATTCGGCCCAAGTATTACTGCCGGCCGGACTAATTCATGAGGTGTACCTTCAAGTAATACCATCTTCGGCCAGCCAATCGCCTGGTCTATTCGCTGACGATGGCCATCTATTCTAATTCTTTCTTTTATCTTGCGTCCAACTTCTTGTTCCTTGAGCGTTCTTTCAACATTTAACTGAATGTCTCTATTGCGCATCTCAAGTTCGGCAGGAGAAAGGTTCTCTTTCAGTCCCTCCATATCCTTAAAAGCATCTTCAAACATCTTACGGATTTTATCTTCAGAAACAGGAGGCTTCTCTATCTCCTTGTATAGTGTAATGTCTATGCTGCTGACAGGTTGCTTCCATGCAGCTTCCACTAATTTAGTAACTTGCTCGTCGGTTGGAAGATTGGGTGGAGCCGCTTTACTATACAAAGTCGTACAAACGGTCAACAAAATTATAATTCTTGGATTAACTTTCATTTTTTATACTCCTAAAAAAGATTCTGTCTCTTGAATATTCTTTTCAATATTTACTATGTTAACCACTGCATGTGCCGTAAAAATTTCCTGCGTAATCAACGACTTGTTTTTCTATGGGGGTCGTATCGTCAGGATTTTGACTCGGCTCACATTTCTCAACGAATGCACAGACCCCATCAAGGGCGCAATCAGCGCCAGCAAGCACTAGACAAGCTACGCACGCCCACGTTGGACCAGTTGAACAGGCGTAAGCGCAAAGACCCGACTCCGAAGCACACTTCGTAATCGCGAACGCACTCCAGTTTTCGGTACATTTAACTATGGCTCCAACTGGTACAGTTTTTGTCGGGTTGTTACACCATCCCTCTTCCCCAGAGAGCGCAAAACGCCATTTATTATAACCGTAAATGAACGTTACAAGCCCTTCACAGCCCTCGATGAAACCTGAGCAATCAGGGCATACTTGCCCTGATTCAGGAACAGTCTCAATCATCCAACAGTTATAAGAGCACTCGCCGTTGACGCAGCATTGACCATTATGGCAGCAATTGCCATCGCAGCAGAACTCGCAATCAGAGTCGCAACAAATCCCTTCACAGCATTCTTGTTCAATGTCACAGATATAATGAGAATCTGCATCTGAGCAGCATTTTTGGGTATCTGGGTCGTAACAGATGCTGCCGCAACAATTCTCAGTATCATCGCAAACGGTGATATCTACTGAGTTGCATTCACCGCAGGCGGAGCAGAGAGTTACCGTTTTTACACCCGGCGTGTCCCACTGAAACTGAACTTGTCAAAGAACTGGAGTTTATCTCGTCCCAATTATAACAAAATACAAAACAAATGTGGATTCAATTTGTCGGGGCAAAGGCCCTACCGTAGCCTGAGGAGACTGTTTGCGGTGGACAACAATTTCACTTCTTATTGCTTATTGCTATCGCCACCCTCATTTTTTTAATCAACTGGCTTTGTCAGAACAGGTCGTTTGTACTTTGCAACGAACCCCTCTGTAGCACTTATAATCTCCGCCTTCCCTTTTTCACGAAGCCTATATACCCCGTCTATAAAAATGGGTTTTACATCCTCTTTATAGATGGATGGATCTTCAATTATTTCCACTAATCCAATGGCTGCCTCCAAGGTTCCAGACTTCACAAGAGAATTTACTGCATCCGGACCGAACCAGGTATAAGGATCAGTCCTTAGAAGTTGTAGCTGATATGGTACAGCCAAGTCCGATTCGGTAAAAGCAAGCATCTCTCTTGCAATGTCCCGCTTTGCCAGCCATTCTCCTTTACTTTGCGTCTCCGATTTAACCTCAAAAGCAACCAGAATTTCTAACATTTCTTTAAATTTAACCTTATCCATTTGAATAATTTGGATATCAAGTTCCAGTTGCACTTTGTGTATTGGGCCTGCTTTAACCACTATAGTGTTGGGTTGTTTTTGGTCTTCAGAGCGTAATCGATATTCTACGTTACAGATAACACGGTATTGCCCGGGCGACAGTAGAGTGGAGCACCATCGGTTCAGCACAACTGATTTTTTAGCTATTTTGCCTGGAGGTACCACACGGTCTCCTACCCTCGAAACTCCCCATTTTTGAATTTGACCTCCTTTAGCTACAGTAGTGCCATTCGAGTCGCGTATTTCCATTGAGAAGCCTTCGAGTCCATCCATTCCAAAGTTGACCTCTTCTTCCTGCGTTCCCGAATTTTTGACACTCAAAGTTAGTAACACAGGCTCGCCGGGATAATACGCATTTTTAGAGGTTTCGATGCTCCATTCGAGAGATTGCTCAGGGTCCTGCGCATAAACATTGTTGATCATGTCAATAAAACTCACCAGTACAATAGTTATAGTTAGCAAACAACCAAACCGCTTTAGTTTTATAATCATAACCGTTACCTTTCAAGGATTAAGATTCTTTATATTGATTTTGCTTACGGAAGGGGGAAAATTTCCGCGTAAGCTCCGCTTTTAATAATTGAATACCTCCATAAATCGTCTTCACCACTTACCACGCGTAATATTGACCCGATATCTAACAGAGTAACATACTCTCCGTCTTCCATACAGCAGGCAGGGCCACAATGATACTGGTACACTTGTGTTGCTGTAACCGAAGCGTTCTGGTATGGTGTAGTGAAACCAGGTGGAGAATGAGTATCTTGCAACGCACCATGAGTACCTGGGATAGGAGGGTTGGGCAGTATCGTGGGGTTGGGCGAGCTGCCAACCCAAGGTGGTGACGGCCAATAATAAGGATTGTCTCCCGGATAATCCACTTTCTCTCTCACACTGCAATGACCCAGGTCGGCCAAGTCTCCTGTGGTAGAATCCCACTTATATTTAAAGTAAAGGATACCATTTCCCAAGTCTTTAACGTAAGTTTGACGCATATTTGTCGGAACAGTCCTGACACAAGAGCCATTTTTGCAGATTTCACAGTTTGTCTTGTCACAGCATTTGTCATCACAGCAGAACTCGCAATCAGGTTCGCAGCAGTTCCCTTGACAGCAGGTTTCATCAGATCCGCAGGGATAGTAAGGGTCTGCATCCGGACAGCATTTTTTAACGTCTGGGTCGTAACATAAGCTGCCGCAGCAGTTTTGTTCAATTCCACAGATGTAGTAATGGTAAAACGGGTCTATACAACACCTTTGAGTGCTCTGATCGTAACAAAGTCTGCCGCAACAGCTTAATCCGGGGGGGCAGCAATGGCCATCACAGCAGGTGCCACTGCAGCACGAACCAGCGCAGCATCTTTCCCCGATATCACACACCCATGTACATACATCATCTATGCACTCGCTACATGGACCACAAGGAGGAGGGTCACAACAGGCTATCGCTGACGCAGTAAAGCCGAATAAAAATAAGAAGCAAGTCAGAATGAATACTATAGTTATTGTCTTCATTTTGTTGCTCCTTCTAACTTTTCGAGCTTGGCCTTTACAGTTTCTATGCGTGTGTTATTCGGGTCAGCAAGGTCTATGAATGAGCGATACACCTCTGCTGCTAATTCTGCTTCGCCCAGTTGTTCGTGAGTTTGGCCTTGTGCTCTCGGCGGTTTTAACTTGTAAAAGAACTGGAGTGGCTTTCATTCCCTTATTATAATTCGTCTGTGGGCTCATGCCCTTAGGGGCTGTAACTATGGAAGACCGAGCTGTAGCGTGGAGATTATTTGCTGCGTCTACCGACTTTTTTCTTTTTTCAGCTTTTTACGATAGCTGTCAAGCTTTGCGTTGCACATTATACGAAGATACTTGTCCGAAGAATCTTTATTAGCCTCCAAAGCTGCAATAACCTTCGACTCTACTTCAGGTTTTGTCTTGGCTATCTTCTCCAGAGTCCTAATTGCACGTTCACGTAACCATGGAATAGAATCAGAGGTCGCAACAGATGTTAACAAACCTACTGCCAAATCCGTAACAGGGTCAGTTTTATGGCCAAAGTTGCCTAAAGCTTGTATAGCATTGGATCTAATTGGCTTTTCGCTACTGCTGATACCTTGTGCTACTATTTCGAACTGCGAATAATCTCCAGCGCGCGCAAGCAAGCCAATGACGTTGATTTTATAGGATAGGAAAGGACCACCGCGATTGATGATACTGTTTGGGTCTGTTGATAGTGCCTTTAAAGCTGGCATCCATTCTTTATTTCCAAAATCACATAGTGCTTCAGCAACCTGTATTTTTTCGAGCCAGAATATTTCATTATCATTATCGCTGTTGAAGATTTGCAGGAGTTTTGGCACGGCTGAAGATATTCTCCTGTACCTGACCAATGAAATAGCCGAGAGGCGCTTAGTAATAGGCGCATCTAATAGTTGAATGATTACGGTGTCATTAACGTCTTCAGCCAGCCCGAGTTCATCAAGAGTCCATTTTTCAACCATTGAACAGCGACGGCCCGGAGGAATTTTTGCGAGGTCTGTAGCCAATGAGCTATTTGTTAAAAGAGCGCACAGCAGAAAATAGATAACTACCCTAATCAAAAATTTTGTAAACATATATTATCCCCTTTTTTAATTATTGTGCTATTATTAATTTGCTTTAACAACATTAAATCCTTTAATTTACTGATTCCAGCATTTATTATGGCGTACAACCACCCGGCAGGGCAGCAGAAATAGGTTGCTCAATCATATAATTTTCTTCATATGCCCTTACCTCAGCTTCATTAACCGGAGTACTGGGATCATCCATGAGATCCTTTGCATTATCCCAAGCTATTTGGAAGAAATACTGTATCCAGGTTTTCCAGTAGTTTTCTGCGGCCTGACAAGTAATAGTGCTTGGGTCTTCGCAATCTATTTCACTCTGAAGGGATTCAGAAGCGGCAATAGCAGTGGCTAACCCCTCTCCATAAAATTGTTGCCAGTCGTCTCGATGTTTCTGCTCGTGAAACATAGCGGCGATATGACTCCAATACTTCGTACGTGGGGCGCCAATATCATCGGTCAAATCAGTATCGTCAAGGTCATGCTTAGCAAGCTCAGCTTCATCACATGGGACGTCTGATGCCTGTGCCACAGATACCATACCGGGCAGAGAGGATGGGGCACGCACCAAGATGGTTGTTTCTGCATTAACATCGTTGATTTCACATACCCAACTACAATTATTGTATCTAAAATCATCTTCATAAGTTGCTGGATAAGCACCGAATAGGCCAAAAGGAGTCACAGTAGTGGAATAGTAATCAATAAGGTTAATCCAGTGAACACTCGAATCATGTGCGCCAGCATATTCACATCCATTTGTCGGAGAGATACAGCATCCGTCGCAGCACTCTTGATTTGGGTCCCCACCGCATACTTTGCATTCTCCATCCATGCAATCCTCACAAATGCAAGGGTCGCAGCAAATCCCTTCACAGCATTCTTGGTCAATTTCGCAGAGATAATGAGAATCTGTATCTGGACAGCATTGGTGTGTTGCTGGGTCGTAACAGAAGCTGCCGCAGCAATTCTCGGTATCATCGCAGACGGTGATATCTATTTCGTTGCATTCACCGCAGGCGGAGCAGAGAGTTACCGTTTTTATACCAGGCGTGTCCCACTGGGTTTTAACTTGTCAAAGAGCAGTTTTTACCTCCACCTATTATAACACAGGATGGAAAAACGACCGTGGATTTTTTGAACTTGTCGGGACAAAGGCCCTTGCATTTGGAAATCCCGCCTCCATTTTGCTGTCTAAGTTTGACAAAAAAATCAGTCGTCTTTACACTTCATTTTATCAATTGTAAAGAACTGTCATTTTCGGTGTTGTTTATTTTTTTGCTTTCTCTACTTCGACTAACTCGCCGGCCCAAATAGTCGTATTCATAAGAAGCAACCGGCTGATTCCAGCACAATGTTAGGAACATCATTTTCGTTGTTTCAGATATAATTGGGCATCATTATCAAGAACAGTTTCAGCCAATGAGAAATCGATTGTAAATGTTTCCTCTGAGATTGGACTGTTAATTTCCACACTTTCGGGTTCAACTACGAATGTGGTTTTTTGCCATATTTCTCCATCTGGGGTAAAAGCGGTGCCTTTTAAACATAGCGGCATTACAAACTTTGATCCCCCAACGTCAGTTACCACATATTTGTTTAATTCCCATCTACTGGCTAAGATTCCATCTACTTCCGAATCAAATTGCACTGGAAACCAACTCAGGTCTTTTGCAAATGCTACTAGATGCACTAATTCTCTTTGTGTTGCACCTTGGGGAGCAGGATAAGGTAATTTCATGACTACACAGGGGTGCTCCATTATTTCTTTTTGGGACTGATATCTCGCAACAGTTTTCACCTTTTTCCATGTCTTATCTTCCCTTAATGTTTCAAGACTTATCTCGCTATTAGGGTCTGGTTGTATAGCAAAAAGGTATGATGTCGTAATAATCTCCATAACGCTATATGGAAGCAAAGGTCTTTTTCGAGTAATGTTCAAGGATGCCTTTTCAAGGAATAGTTCTTGGTATATATGGCCATTAAAAGCTACTTCTCGCCAAGCTTGCGATCCATTAGGATCGGGTGATGTTAGAACTGTTCTGAACTTGCCTTTATCGTACATAAATATCTGATTAATGCGTTCGGTTATTGATTTATTTCCATTTTCTTCTTGTGTCTTAATAGTCTCAATGGTCTCAATATACGATGCATAAGTAATAGAAGATATTCTGTTTAGATGCTCACGGGACTTGCACAGTATATCATTCAGGTTTGGTTCAGCTTGCGCAAAAATACCAATTGGATTCAAGAGTTGAAAAGCTACAATAAGATAAAACATATTATAATTACGACTATACATTATAATGTCTCCTAAAATTATTATAGAAATCCAAATTCGCTACATCAATAAACTATTAGTCAGGACAAAGTAGTGCCTGATAACCACCACATCTAAAAATTGTGGGTGTCATGCAAATCCAGGGTATCGTATACTTAAACTTCTCTCCACATCTAATCGCGAACTCTGTTGAATCGGGTTCCCATCCGATTGCAATTTTCGGCGGGCCACAATCCTGTAATCCACCTGCATTTCCACAAACAGACCCACCAAATGCCCAACAAGTTGAGTATGCGCATGGCTTTCCGGTATAACAGGGGCATGCCTTGACACCCTGGGCAAACCCGGTTAGACATAAAGCAGTGGCACAAATTATAAATCTTCTCTTCATTTCCTATTCCTTTCTACTTGGAGTCATAACGTTCATGTCTTCCAAGAGATAGTGCGTGGCTTCAACAGCTTGTGAATCGGGATATTCAGTAAGTAGTTTCTTGCAGGCCTGGCGTATTTGCTCGGCAGCGTCCTCTGTTATAATATGTCCAGACCTTTCTAATTCCTCATAATAATAGCAGCGAGCGACCATAACCTGAGCATGCCAAGCATACTCGTAATTGGGCCAATCCTGAACCACCTTTTCATAATATTCTATGGCTTTTTCATAGTTGCCCAATCGACGATAACAAGCAGCGGCATAGCTGCAGGCGAGGGGGGTATATGTGCCGGAGGGTGGAAATTCATTTATGAGTTTTTCCCATACAGTCTGGGCTTTTCGATAATGTTCTTCAGCTTGTTCCTTCGGTAAGTTAGGGTCGCCTTTTACATTATGAGCTTTGTTATAATATTCCTCACCAATCATAAAGACTGCATCCGGTGAAGCCGGGTTGCCGCCATAATTAGTGATAAGCTCATCCACAATAACTTCAACGGTAGCATCATTACCCTCAGCAATATAAACCTTTGCCATCTCCAATTTGCCGGAGATTACCATAGCAGTATTATCGCCCCAGTTATCAATAACATATTGACAAAGCTGGATGGCTTTCTCGTATGAGCCGGCCTTGCAGTATTTGGCTGTAATCTCGGAAAGGACCTCTGGTATGTCCTTAGAAGAATCAGTATTGGGTTCGGTCAGCAGCTTATCGATGGCCTCCGAAACAGTAAGCTCATCATGATCGACGGCTTCATTGTTGTTAGAATAGCTCCCTCCTGATATGCTGTCCTGGGCCAGCATCGCATACCTGTCGTCCGGCCAGGTATTAATTATATATTGATAAAGCTGCCCGGCCTTGTCGGCCCTTCCCGCATTGTTGAATCTGTCTGATAGCTGGTAAATCTCCATCGGTA
>Ga0315547_1002778_pt1 | contig 11931 bp, 9 predicted proteins | sample SalMarSW160240MG_2_FD_202542 | JGI IMG/M metagenome (GOLD analysis project Ga0315547, IMG submission 202542) | Salt marsh sediment microbial communities from the Plum Island Ecosystem LTER, Massachusetts, United States - Salt Marsh Sediment SW1601-240 ... | reverse complement strand
GATTACAAGATGATTATCATAAGCAGTAATTGCAGGATACTCAAGATCACTGGTTCCTTGTATTTGGATTACTTCATCGATATCTTCATTATCCATATCTGTGAAATCTCTTATCCACACCAACAAGTCCCACTTATTTGATGTTTTATTGTACCAATCATATACAGCATATACCCGGTGTGTAACTGGATCGATATCAACATCTGTGTGTGCACAACCCTCGTAACCTTCATCTGGCCAGCTTATATAGGCAGAATCCTCGTAACTTGGATCAGCGTAGAGAATAGTTGGACCATTAGTATATCCATCACCATAGGTAGTACTTATAACATATGAGGATACACCCCATTCCCGTGGTTGCTGACTACTATCACAAGCGATATCAGCATCAATCATGCCATAAAAATCATAATCTGTATTCCAATCCCAGTATGAAAGATCATAGGTATCATTATCTGTCGGGTCACTACAATTAAAGAGATATGTTGCGCCACCACTTAGATCATCAGAATCTGTAACAAACGTTCCGAAGAATTGAGTACCTTCCCAAAGCTTAATTGAGGGATAATCTCCTCCAATGTCCCAGTAACTTTCATTGCCAAACGTAAGACCGTCATCACTAGAATTTCCCCAATAAATGGTGTCATTGTTAACGTCATAATAGGCAGCCATAAGAATGCCAGTATCTGCCCGTCCAAAAGTAGGATGTGTCTGATTTCCAGAATAGTTATATGCAATATGATCGCTAAAAACAGGAGCTAGGCTACGACTAGGTTCTATGTTTTTTGATTGGAGTGATAACTGATGAGGTGAACTATCACTTTTTAGTGACAAGCTTGCAGAATTGTTGTTTGTTTCACTGCCAATACTAGGTACAACACTTGCTCCGATAAGTAAAAGAATTATTCCAACAGCTAAACATGTTTTATATGTAGCTTTATTCATTTTGAGTTATTCCCCCATAATAATATTATATGACAAATATTATCTTTTATTTAAATGTTTTTTCTCATCAATGGTAATTCAGCTGTTTACATTCTGAAGACGCCAGGTTTCCAATCTGGTATCGCTGCATTGAGAGAAGCAGATATGCCCAGGCCAAGTACCATCCTGGTGTCTACTGGATCAATAATTCCATCATCCCAAATTCGAGCTGTACTGTAATACGGACTACCTTCAGTCTCATATTTTTTAAGAATTGGTTCAGTAATCGCGTTTTCCTCTTCTTTTGTAAGCTCTTTGCCTTTTCTCCAGAGCTGATCACGCTTTACGGTTAAGAGCACACCGGCTGCTTGTTGGCCACCCATAACAGAGATACGTGCGTTTGGCCACATCCACAACTGTCTAGGTCCATAAGCTCGTCCACACATACCATAATTTCCTGCACCAAATGATCCACCAATTAAAACAGTGAATTTTGGTACCTGTGCACAAGTGACAGCGGTAACCATTTTAGCACCGTCTTTTGCTATCCCGCCTGCTTCGTATTTTCTACCGATCATAAATCCAGTGATATTTTGCAAGAAAACCAGCGGGATTTTACGTTGGGCACACATCTCAATAAAGTGAGTTCCTTTGAGAGCCGATTCTGAAAATAATACGCCATTATTGGCTAAGATTCCAACTGGATATCCTATAATCCTTGCGAATCCACAGACAAGAGTAGTTCCATATAGTGCTTTGAATTCATGGAATTTTGAACCATCAACAATACGTGCAACAATCTCTTTGACATCAAATGGCTTTCTTGAATCTTTTGGAATAACTCCATATATTTCTTTAATGTCGTGGGCCGGGTCCTCTGGTTTAGTAATGTCGAGATAGGTTTTCGCTGGCCGATTCAAATTTTCAACAATATTACGTGTCATATGAATGGCTTCTTGATCGTTATGGACGTAATGATCTGAGACGCCACTCTCTCGACAATGAACATCTGCACCTCCAAGATCCTCTGCTGATACCTCTTCCCCGGTCGCTGCTCTAACTAGTGGCGGTCCACCTAAAAATATAGTTCCGGTTCCTTTGACAATGATAGTTTCATCTGACATCGCAGGGACGTAAGCTCCACCAGCAGTACAGGATCCCATGACAACAGCAATTTGCGGGATACTCATTGATGACATCTTTGCTTGATTGTAAAAAATCCTTCCAAAGTGCTCTCTATCTGGAAAAACCTCATCCTGCTTTGGTAAGAATGCTCCACCAGAGTCAACTAGATAGATACATGGTAGATTATTCTCCATAGCGATTTCTTGTGCCCTCAGATGTTTTTTCACAGTCATTGGGTAGTATGTTCCACCGGTTACAGTTGCATCATTTGCAACGATTACGACTTCATTGCCATGGATAATGCCAATACCTGTAACAATACCTGCACACGGAGATCGATTATCATACATATCATACGCGGCAAGGTGGTTAAATTCTATAAATGGGGTGTCGGGATCGAGCAAAGCATCTATCCTTTCACGGGCAAGCATTTTTTTTCTTGACTTATGGAGTTTGATTTTTTCATCGCCACCACCTTTTGCTGCAACAGCGATTTTTCCTTTGAAATCCTTTACTAGCTTTCTATAATGAGTAAAATTTTCTTTATATTCTTTACCAGAGGTATCAATATTGCTTTCAATAACATCCATGATTAACCATCATCCTTCGTTAATTCTACAGTCTCTTGACCAATCTCAATTTGATCCTTCTCTTTGAAGTTTACTTTTTTTACCTTGCCGCCATATGGTGCACGGATAAGGTATTCCATTTTCATTGCTTCAATGACCATGAGAACGTCTCCCTTTTTAATAGAGTCACCTGTTTTTACTTCCACGCTGACAACTTTCCCCGAGATGGGTGAACTGAGGTTTCCCTCTTCTTTCTTTTTTGGTTTCTTTCCCCCAGTAAGCTCCACAGGTTTGACCTTAAAGACGCTTCCATCAACAAAAACAAACTTCTCTTTTTCTCCTTCAGTGATAACGCATTTGATTACTCTATTGCCAAGCCTTATCTTTAATTGCCCAGGTTTGAGTTCTGTTGCCTTGGCTGTGTATTCTGTGTTGTCGTACATAATGTAGTAATGATCTTTTCTCCGTTCTACGGTGACGTTGTATACATGGTTTTCATGTTCGTAATTGATAAACATTTTTACACCCCCGATCCCATTCGCCACCGTCCAACGTGTTTCCACGGTGAATGGGGATCTGCCTCTTTGTATCTGACAATTTCTTGTTTCTTGGAGTGCATCGCATCGTAAATTGCAAGGGCAATAATTGCATCAACTGGAAGTCCTTCTTTTGCGATTGTCCAATCTTTGAAATAGTTATCAATGAAATGCGTGGTTATATTTCCCTTTTTAAATTCATCATGCTCCAATACCTTTTTCAAAAATGCAATATTGGTGGTAACGCCAATTATCACATAGTGGGATAATGCCCAGATCATTTTATTGATGCTTTCATTTCGCCTTTCACTACCAACTACTAACTTAGCAAGCATTGGATCATAATACGGAGTAATTTCTATCCCAGTTTCTACGCCGGTATCATCTCTTATATTTGGTCCAGTGGGTGCCTGTACCTTTGTTAAGGTCCCAACGCTTGGAAGAAAACCATTCGCAGGATCTTCTGCATAAATGCGACACTCTAAGGCATGACCGCGTTGTGTCAGTTGGTTTTGCTTCAATGTCAGTTCTTCACCTGCAGCAATTCTTAGTTGCCATTTTGCCAGGTCAATTCCAGTTGTCATTTCAGTAATTGGATGTTCTACCTGGAGTCTTGTGTTCATTTCCATAAAATAAAAATTTAGATTGCCATCAATCATGAATTCAACAGTTCCAGCATTGGTATATTTAACACTTTCAGCTGCAACGACTGCAGCCTTTCCCATCTTCTCTCGCAACTCTTTGGTCATTACTGGAGATGGGGCTTCTTCGATAATTTTCTGATGACGTCTTTGAATTGAACATTCTCTTTCAAACAAATGAATGGTGTTTCCATGAGAATCTGCTAAGATTTGAAACTCGATATGTCGAGGTTTATCTACGTATTTCTCAAGAAAGACCGTGTCATTTCCAAAGGAAGATTTTGATTCTCTTTTTGCACTTTCAATTGCCTCTTCTAAGAATTCTTCAGACTGAACAAGTTTCATTCCTTTTCCGCCACCGCCAGCAGCTGCCTTGACGAGTAAAGGAAATCCAATTTTTTTCCCTTCTTTTGAAAGTGAAGCTGTATCTTGTTTTATACCATGATATCCAGGGATTATTGGGACATCTGCTTTTTCCATTGTTTTCTTAGCCGCAATTTTGTCTCCCATTAAACTGATTACTTTTGGAGATGGGCCAATAAAGGTAATACCTACATCATTACAGGATTTTGCAAAATCGGGATTCTCAGCAAGAAATCCATATCCTGGATGGATGGCTTCGGCACCGGTATCCTGCGCAAATTTGATAATTTTTGGAATGTTAAGATAACTTTCAATAGGGGCAGGATCGCCTAGATTTACTGTTTCATCTGCGAGCTGTACATGAGGTGCTTCTTTATCGGCATCAGAGTAAATGGCAACAGTTTTGATATCCATTTCTTGACAAGCTTTGAGGATACGTACTGCGATTTCTCCACGGTTTGCAATTAATATTTTTTTGAACATCTTATCCTTTCCACTTCGCCCTTCTTTTTTCTAGAAAAGTCTTTATGCCTTCTTGTCCTTCTTTAGAAATCCTTAATTCAGCGATTTTTTCGACTGTAAATTCTTTATACTTTTGAGTGTCAAGTGCTTCATACTGACTGATTAAATTCTTCGCCTCTTTTATTGCAACAGGGCCAGAAGATTTAATGATATCAACATATTCCTGTATTTTTTTATCAAGTTCTTCTTGATCGACCATGAAATCAATAAGTCCAATTTTTACTGCATGATCTGTAGTAAATCTTTCTCCAGTGATGAATAGTCGTCTCATGTTTGCAACCCCAATGCGTTTACCGACAAAAGTCGATATCACAGAGGGAATAATGCCCAGCTTTACTTCACTAAATGCAAATTTCAATCCTGGAGGGGCAATAGTTAGATCGCAGACTGCTATTAATCCAATGCCTCCACCAAAAGTGTGTCCATTAATCTTTCCAACAACTGGTTTTGGACAGTTGTAAATGCTTTCATATAAATCAAGCAATAATCTACTATCTTGGACGTTCTCTTCTTTCGAGTAGCTGGCCATACTTTTCATCCAGTTCAGGTCGGCACCAGCAGAGAATGACTTTCCATTTCCAGTAAAAATAATGATTCCTGCAGTATCATCATTAGCAAGTTCGTTGAAACAATCTGTAAGCTCTTTCATCATTGTTTCATTCATAGCATTATGGACATCTGGCCTGTTGAGGGCAACGGTGACTACATTTTTATCTCTTAAAAGTTCAATTGTATTGTAAGCCATGGTTGGTCCTCCCTGTTAATTATGATATGTAATATATAAGGACAGCCAGGCGATTATAGGCAAAATACATAAATGTTTCTAAAGTTTTTATAGCAATTGACGAAAATTTCCTTATTTACCTTCAAATACTGCCTTCCTTTTTTCAACAAAGGCTGTCACCCCTTCCTTGAAATCTGCAGTTCCCGCTGACTGTGCTGCGGTTTTGCTTTCTAGCTCCAAATGAGCGATCATATCATTTTCCATACTTTTATTGATCAGCATTTTAGCTTTACCTACTGCTACTGGAGCTAGTTTTCTAAATTTAGATGCAAATTCTTCAACTGCCTCATCCAATTCATCTGATTCAACAACTCTATTTATTATTCCCAATTCAAAGGCATCTTCTGACGTAAAAGTCTTGGAAGTTAGAATATATTCGCAGGCTCTTTGATAACCAACAAGTTTAGTAAAAAGCTGAGTCCCAAACCCTGGTGCAAGACCAATCCCTATAAATGCTGTGCCAAACTCTGCATCTTTTACTGCAATTATTATATCGCACGCAAGAGCGAGTGAAAGACCTGCGCCAAATGCATGACCATTAACTGCACCTATTACTGGTTTTTCCATAGTTCTCATTTCTATTACACACTTATGTATCGCTTTTGTCAGTTCCATTAGAAATTGTGATTTATCTTCTGCGACATGCATCTGCTTGACATCTCCACCACCGCAGAATCCTTTCCCAGTACCTTTGATCACAACCATTCTAATCTCCTCATTTTTACTGATTTCATGTAAAACCTTGTAAAGTTCCTCTCCAAGTTTCATGTCAAATGAGTTCAATCGTTCAGGTCTGTTGAGGGTAATGTAGGCAATATTTTCTTTTGTGTTAGTGGTTAACGTTTCATAGTTCATGATATCGGCCCTTTAGAATGTGACCTCGAATATAAAACTTGGGAAAAAGTATAAATAAATACGTAATCATGCGAGCAATCGTTGTTTACAACGGAGGCAAATTGAAATGGAAATAACAATGTATCTGGATAAATACAAAAACATAAGGTATAACTTTTTCAAATGGCGTTATGAGCTAGAACTTTTGCATAAGATTTCATTAGCCTTCCTTTTTGCATGTTTAACAGGATTATTTGCCCAGTTTAGATTCTATCTCCCAGGGACTCCAGTTCCTATCACGGGACAAGTATTTGCCGTGTTCCTTGCAGGAATTTTACTTGGAAAATGGGGTGGAATTAGTCAGTGTATGTATGCAGGACTTGGAGTAATGGGACTTCCCTGGTTTGCAGGATTAAGTAGTGGCGTAGCTTATATTACTGGCCCTACTGGAGGATATATAATTGGTTTCATACTTGCAGCTTTCTTTTTGGGACACTTCATGGATAAATATCTCAGATCAAGGAGCTTTTTTAGCATGCTTTCACTAATGCTCTTTGCAACTTTTGCGCTAATATACATACCTGGACTAATACAGCTATATTTATGGATGGGTGTTTCTATTGGAATCGTGGAATTGTTAACGATAGGTATGGTGCCATACATAGCTGCCGATGTCATAAAGGCAGTTATTGCTGCTTCGATAGCAAAAGGAATTACACCAAAAAGGGCATATGGTGGAGAAGTAGATATTACGAAATACAAAAACTGGCACATACCGTAAATTTACACGGAATAAGAAACATAAAATCAGCAATGGAAATAGAATCTATAATCTAAATCTGTAATCTCGCCAGTGTAGCGATTCCATTCATTTGTTTTTTTCTCAATAAAAAGATCAGCAGCATCTCTTCCAATGCCATCTATAATAACTGAATCCTTCTGGAACTCCTCTAGTGCTTCCATTAGATTTGTTGGTAATTGCTTGATTTTATACTTCTTTATTTCTTCAGGGGTCATTTTGTAAATATTTCTAGAAACTGGTTCATAGGTTATTTTTTTCTTGATTCCATCCATACCTGCATAAATAAGAGCAGCAAAAAACAAATACGGATTGGCCGCCGGGTCTGCGTTCCGAATTTCAACATCTACATTTTTCCTTGCTGGTATTCGTACTAAACTACTCCTATTGTATTGGTCCCAAGCAATGTAAATTGGCGCTTCAAAATGTGGAATTAGTCTTTTATATGAATTCAGTGTAGGGTTTGCTAATGCAGCTATTGCTCTAGAGTGCTCAAGAACCCCTCCAATAAAATACAGTGCGCTCTGACTTAAATTATACGGGTTATCTTCATCAAGAAACATATTTCGATTCTTGTTATATAATGCAATATGGGCATGCATGCCATTTCCAGCTTCTTCTGAAAGGGGCTTTGGCATGAACGTAACATCTATATTGAATAACTTTGTGCATTCGCGCGCCACATATTTAAAATAATTACAAAAATCTGCTGCGGTAACAGCTTCTAATGCTTTCACCTCTATTTCATGTTGGAATTTTCCCTTTTCATGATGATGATATTTTACCTGATATCCACTCTCCATTAATACATCTGATAATTTTTTCCGATAATCCTTCAATTCATCTAAAGCAGGAGAAGATAAATATCCAGCACTATCCCAAACATCGCTTTCTTGATCTGTGGATTTGTTAAAGCAACAGAATTCCATCTCAGGCGAAACCATTACTTTGTCATACCCTTCCTTTTTTGTCTTTTCTACTGCTTTCTTTAAAATACTTCTTGGATCAGCGCGATAAGGATTGTATTCTGTGTCATAAAGATCAGCACGAACCATTGCCTCATCTTTTTCATGGGGTAAAAGCATGAACGTTTTTAGATCAGGTAATGCCATCATGTCAGATTTTTCTACTTTGCGAAATCCCACGGATGATCCATCAAAATTGATTCCTTTAGAAGGTACGTCATCTCCTAAAAATATATCTGCAGGGATGTGAAGGGCTCGCAGCCCACCCAAGATATCAGTAAAATGGATTTGTATCCATTTAATATGCTTTTTATCTATCAGTTCTTTAATTTTTGCTTTGTTCATATGAAGAAGTAGAAATAGTCGGTTTTTATAAATATTTTCATATTGGACTTTTTTTGTAAAATACAAACAAAATAGCAGCAGCGATTAACAAAAAAGTTGTAAAACCAGGAATACTATTATCTCCGCTAATATCGTCATCAGTTATATCGCTCTCATCATCAACGGCTACATTTAAAACATACGTGCCATAAATCGAATATGGTTCACTCCCCATAAAAATTGACGTGAATTTTAAGGTGGTTTGCCCTTGACCAATCGCTTCAAAAATCCAAGTTCTGTTGCCAGGATCACCAACCCCGCTTCCTATACTCCAATTAAAATCCTTTTCTAAGGAGAGCACTGATTTATCAAAATCATCTAATTCCCATTTACAAGCTATTGAACGGAATAGTGTAATATTTATTTCATCACCAATTTTTTTGTATATTGTTGAACCATCATTTTCAGGTACCTCAATCATATCATATTTACTATCTGAAGAGGAAGAAAACTCACTGCCAGCCCACTCACCAGGGTTGAAGGGCGCAACATCAATATAGGTGTCAGTTTCCCAAGTATAGTTATTTGGATTAGTTGGATCAACTACACTATGGAAGCCCATTTCAGTTTCTTTTGCTACTGCCCAAAATCGAAAGGAAGAATCTATGGTTTGAATTTCAAAAGATGCTGTAAATGTTTTTCCATCCTCAGATAATGGATCCTCAAAATTCCATTCAATTAGTCGTGCGTTAGGAGGGAGCTCTTCCATAACTGTAATAACTCCATTCCCTGAATATGAAGAAAAACCTGCACTATGCCAATTACCAGATTCGTTAGGATTACCATAATATAACATATAGTAACAGTATTGATCCATCAGGTCACTTGGCGGGATCTCTTGATCCACGGTCATAGACATAGTAATGTTGTTTCCATTTAACTCATAACTTGCATTTACTATGTCTATGTATGGTTTATCTTTAACATTTTTAGATGATAACGAATACTCACCTGTTTCAGTATTTGTAATATAATGGTAAATATCATCTCGGTCGTCATATACATGATTAGTGTTTTCATTGTTGGCTTTTACATTATCAACAAAATTTAATCCTGTTAAAACAGAAAACAATAGCATACATGAAATAAATATTATAGTTTTTTTCATCCTAAACCACAATTTATGAAACTTTTGAGCATTATAAAATATTTCTGAAAATATAGTTTATGTGCAGAATTGAAAATTGCACACAAACCCACTATTTTATGTGCAAAGCCGCTAGTTTAGTTTTCACCACTTCTTTTACTAATTCACCGTCTATTCTATTTCTGGTAACCTTCATAACTTCACCCATAATAACTTTAAATGGGCGACCGACCTTTTTAGGATTGGAATATCTGGTTAATACTTCATCGACAACATTTTGTAGTTCTACAACAGACATGGGTTTTATATCTAACTCCGCAATTGCATTTTTTACATTCTTATCTGGATTATCTGCTAAAAACTCCAAAATAGTTGGCAATGCTTCTTTACTAAATTTATTTTTACTCAACATCTCAAATAATTCATATAGACTTTTATCTGAAATTAAATCTACATTTTTGCCTTCTCTTCTCAACCACTTAAGTTTCTCCTCTAAATTCACAGCTACGAGCATTGGATTTACATCCAACTTTTCTACTATCTCATTAAATACTTTTAATTTTCTAGATATGCTAAGAGATTTGATTAGCTGTTCAGAAAGTCCAAGTTTTTTTAATCTTTTTTCACAGTCCCATATACTTTCTGGTAAAACCTTTCTAATACTTTCTAGCTGCTCCTCCAATATCGGAGTCGGTGGTGAATCCGTATCAGGATACATTCTATTTGGTCCTGGTAAGATCCTTTCGAAATCGTTTGTACCATCTGAGAAGACTTGTCTAGTTTCTGAGGGTACACCAATCGTTGCATCGACTGCTCTTATTTTAATTTCTTCTACAGCCGTCTTAACATCGGCTTCATCGCCCCAGACTAATACTATAACATCTGTAGATTTGGCATCAAAAAGTGATTCTAGTCGATTTATCTCTTTTGAACTTAAACCAAATTCTTGAAAATGATTGCTATAAATAATATTTGGCATCACATCTTGGCATGCGATGACTCTAACACGGCCAGCAATCTCATCGCCGAAGGTTTTGTCTGGTTGTGTAGGTTTATCCAGTATTCCTGCAAAAACACGAAGTATTATTCCATAGATTTTACCTTTGTTTTTTATGACTTCTTTAAATCGTTTACACTTTGAATTTTTGAAAACTGATGTAACATCTTTATAATCACTTTGAAAAGTTTCTTTTGCAATGCCACGCAATCTTAGTTTGTCACGGATTTCCAGTAGGGCCTTTTGTCTTCTTGCTTCATTAGCCACTGCTTTTGCTATATATTGGAGTTTAGGAACACCTTTAAGTTCAACCCTTGTACCTTCATCAATACTTACATTTACATCTTGGCGGACACTGCCAAGACCTCTTCGCACTTTGCCAGTTGCCCTCATCAACCTTCCGATAAGGTTAGCAACTTCACTGGCCTCTAAAGGAGTTAGAATATCGGGATATGTTACTACTTCTACAAGAGGTATACTCAAACGGTCAGTTTTAAATACAATTTTATGCCCGATATCACTTATTTCTCTACACGCATCTTCTTCTAAACCAAGTTGGATAATTCCTATCTTCCTATTTTTGTAAGGAATCCATCCCTCAATGCCAATAATTCCAGTCCTTTGGAAACCTGTGGGAATGCTACCATCTAAATATTGCTTCCTGCTAATGTGAATTTCATCTACAACGCTGCAATTAAGTAAAAGGCTAATTTCAAGAGCCATGTCTAACGCCTGTTTATTTAGCTTAAAAGGCGGAGTATCATCCATTTCATAGGTGCAGACTGTATCATCGTAGAGTTGATAAATCACGTTCTTTTTAGTTTTAAATTCCATTAAAGCGGTACCATCATATTCACCTAATTCTGAAAGTGTTGGTCTCATGTGTCGCAAGATTACAGCACTGGGTTCATCTTTGTGTAGCACTGCTCTACAGCGACAGAACAATTTTTTCTCTGTTAATAATTGCTGGTGGATTTCCAAACCGCATTTTAAACCTAAATCTCGATAATACTGTTCGTCGTCGATTAATTCTCTTGACATCTTGTGGGTCGAATGCTTCATCTATTATCTAAATATTGCGCAAATCACAGTATGTTTCTACATGTCATAATTGATTATTGAAAATGAATGTAATTTTGACTTTAAATTTCAAATTAACCTATATATATTATAGTCTATTTCTATTCCCCTTTTGATAAAAACCCATAAATTTGTTCAAAATATTATATATTGCCCATAGGGTGATCAGAGTGACTGAAGAAGATATTTATAAAGGCTATCGTGGTGCCGCAAAAAAGAAACTCAAAGAGCTAGGCATAAAAGTCTGGAGTGATGTAGTAATTAAATCGACTCGAGGCATATTCAAAGGCATCATTCTTCCACGTGCTGAAACTGAAGATG
>Ga0315547_1002774_pt1 | contig 11945 bp, 17 predicted proteins | sample SalMarSW160240MG_2_FD_202542 | JGI IMG/M metagenome (GOLD analysis project Ga0315547, IMG submission 202542) | Salt marsh sediment microbial communities from the Plum Island Ecosystem LTER, Massachusetts, United States - Salt Marsh Sediment SW1601-240 ... | reverse complement strand
GAGCGTCAGGGCCCCGACAGCTCCGTCCATGAGGAGGCCAGGGAAGCCCCGGAGCCCCAGGGCTGGATTGCGCCGGCGCCGGCGGCTGGCCGCGCGGGCGCGGGGGCGCGCCTTGCGCTTCGCCGGGTTCTTGCGGCGTGCCGTGGTGGTGCGCTTCTTGCCCTTGAGAAACCGGCCGTTCTTGCCCCTGGGCCGGCTCCGGGCAGCCTTGGAACGGCTGGCCATCTTTTCCCCCTTTGAGGGTGGGTTGATAAGAAACTTCACGGTCAAACTACTCTGGATTGTGGAGGAGCTGGATTTCCTTTTCCAACGCCTTCAGCCCGTCCGTGAGGAGCTGGACATGGACTTGGAGGGTGGTAATGTCCCGAGACAGCTTCCACGCCGCGCCCATAACGATGGCGAGGGCGCCCAGGTTCAGCGTTACAAGCTCGGCGCCCATTTAGAAGTCCCTCCAGATTCGGCGCCTGGGATGATAAAGGCGCACGCTCCCATCCTCCAGGGATTCCATCCGCACCCCCGGCCGGAACGTGTGTTTGTACGGCTCCCCGTTGTCTCCGTGGACGTAGTCCAGGCGGAGAACCCTATCGGACCATAGGGGGTCGGGATTCATGCCCAAAAGGACTAGGTCCGGGTTGGACTTCCGGCGGGCAGCCCAGAGCAGGAGGGCCAACATCCCGGCCGCGCCGAGTAATAGCCCGGCCGACGCTCCGCCCAGGACCGAGAGGTCGGGCATCGGCCCGGCCGCGTCCAGGAGCGAAGCGGCTTCCGCCGGCGTTAGGGCGCCGAGCTTGACGGCTTCCAAGGTGGCGTCCAGGGCGTCATAGCGTCGGAAGCTCCAGAGGACGACCAGGGCGAGCGCCGCGACGGCCAAGGAAGCGCCCACGACGGCGCCGGATCCAAGGCCCAGGTAGCCCGAATACTCCTCCACCTTTCGGACCGTCGCGGTGTGGATGCGACTCAGGTGCGCGGCGCCATCCACTACGCGGCGCGCGGAGTCCCGAACGGACCCGGACGAAGCCGCGGCCAGCTCCGCCGCCTCATGTTGGAGCCCGAGGATGCGCGGCCAGAGCTCCAGGTATCGGCTCCAGACTGTGCGGATCCACGCTCCCGGGTCCATTCCCTCGGGGTCCGGGATCCCAGGATCGGCAGGGGGTAGGGTGGCGGCGGCGGCGTACACGGTTAGCGCCTCCGCCCGGCGGCTGCACCGGCGAGCATGGCCACCAGGAGGCCCAGGCCCACCACCAGGCCCACGGTGGCGGAGCTGGGCGCGGCCTCTGCTCCAGGAGTCGCGCCGGGCTCCGCCGCGCCGGGTTCCTCTGGGAGTCCGCCCGGCCAGTCCGTCGAAGGATAGTCGGGACTCTGCGGGCCAAGATTCCCCTCCGGGGTGATTCTGTACTGTTTCTCCCCGGGCCCCAGCTCCGTGATATACCAGCCCGTGACGGCGACAAGGGCGCCGGCGGGGTCCCACCGTCCCGTTACCGTTAGGGCTGGTCCTTGTGGCGCGGTGGTGGCCAGCTCCGTGGCGTTGGTCGCGTCGCTTGCGGAGGCGAGCTTGTACGTCGTCCCGTCGGCCGCGAAGAGTCGGACGTTTTCCGGGATCCCTCCGCCCGTGACTTGCACGCTGGCGGACTGTTCCCCGGTCCATGCCGGGGCGGGGGGCGGGGGCGGCGGCTCCGGCGGGGCGTCGGGCGCCGGCGCCGGCGCGAGGGGATAAAGGTCCGTTATGTAAGATGGGACCTGTGAGGGGTCGGGCCCGCGCGTTGCGGCGAATTCGTTTGCGCCCAGGCTGCCCGCTCCACCGTTGGACACGAAACGGCCATCCGAGAGGAGGAATCCCGAGAAAATGACCCGGGCACGGCCGGCGTAAGTTTGAATGAGATTCTCCACGCTCCCCCATGCCGGCGTCAGGTTAACTAGCGTGAGAGACTTCCCGGGTTGATCGTCGGGGGAGATCGTGAGAGAGTGTCCGTCAGGCGCGGCTTGCCAGGCTCCGCCCGCGACATAGTAGCCCAGGCAGTACACGGGGTCCGCGCCTAGCCCGCGCCATCCAGAGGGCAGGGGGGCGTACAACGTCGCCTCCGCCTTACCTACGTCCGGAGCGGCCAAGGGCCATGAGGACGCCCAAGCCCAGGAGGGCGGCCGCTCCGTACTTGAGGGCATCCGGGGAGAGACCGGCCTCGCTGGTCCCGGCCTCGCTGGTCCCGGCGTCGCTGGTCCCGGCGTCGCTGGTCCCGGCGCCTCCGCCGTTCCCGTTGTCGCTGGGCTCCCCTTCGTCCGCTCCGCCTCCGCCGGCCGCCGGCGTCGCGTCGCCGGGGGCCCACGCGGTCACGCGGTAGCCGTTCACGCTGTAGGATCCGGCGACGGTGACGAGCTGCCCGTCCATCGCGCGAAGCTCCTCCAGGATTTCAGCGTCTCCGATGAGGGCGAAGTTGGCGCCCGGCGCGCTCATCCGGACTTGACCCCATTCCGGGGTGTCCTCGATAGTGCCGGTTACGGTCGGGTTGTCGTAAGCCCACCCTACGGTGCCCGGGCTGGATGCGTACATGGAATTAGCCCCTCCCTGCGGGCGGCTTGAGGGCGAACCACACTCCCACGCCCAGGAGGCCCATGCCCAGGAGCGTCCCAAGGCTGGCCGTCGTGGGCGCGGCGAAATCAGGCATGTCAGGCCACGGCCCGGTGGAAGCGGCCGGCGTCTCGGTGGCCAGGCCCCGAATGGCGTTCGCGGCCAAGATGCTTTCCCGGTCCCGCGCGGTACAGTCCCGCCCCCCGTGGGCCTCTCCGATTAGGGCGCCGGCAAGCTCCGAAAGGTTCTGGGGCGGAAATTTGCGATACCAGCTCCGCGCGTACACGGATTGCCGGGCCCCCTCGACGGCTTCCGGGCTGGCGTTCTGGAGTAGCGTAAGGACCTGGGAGTGGGTGAAAGGGCCCGGACACATGAATTGACCAGCGTACGCCGCGCCCCAGAATACATCTTCGTCCGCCACGTTCCCGAGCCCCAGCTTGCGGCCGAGCCAGCTGATGGCGCGGTCCCACCAGTTATCCGTGTAACCTGGGAGGGGGCCCGTGTAGCCCGGGGCGGGTTCGGTGCCGGGGGGGAGCTGCTGCTGGGGGACTGTCCCATAGGTGGGGTCGCTGTAGGCCCCTAGCCCGTTGCTATACATGGCGCCGGCCTCACTCAGTCCTGGAGGTAGAAAACTAGCTCCCGGTCGGGTTCTGAACGCCCCTCCGCCGGTGGGCGGTGGATGTCCAGCTCATACCAAATTGGAGGCGGTCCCGGCGCCTGGATTTCTGCGTAAACGTGGGAGTAATCCTCGCCCCACGCAAGGACAACGAAGCGGACAAGGAAGCCGGCCGCCCGTCCGAGGGCGGCGGCGAGCGTTGCAACGTCGTCACAGTCGCCCGCGACGTGCCCACGCTCTTGGATGATGGCGAGGCACCACTCTGGGGAGCGGATTAGCTCGACGTTGAAGGGGTCCGCCTCCTGGACAACGTGGGCGGAAAGCCATTCCCGAAGGACCATGGGGAAAACGTCAGGGGGCACGCCGGAGGCGATGGAGGCCGCCTCCGCTCGCACGACGGAGCTAGTATCCCGGGCCAGGGCGCTCATGAGATCCAGCGTCAACATTACGCCCCGGTTGTTCGCCGGGATCCAGCTCCGCCGTGCGTACACGCTCAGTCCGGGTCCGGTGGGCCGTCCACCCCTATGGTCCCCAAGATAGCGCCGGCGCGCTCCTCTTCCTCCTCCGCTTCCCCTTCCTCCTCCTCCTCCGGGGCTGGGCGTAGCGCCTCAACGAAGCGCGCGACCCATGCCCGGTGAGGGTTGAGCTGGGGATACCAGCCGAGGACTGTTGTGATTGCGCTCCCCCCCTGGGTCTCTAGGAACGTGTCCAGCTCCTCAACCCAGACGGTAGGAAGCTCCTCCAGGACTACGGCCGCCCATAGCTCTGGGTCCTTGCCTTGCTGGGCCAGCGTGACAAGTCGGGGGACGTAGCGCCCGAGCGCTGTTCGGAGATCCACGGGGGGTGCCTCCTGGACGCTATCCTCCGGGGGGTTGTCAGGTAGCGCCGGCGTCGGCTCTGGACGGCCCAGGAGCCCTGAGATCGCCGGAAGGATCCGATCCACGACGCGCAAGTATCCGGCCTCCGGGTCTCCCCCGGCCGCCCCGTCGCGCCCCAGCTCGAAGCCCTGGCGGAAGATGTCCAGGAGCTGGGGGACCTGGGCGGCCGGAGTCTCAACGTGAGGCCGGAGGGCGGACATTTCCCGGACGATCTCTAGGGCCAGCTCCGTTGGGCTCCGGGTGTCCGCCTGGGCCGGCGGGTTTCTCAGCTCCGCCGTCAGGGCCACCATATCCCGCCGGAACGCCTCGAAACGTTGCTCTAGTGTCATATCCCGGAGCCTATCCGCCAGCTCTTGCCGCTCAAGCTCCAGGCGCTCCAGTTTTGTGGAGCGAGTCTCCTCCTCCATGTGCGCGGAGAGATCCCGGGGCGGCGCGTCGATGTCCACGCTCCTGGAGCCGCGATACTGGACCCCGTCCGCCCCATGTTCGTACGCGCGGAGCTGGAAGGTCCCACCCCCATATGTGTCACGAATCATGTCCTCGGACACTTCGGCTAGGTCGAAGCTGGCCACGAAAGCCGGTTTCCGGGTCTTGGGGTGGAGCCGGTAGAGCTTCACGCGGAAGCCCGGCCCGAATTCGTTGAGGAAGCTATCTAGCTCGTCTAGAGCGTCGGCCCGCTCTGCGGGCTCCGGCTGGCCCTTGCCCTTGGAGCGAGTCATTGGCGCTGCCCCCCGTTAGGGCCCAGCACCTTGCCGGTGGGCATCGTGAGGCGGAACCGGAAGGCGGCTGGGGTCTCCCCGATGGCGCCGACCTGGCGGAGTCGCCAGGCGTCCGGTGCAGGCGATCCGGCGACGGCCCAGAGGCTGAACATTGCGCCCCTAAGGGCCAGAGCGTCTAGGGCGCTTTGAACAACCCGCCAGCAAGGTAGGGCGCCGCTCTTTTCCGAGACAACGAGCGTGTAAGGTGAGGTCGCGCGGCCGTCGCCGGCGAGGATGGCCAGCTCCCCGAACGGCCCGCGTTCATATGTTGTGACCTGGGGATAGGGGAGACCGTCCTCCATCGTTGGCCAGCCGACCGGCGGGGGGCCGATTTCCACTTGCCGCCAGCTCTCCGGCTCCGGCTCTCCCGGCGTTGGGTTCTTTTTGTCGTGACTCATGGCGTGTACACTCTGCGTTACAGGATCAGGCCCAGGAGAACGAGGAGCAGGGAGAAAGCGACAGAACCCAGGGGGGCCGGTTGGCCGGCCAGCTCGCGCCGGCGCGCGTCCGCCGCCTGCATGTCATAGGGGTTCATTCCGCCCCTTCCTCTGCCCGCCATTGGCGCTCTAGCTCGCTCAAGATTGCAGCGTCCCGGGCCATCCGGGCAGCATAGGCGCGCTGCCCCGCAGTTGTATATCGGGTTGGCTTTACTTGGTTCCTGGGAGGGACTTCTAGGTCCTGCGGCGCCCGAATGGGCGCGCTATCGGGCCGACCTGGGATTAGGCCCACCGTCGGGTTGAACAAAGGTTGCTTGCGGGTGCGGAATGGCTGGCCCCCGTTATCGCACCTTGAGAGGCGAAACCCGATACAAAGGCGCATCCCAACCAGCCCGGCATCCTCTCCGAGTACAAGGATTGCGGCGCTCACGGTGCGCCACCAGGGCGCGACCCCGACTCCGGCGGGGAGTCTCCCAAGAGCTGGCTTAGCGCCTTGCGTCCGACGGGCGCAGGAAATGGACCCACGGCACCCCAAGAAAGGGTCCGGACAGCTTGCTCTATCCGGTCTAGCGTTGCGTCGTGAGCATCTAGACGGCGCTCCAATTCCTCCAGGCGCGCCACTAGGTCGGAAACGTCCAGCTCTGGAGCGGTCAAGATTCCTCCTGGTCCGAATGGTGGGCGCGGAGGCGGACGCTGTCCTCAATTTCCGCCGGCGTAGGGTCCAGCTCGAAAGCGGACTCCGGGGGCTCAAAGGCGTCCGCCTGGGGAGCGGTCCGGAGCTTCCACGCCTCCACGGCCCGGGCTGCCCGCTTGGTGGACTCCTCCGCCGCCTCCAGGAGCCGGAACACTTCGGAGCGCCCGTACGTCTCCTCCCGGCGGCGCAAGGGGCCCAGGGCGGCCGTCAGGGAGTAGAGGGCGTTGGCGGTCATCGTGCGGACGGTCCGCTCTATGATTGCCTCCACGGCCGGCTCCTCCCGGCGCGCGGTCATCGGACCAGCTCCCGACGCCCCTGGGGTGTCAGCTCCCACCGTTCGCCCAGCTCTGCCCGGTCCAGGATGAGCCGGAGGAGCCGCGCGGCGTTCCCCAGGCGCACCAGCTCGCGGTCAGGGACCCCAAGGCCGGTCAGGTTGGCCCGGGCTGCGGATATGTCCGTGTGGGCGCTCTTCAGGATGTCCCGTTCCTCCTGGGCCCGGGCGCTCCCGGCGTCCAGCTCGTCTAGTCTCTGCTCCAGCTCATCTAGTCCAACTCTCAGCTGTGAGGCCCAGAGCCTGAGGCGGAGTCTCCGTGTGTGGCGGTGCATGGTGGTCTCTCCTCATCGAAGGGGGATCTAGAAGGAGGGGTGGAGCCCCACTAGGACACCCCTCCTTCTAGGGCCCCGGGCCTGTCCCGCCAGAAAGGCGGAGGTTCCCGGGGTGTAATTGAGAATAACGCGCAGGGTACGTATCCGACAAGGTTGGCGTCCTGGTCCCTGTGGAAAACCCCCAGGCGACCTGGGCACCTTTCCACATTATAGCGGATAAACTGCTCATACCCCATAGGGGACCGCCCAGAGGCGCGCCAGGTAGGGCTAGGGCTCTTGTTACTTACAAGATCCTAACAGAGCCCCGGCGTTGTTCGCCTGTGGAAAACTGCGCCATCATGGGGTGGCGTCTCCCAGACTCAAGCGGTGGGGCGCGTCATTCCCACTCCATCCAGCCCCAGGGGCCTCTAGAGTTGTCCCCAACCCCTTCAACGGCCCTGACAGCTCTTCGCTGCCCCTCAGTAGTCCCCAGATACCGGCGCCGGCGAGGCGCGTCCTTGCCCTGGGTCTCCCGTCACTCCCACCCCTTCCGGTCTCGCGTCCGTCCGGGCTGTATCCTTCCTTTTCTACAATCCTTTGCGCTTGGCGTATAAGGTGCGGTAGTTGGTGTCCACCTCTTATGGAGAACCATTCTTGGCGGATCCGAGATACTTCAACCTTCGTGGTACGGTTTGTGCCCACCTTCACGACAGCAAAACGCCCCCGGGTCCTCTGGGGACCCGGGGGCGTTGAGCCCACCGGCGGGCGAGGGTAGCGCCCAGGGGGCGCCATCCTCATCCGGACTGTTGAGCTCTACCCTTTAAGCTTGACATATTGAGCGACATCCTTTTAGGATTCCACCACGACGGCGACGGGGGAGGGCCCCCACGGTCCCGAGGGAAAAGGCGAGGCGGTTTCTTCCACGGCGTTGTTCGCTTTCTCTCCGAAGGGGGAAGCTGGGGCCCGGGGGTTTCCCCCGGGTCCCTTTTCTTTCCCTACCTCCAAGTCGCCCGCACTAGCTCGATGATGCGCCGGAGCCACTTGACGCGCTCCCACCACTTCAACGCACGTTGAGTTAGTCCGCTCCCTTCGGGTGAGCTGGGCGAGTTTGCCTCAGGATCCGCCTGGCCCCTCTTGGCCATCTACTGGACCAGGGTGTGAGGAATCCGCGCGGTGAGGCGGAGTTGGGCAGCGGCCGCGCCAGAGCCGACAGCGGCGGACTTGGACACCACCAGGTTGACGGCGTCCAGCCCCGTCAGGGCCCAGAGCGAAAGGCCCGCCTCCGCCTGGAGGAGCGGGGTGATAGTGACATCCAGCGGGATCGCTCCCAGGCCGTGGGGGATGTCAGGGGAGTCCGTGTCGGCGTCGGCGTTGGCTTCGATGTCCGCGATAAAGAGCGTGACACCGGCGAAGATGGGCGTTACGACGAAGGCCATGTGTTCCTCCTGGAAGAGACAGAGCGAAGGATGATTCCGAGCCCGACCGAGAGTAGGACCGCTTTCAGCCAATCGGGCCAGGGTCGGGAAACTGTGACCTGGACGCCTTCCACTTCGATGGGATCCAGGAGCGTGCCGGAGTGCCCACCCCAGCCCGGGACGGGTGTATAGGTGTTGGGCGGGTTCTCAACCCAGGCGGAGGAGTCCGCTTTCGCGAATTGCTCCCACATGTCCACGCGCGGCGCCATGTGAATGTGTTCTCCCTGGACGCCGGCGACGTAGGGCTCATAAATCCAGCGCCCGACGTAGTCCCGATCCAGGGCCCCAACGCCCCAGGTGAAAACATCCTGTAGGCTGGCGTCTAGGCTGATAAAGTCCACGGTCCCGCCGCCGGCGTGCGCGCCGGTGCGCGGGGTGCATCCGCTCGATTTCCACCACATCCAGGAGGTTACGCGGATGCGCCCCCAACGGTCCCGGGCGGGCTGTAGAACCTTGCTAACGGTCTCTTGCAAGCGCGCCACGTTCTCGGGGGTCGCTTTCTCCCAGCAAGGCATTTCCTCTAGGGTGAAGTTGGCCGAGAGTTGCACCGTCATTCCCCCTGAATCTCTTGGCCAGAAGGCAGGAAGCGCCCGAATTTCGCCTCGAAGGCATAGGACCAGCCACCCGGCGGCGTCACACTCTGCCCCGTGAACGCAAGCGCCGGGACGGCTGGATCCCCATTAGCTACGGGGTTCGGGGCGAACGGTACGGGGAGCACGGCCGTCCCGTAGGTGCGCTGAATGAGCGGGGGCGTCACTCCGTTGACGCCAACGGAAAGGGTAGCGAACCCGCCAGGAAGGCCAGAAACGAGAATGAAGCGAAAGACGTTCCAGCGGTTCGGCGCCATTACGACCGGGACCCGCTCCGCCACGGCTCCGCCCAGGCCCCATGCCAGGTAATCAAAGCCCGTCCCGTCCGCGCGGAGGATCATTCCGGCGCCCCCCGTGTCCACCCCGGGGGCGCCTCCCCCTGGAGTGTTCGCGCGGTAATTGTTGGCGGAGGAAGCATCCAGGCCCCCACCGATCCAGACCCCGACCATGTCCGCGTCCGCGCCCCCAACCCATTCATAATTCACGAAAGCGTCTATGACGGCGACGACTCCACCGTCCGGGATGCGGAGCCCAGGGGGAAGGGCCGTCGCGTCGAAGCGCGCTGCCCACCACGGGAACGTCCATCCGACCGAGCGGGGGGCGGTGGTGGTGCGCGAACACATGACCCCATCCCGACAGTCGAAAAGATCGCTTCCCGTAGCGCCGGCCTCCGCCTGGCCGATGCCCTGAACGTCGTTCGGGCCTCCGGCGGCGTCCGCCTTTCCGTTGGTGGTGGCGAGTCGGTTAAAGTCGTTCCCGGCGCGGAAAGTCTCCCGGGTCGCGCGCTGGGCGAACGGCCCCGGATAGCTCACTCTGTAGGGCCAGGGAATGACGGGGGCCGGAACAATCTGTGTTTGGGCCATTGACTCAGCTCCACCCGGCGTCGAAGGCGGAGGCCGTAGCCTGGGCCACGGTCCACCCGTGCATGGAGGCCCCCACCAGGTAGACCCCAGCGTCCGCGACCTGGACGCGGATGTCTAGAGTCTTTCCACCGGGCACCACCAGGAAGATTTCATCCGGCCCGAAGGACTTGATCCATACGGCGACGTTGGCGCCCACGACGGCCAGGGCGTCCAGGCCGGGGAGGGCCGCGCCATCGATCATTACAGAAAACGTAATGAGCGACGTTCCCAGGAGGGCGTTGACCTGGAGGTCGAAGCTCCGGAGGTAGCCGACGCTCCCGTTAGGTACCAGGAACGCGCATCCCGTGACCTGGGCGGCCGGCGTCGTGGTAATGATGCTCGCCCCGGCGAGGACCCCGGTGGGCGCGAAGTCCACGCCGGAGGGCGGCTTCACCTGGAGCACAGGGGGAACGGTTCTTGTGAAGCCCGGGACGGCCGCCCCTCCGGGGCCCGGGGTGGGCGCCAGGGGCGCGGAGCCGCCCGCACGGAGCACAGAGGGCGACGGGGCCTCCGTTGTGCCTTCGGGCACGCCCAGGAGGGCCGGAGGGGTCGCCCAGGGCTGTAGGGCGGTCTCGGCGCGGGGGTCCTTGCTCATGAGCTGTAAACGTTGATCCCGACCAGGCCCAGGCGGATGGAGTAGGCCACGCCTGAGTAATTCGTGAGCGTTAGGGCGATGTTGCTTCCGCCCGGGACCAGCCTGGGCATGATGAGCCCGTGGGGCGTACCGTTCGGGCTGCCCGCACAGTCCACCACGGCCGAGAACGGGACAGCGCCGAAGGTGAGATCATCGCCGGCGGAGAAACGCCCCTCCAGGATCAGCCCCGGGTCCGCAATGGACACGTTCGGCGCGGCCGGCGTGTAGACACGCCCAACGATGGCGCCCAGGAGGTACGCCGCGACGTTCTGTAGCGGCGTCGTGAGCTGGACGGTAGCGGCTCCGCCGAGGTTCAGGGTGGTAAGTGGGATGTAGTAGGGCCGGAGCTGTCGGGAACGGAGTTCGGCCGGAAGGAAGCTTAGAAGGGTGTCATAGAAATTCATCATGGGACCGGCTCCGTTTTCTCGTTGACTCAGGACCCCACCACAAGGGCGGGGGGTGGGGCACCCGGGACCGCTCCCCGGGCGCTCCGTGCTTCCGGCCTAGCCCCCCCAGGCTACGCGGCGGCCGTCCTTCCCCTTGCGGTGTGCGATGGCCCGCTCAGGTGATCTGATAGTAATGCGTACCCCACATGGACACGCGGAGCTGGAGCGCCGCCGTGACGGGCGCGGCGGCTGCCCACTCGATGTTCAGGCTGAACGCCTTGAGCGGCTGGAGGGTGAGGGCTCCGCCGATCCAGATTCCACCGGATCCCGGGACGCCGGGGTTGGCGTACTCGACGCCCGCCCGGGTGGAGAACCCGACCGGGCCACCCGTCGCGTGCATCTGCGAGACCGGCCAGGGGCCCCACTCCTGGGAGTTGTGGCGGAGGAGCGCGTAGGGCGCGCCCGCCACGCTGGGCGTGAGCCCGAAGAGGACGGAGTGAACATCCGCGAGGTTCGCCACGTTCCCCGGGGCGATGCCCAGGATGTCCATGGCGATGTACTCGACGATGAAAAATTCCGGGTTCGGGAGCTGCCCGGCCTGGTCCATGTTGGTGATGAAGCGGCCGGCCGCCGCCGCGTTGGTGAAGAAGGTGAGCGGCGCGGCCGTGCCGCCGATGGGGTAAACCTGGGTGTCGTAGAGCGGCTTGGGGACGCCCCTCATGTCCGTCTTGCCCGCCACCTTATTCGGGGTGACGCGGTCCTTGAGCTGCTCCATCGTGAGGCCCTGTACGTCGTATCTCATGGCTGTCCTTCCTTTGCTCCTGCGTTTAAGAGCCCGCGCGGGCCCGCGTTGTGGACGTTGTCAGGCTCAGGCATCCATGCCCGAGCCAACCCCGATGAAGGGCGTGATCCAGTCCGACACCCCACCCCTTCGGGCGAAGTTGGGAATCCTACGGGACGGGGGCGCCGGAGCCCTGACGGCCCGGACTCCGTGCCCCCAGGTGCGCCCAGGCTCCGGAGTCCTGCGGGCCCTGGCGTAGATGCCCACGGTCCCGGCCGTGCCAGCTCCGGGCGTGAGCTTGTCCGCCACGTAGGGGACATCCCAGCGGACGGCCGCGTCCTCGAGGGGCCCCGTGAGGGCGCCGGCGAGAACCCAGGTTCCCCAGGAGGGCCCGACCAGGAGGTCCGCCAGCCAGCCGAATACGACAGCGGAGGCGAGTCCCACGCCCAGGCCCGTATTCGTGGCGCGGTCCATCTTGAGGAGTTCAGGGACGGCCCGGGTCGCCACCTTCGCGCCCGTGAGCGTCAGGGCCCCGACAGCTCCGTCCATGAGGAGGCCAGGGAAGCCCCGGAGCCCCAGGGCTGGATTGCGCCGGCGCCGGCGGCTGGCCGCGCGGGCGCGGGGGCGCGCCTTGCGCTTCGCCGGG
>Ga0315547_1002765_pt1 | contig 11958 bp, 9 predicted proteins | sample SalMarSW160240MG_2_FD_202542 | JGI IMG/M metagenome (GOLD analysis project Ga0315547, IMG submission 202542) | Salt marsh sediment microbial communities from the Plum Island Ecosystem LTER, Massachusetts, United States - Salt Marsh Sediment SW1601-240 ... | reverse complement strand
GCCTCCGGCCAGGAGACTGAGCACATTGCTCACCATGATCCTCGTTCCCCTGATCGTCGGCTTTCCGTGGCAGATGTCCGGATCGACGATGATGCGCTCGACCGTTTTCATAAGGAATCACCATCCCTCATTATAGACTATGAAATAGAAAGAGCCAAAGCAGGGCCGGAAGGCCACTGAAAACTTTCTCAAGCCTTCCTCACTAATACGGACACGTGCCAACTTGCTAACGTTGGTTCTTATGCTCCTCTGAAGCGCTGAGCAGTTTAGTAGTTGACCTCTACAAACCAATGAATACAGAGTCCCACCAAGAGGGTCCACGCGCAAAGGGGAGGAGAACCCTTCAGTCCCCCAAGGCAATGACCAGCTCCATGGATTAACCGGTGCTTTCCTTGTAGCTGTCAGGGTAGGACGGTATTTGCTCTACTCAGCCCTCAAAGAGGGTTAAGAGATGCCAAAGACAAGGTAGACCCCAGTTACTATTTATATATCGCCCCTACTCATGAGCTTTGATTTCATGCAGGGTAGCATGGTCGCGCTCGACGGTGAAGTAGAACCGATAACCCTTGGTCACCCGCGCTTGCCAGATGCCTCTTTCCTCGGCATAGAGTTTGACATCTAACGATGTGTGCGTCGTATCACGAAGCAAAAGCCCTAGTTGCTTGCCAAAGGCCTTTTGGATTGCTGAGGGCATCGCGATAAAGCTGCGGACGAAATGGGGAGTAAGTGAGACACTCCGGATAATGAGCATGGAGTTACGCTTTGGCCGGCTGTCGACCCTTCAATTTTCTGTCCAGGGCTTCATTATCTAAATCCAAGATCCAATAGACTGCTTCTGGATCGTATCGTTTCCCGAGCTTGGCGGCCTCACGTAACGTCTTCTCGAAGAAGAGTGCTAAGGGTTGAAGTGCCCCCAGAAACTCCATGGTCTCTTCAGCGGAAGTAAATGGACCGAAGACCCTTCCAGCCCGCTTCTCGGCTAACGATGCTTGGAGGCCCTTCTCAAGTTCACTCCGGCTTGCCTTTTCCCTGCGTTGCTTCTCCGGACTCATGGAATCTCACCCTCCTTCGTGATGGTTCCAATTATAGCGGGCGAAAGCAGCCCCGGCAATTTCAGCCCCTCGCCCGCGCTGAAGCTGTCAGTCTAAGGCTTTGCCCTTCAAAGCTTTTGCGTGCTAACGTTATTTATGCTCCTCTAAAGCCTTCAAGCTGAGGGAAGTATCGTATCACACCGCGGCTTAGCTCAATCGCATAGCGGTCCGTAACATCCCTCCTCACTTGTCATCAGGAACTAAAGATCAGAGGGGCAGAGATCTCCTTTCTTGCCTTCCTTTCCTGATATCATTCATATAGCTTGCTCTCGGCACGTTTCATGTTGTCCGGATGCGCAAGCGCCCACTCTGATATACTGCGAAGTTGCTTAAAAGTTGCTTCTCATATTTCCTGAAGATCTCTTCGACGACAGCCGCTTTCTCATTGCTGCGGGCCTCTTCCAAGCGCAAGAGCAGGACACCCGCATGGGGTTGTCTTGAACGATAGACCAGTTCCCCAAAATCCTTGTCCATGGTTACGACCAGTCTCTGCTCCCGCACGGCCAAAGTAAGGATGTTAAGGTCTGGCATCCGGGGATCGAGATCCCTCACAGCGAGCACATCATGACCTTGAGTCTTGAGCCAATTTTCGACGGCCTTCCCGACCCCTACATCGACTAGGAGCTTCAAGTGAATACTCACCCAGCCTTGATTGGAAGGACCTTCTCTTCGGCGATCAATTCGGCAGCATAGGCCAGTGTCGCGCGGATGTCCTCGGGCTCAAGCCCAGGATACTCCTTAAGTAGCTCCTCTTGGGGGACTCCAGCGGCTAAGGCTTTGAGGACCTGCTCTACGCTGATCCGCAGCCCGCGGATTGTCGGCTTCCCTCCCAAGACGTTAGGATCGACCTCTATACGCTCAGCGATCTTGGGCATAATCTTCCTCCTCAAAGATTATACAGCGGTCTACCTTGCCATCCAATCTGAACGCGTAAACTTGCCAACAGCACTTCGTCCTATCTCAAAGTCTTTGCGTGCAAACGTGCGTGCGTGTCAACTTGCTAACGTCACTTATACTCCTCCAAAGCCTTAAGCTGAGATGAGCCTCTAATTCTCCTCACAAGGGACGCCCACGACGTCCACCAGGAGAGCCCGCCCGCAAAGGGGGAGAACGACCCTTCAACCATTCATGGCAATGACTAGCTCCATAGATTTACCGAAGCTTTCCTTTAAGCTACTAGGGGGCCAGTATTTGCTCTTCCCAGCCCAGCCACAAAAGTGGGGTAAGAGGTGCAAAAGACAATGCTAGGCCCCAGTTATAACTCTGGAAGCTATGCCCTAACAACCACCTCTCACCTGCCCCTACTGAAGCCCAGCGGGAACTTGCTCAAGTCCCCGCACAGGTTTTCTCCTCGGTTGCCGGAGATCGTGTTACCCCGGCCCGTGATCCTGATTCCCCGATCGTCGTCCGTATCGACTCCGCACCCACGGTTAAACTGAATGCGGTTTCCTGAGATCTCGGCCTGGACAGTTTCGTTTCGATACTCATGCCAGCCTATGCCGATACCAGTACCGCGGTTGTTCGAAATTGTGTTATTGATGATCGTGGCTTGTACTGCGTCCCATAGGCCCACACCGAATCGATCATTACCGGTGATCGTGTTGTCGCGGATTGTGACCTGACTGTTTTCCCCCACTGCGATCCCGTCACCGAATTTACCTTTGTTATCGGTGATCTGGTTGTTAATGATCTCCGCTCGCGCGGAATGCCAAAGGTCGATCCCTTCCTCGCCATTGAGGCTGATGGTGTTATTCAGGATACTTGCCTGAGCTGAGTCCTCCATGAGAATGCCCTCTTCGCCATTGCGACTGATGATATTGCCTTCGAGAGTGACACGAGAACTACCAGCCACATAAACCCCATGCACTCCGTTGTCGGAGATCGTGCAATCCCGAAGAGCTGCATTTCCATAGATCCACAGGCCATCTGCTTTGCTGTCGGTTACCCCCAACGCTTCTAGCCTTACATCCACACCTGCCAAGATCGAAACGACTAGCCCCCTCTCAGGGAGGGCTTTAAGGATCGTCTGTTCTCGGCCAGCTCCCCTCAACGTAAGGGACTTCCAGATCGTCAGTCCATCCTCGTAGGTGCCGGGAGCGATGGTGATGGTCCCACCTGGCGCTACAGCGCCGATAGCCTCCTGCACGGTCCCGTAGTCATCCGGGACATTCAACTGTGCTTTGTCCGTTTGAGGAACTAGGGGCTTTCTTAGGGAGGCGGGGGCATAGCCGCAAAGGTCCGCCCCGTTGCCCCTCATCTCGTTAGGTGTACCTGAAATCTTAGCCTCGCTGGAATGAACCCTGATCCCGCAGTGCATGTTTTCCAGGAATAGGTTGTCATAGACCTCCACATTTGCAGAGTCACCTATACTGAGACCATCATCACCATTTCCTGATACTGTGCACGCTTTGATTATAGCCTTTGCCTTGCCCTTGACATGAATGCCATCTTCTTTCCCTGTTCTTTCAGTCCCAACTTTGGCTCCTGCGATTGTGAATCCATCGATGGTAACTTCTATGACCTGATCGCTCTCGATCATGATGACCGGCTTGCCTTCTTCCTTCCCCTTGATCTCCGTCCGATCCCTTCCTGCACCCTTCAATGTAAGGCTCTTCTCAATGATCAGGTTCTCCTTATAGGTTCCGGCCCTTACCTCGATCGTATCCCCAGGGCTTGCAGCGTCGATCGCGACCTGGATCGAGGTATAGTCACAGCCTGAAGGTCCAACGGTGATCGTATTCCCCGCCGCCGAGACGATGCCGGCGCTCAGCCCTAGCCCCAAGACCAACACCATCAACAACACAATCCGAAGCTTCATCACACACCTCCTTAAAGTGATTTGAGTTTCTTTTTTGCAGCTTTTCTCCATCAACCACCTCCCTTTGCACGAGTCTGCGGGTCAGACACTGACCCGTGGACTGTCGTAGGCGGCCGAAGCACAAAATCCTATAGAGATCTGGCCCCCCTTAAGGTCTAACACAACTAAAGGAGAAATACACCGGTTTGCTCGTATTCCCAGCATCATCAATGAGCGTTACTTTGAAACGGGCTGTGACTCTTTCGTCCGTCTCGCACGTGATAATAAAGTCGAAAGATCCTTCGGTCTCACCTTCAACTTCTGGATCAAAGTCAAAAGGCGACCAATTACCCGTCCCTCCTACAGGCTTGAAGTAGGCATGGTTGATATCAGCGTCTGCATCCCTGAAGTACACTTTTCCTAGATTCTCCCTCCCATCACCGATGATTCGTGAAGGAAACTCAATTTTGAGGATTTCCGGAGGCCCAGACAAAGGAGGCACGTAGGCAGAGGAAGGGCCTACCCGATCACATTTGGGTCCGTAACATCCCCCTATGCTTGTCTTTAAGAACCGAAGAGCAGACGGGCAGATATCCTCCCACTTATTCAAGGAGATGGTATTCCCGCTGCCCCGCACTGCGCCCTTAAACGTCTCAAAGGTATCATAGCAATCCCTGTGAATGACCACTACACCATACCCATTATTGTTGATGATTCTGTTTCCATTAATCTCAGCCTGGGCTGAGTCCCCTATGTAGATGCCACACTCGCTTCCCGTGATCGTGTTGTTCTGAATGGTTGCCTGGGAAGAGTCCCACATGTGGATGCCTGCATGCTCGATTCCAGAGATTGTGTTGTCCTGGATGGTTGCCTGGGCTGAGTCCCATATGTAGATGCCACACTCGCTTCCCGTGATCGTGTTGTCACGGATCGTGGCCTTAGCATATTCTCTCAGCTCGATACCATGCCATGCGCTGTTAGTAATGATATTTCCCCTGATGGTGGCCTCGGCTGATTCAGATACATAGATGCCTGTCCCGTTATAGCTGATCTCGTTATTCTGGATTGTAATCTCAGAACCAGCGGAACCGGCCACTTGAACGCCAATGTACTCATTATTAAGGATCTCGCTGTTTTGTATGGCAATGTTAGCACGACCGAATATAACAACACCCCACCGGTTGCCAGAAACAATAGAGTTAGCTTGAATGAACACTTGAGCGGAGTCTGCTACTACGATGCCAGTGCAGGGCGTATTATCAGTAATTCGGCTATTCTGGAAGGTAGCTTTGGCTTGTCCTTCAACTGAAACTCCAACTGCCTCTCCGCACCCCTCGGCTCCAGCGAGCTTCTTAACTCCAGTGATAGTGATCCCTTCGACAGTGACAACGGCTAAGCCTGCGATGTGCATTGCTGCTTTCCCGGCAGTGGTAGACTTGAGAATGACTTGTTGAGGGTTTATTCCTTTTAATGTAAGGCTCTTTCCGATGGTGAGGTTCTCCATATAGGTTCCGGCCCTTACCTCGATCGTATCCCCGGAGCTTGCGGAATCGATCGCCGCTTGGATAGAGCTGTAGTCACAACCTGTGGGGCCAACCGTGATCGTCATGGGGGCTTCTGTGAGACCATGCCGGCGCCTAGTCCCACCACTAAAATCAACACCGCTAACAACACAATTCGAACTTTCATCACGCACCTCCTTAAAATTAGTTTAGGACTTCTCTAACCTGGGATCTTCTTCATCTCTCACCTCCCTTTGTCTCTTCTACATTCCCTCCAGATCAGGTGCCGGGCGGGATGTCGCTGGAGTCCGAAGCAGGCAGCAGACCGAGGATAAGAAGCCCCTGAGAGAGCAGGTAGATTCGATAGCCATGCTCGACCTCTGTCACAAAAAGGTCCGTAATGGCGCTGGGAGCGGCATATCTCGTAACTTCAAATAGGTTAGTTGGATCGGTCAGGTCCAGGACCACAAGCTCCTTATACGTCACAAACTCCATCCCCATGGACACACGCGTCTCACCGGCCCCGAGATAGGCCAGATTTTCCTCTTCCCTGTCCATTAGAACGGTATAGGCAGGCCCCTTGGCCCACTGCCCCAGGAGTTGGGGCTGTGGGGATGCACCTGCATTGTCTTGATCCGCCTGCGACAGGCCGGTGAGGCTTGGCACGCCCAGCATCGCTATCCCCACCACGAGCAGCAGCCCGACCGTCACCATCAAGTCCTTCAACGAGGGCATCCTAAGCCTATCCATTTCCACCCTCATAAGCGCTCACCTCCTGAGCCTGCTATTAATCTCGTGCGAACTCATCCGGGCGGTTGAGGACGCAGGCCAGGACCCTCCGGCAGGGGGCCCACCCGCTTTATGCTGAAGATCCGGCCGAACTGATTATTTGGCATCTCCTTCCACTGCGAAAGCCTTATTGAGATCCTTGGTACTCCCCGCCCTCTTCGGTCGTGAGGAAGTCCAGCTCTGGCGACGGGCAGACAGCACCTTCGCCATTGCCATCGGGCTCTCCTGGGACGGGGACGGTGTTCCCCTTACCCGAGACGCGGCCTGAGAATACCGAGTCGGTGTCATGGCAAGGTCGCTGGTCGAGCGCCACGCCGTAGCCTTTATTCTTAATGATCTTGTTTTCCTCAATGGCCGCCTGAGCTGAGCTCCCAAGCGAGATGCCATCACCCCCGTTCTCGGAGACGGAGGAATTGGTGATCGTCACTTGAGCTGAGCTCCCAAGCGAGATGCCATCAACCCAGTTCTCGGAGACGGAGGAATTGGTGATTGTCGCTTGAGCTAAGCCCCCAAGCGAGATGCCATCACCCCCGTTCTCGGAGACGGAGGAGTTGCTGATCATCGCCTGAGCTGAGTACCAAAGCCAGATGCCATCACCCCCGTTCTCGGAGACGGAGGAATTGGTGATCGTCACTTGAGCTGAGCTCCCAAGCGAGATGCCATCATCCTCGTTCTCGGATACGGAGGAGTCGGTGATCGTCGCCTGAGCTGAGCCCCAAAGCGAGATGCCATTATCCTCGTTCTCGGAGACGGAGGAGTCGGTGATCGTCGCCTGGGCTGAGCCCCCAAGCGAGATGCCACTATTGTTCCCGGAGATGGTGGAATTAGTGATCGTCGCCTGGGCTGAGCCCCCAAGCGAGATGCCATCAACCCAGTTCTCGGATACGGAGGAGTCGGTGATCGTCACCTGGGCTGAGTCCATGAGCACGATGCCATCAACCCAGTTCTCGGAGATGGAGGAGTCGGTGATCATCACCTGGGCCGCACCCTGGATCAGTATCCCAGTGGCGTAGATCCTCTTTTCTAAGTCTGCGCACCTTCCATATGCTTCCCTAATCTTCAGCCCCTCAACCTTGACCTTGATCTCCTTGGGAGATGTAATCCAGATCACTGGATAGCTACATTTCTTGCCCTTGATGATTATCTGCTCCTCTCCAGATCCTTGTACCGTCATGTCCTTCTCGATCTTGAGGTTCTCCCGGTAAGTCCCGGCCTCCACAGAGATGGTATCACCTTCATTCGCCGCCTCGATCGCCGCTTGGATCGAGGTGTAGTCGCAGCCCGTAAGGCCGACGGTGATCGTCCCCGGGGCCGCCGCCGATGCTATGCCGGCGCAAATCCCCAGCCCCAAAATCAACACTGCCAACATCACAATCCGCACCCTCATCACGCGCCTCCTTAAGGTGATTTAGTTTTCTCTCTGCAGCTTTGCTTCATCAACCACCTCCTTTTGTCCTTCACTCCACCAGGTTGAGGACGCGGCCCAGGAACAGGACTGTTCCCGTCCTTAGCATCGAAACGGACAAACGGCCCGGGCCTCACCGTGCACGCATCCGCTCTCACGCTCCCTCAAACTCTTGAGGCTGAGGGAAGCGTCAATCGTATCACGGCTTAGCTCAGTTTCGTAGCTACGGGTACCTTAACTCTCCTCCCGCGCTTGTCGTTAGGAACCGGAGATCGGAGGGGTAAACAGTCCCCTTGCGGTTGCCATAGATGCTGTTGGACTTCCCTGAGACATGACAGCAGCCACGGCCAGTATCTTCCTCTCTACACTCGAGACCGACCCCGTAACGTTCATTGTTGATGATCCTGTTCCCTGAAGCGGTCAACGTCACCCGGTCCAAGCCACACCAACACCTTGAATAGACTCCATCACCATTGTTTCCCGAGATGGTGGAATCGGTGATCTCTGCCCTTGCCTCGAGAAAAAGATAGATACCGGTACAGCCGTTATCTGAAATGGAGGAACCAGTTATCTCTAACCCGCTCCCAAATTTAACTAGGATGCCCGTACATCCGTTTCTGGAAATGGTGGAGTCAGTGATCTGCGCTCTTGCGCTGAAGATGTAAATGCCCGTATCCTCATTCTCAGAGATCGTCGAGTTGCTGATCTGTGCATACGCTCCCTCCGAAAGAAAAATCCCATTAACGCTGCCTGAAATGGTGGATTCGGTGATCTCTGCCTTGGTCGGGCCGCTAAGCGCGATTCCACGCCCCTCAAAGGTGGAGTTGGAGACCTTCACTTGGGTTGAGTTCAGAAGTAGGATGCTGGACTCTGTGAACTTACAGTTGGTAATGGTTGCCTGTGCTGTGGAAGGAATCTTTCCACTCCCCCAGGACCTCTCTTTTTCCCCACCAAGCCGGACGCCACACTCCCTGTTCTTGGCGAATGTGGAGCCAGTGATGGTTGCTTGGGCTGTGCCCGTAAGCCAGATACCATAAGTGTTCTCGAAGAAGGAGGAGTCAGTAATAGCCGCCTGCGCTAGGCCCTTGTAGCCACCTTCAGACCAGCTTGTAAGCGCGATGCCCCTGCTATTGTTGGAGAATGTGGAGCCAGTGATGATTGCCTGTGAGTTGTTCTGGAGCTCAACAGCATATCCAGTTCTGGAAAAAGTAGAATCAGTGATGGTTGCCTGCGCTGAGTTCTCAAGCCTGATACCTGACAGCTGAGAGCTAAACACATACCCAGCGGACAAGGAGAAGGAGGAGTCAGTAATAGCCGCCTGGGCTGAGCCACGAATCCAGATGCCCCTGCTATTGTTGGAGAATGTGGAGCCAGTGATGGTTGCTTGGGCTGTGCCGTAAAGTCTGACACCCGTGCTGTTGCCGGAGAAGGAGGAGTTGGTGATAGTTGTCTGTGCTGAGCCCAAAAGCTTGACACCTGTGTTATTCTCAGAGAAAGTAGAGCTGGTACTCTTTGCGTAAGCATTGGCTCCCAAAAGAAGGCCACTCGTGCTACCTGTGATCTCCACACCTACCAATCCCAATTTCGCTCCACCTACCAGTGAGAAGACAGGGACTACACTCGCATAGTGGGCAGTAGAAATCCCGGAGCGGGGGACATATACCCTCCTTGTATTCTTTAATGTGACCCTTCTTTCCTCGGGAGTCCCCACTCCACCCTTAGACTCAAGTTGCATCTCCTTGTCAATTACCACTGCTGAATCTAGCTCATATTCCCCTGCTTGCAGGACCAGCCTTCCACCTGGGAGTAGGGCATCGACCGCTTCTTGCAAGCTGCTATACTCCTCATCAGGGTAGACGATCTCGTCTTCGGTCGCTTCGGTCAACGGGATCCTTAAGCTCCCGGGAAGGTTGCCACAGAGGGCCGCCCCATTTCCTGAAAAGATGTTTCCTTCACCTTTGACCTCACCGGAGGACTCAGAGTAGATGCCATAAGTATTACCGTCGATACTGTTGTTGCTAATCTCTGCCTCGACTGAGGACCAGAGCCGAATGCCATACGGATTCTCTGAGATGGTGGAGCCAGTGATCGTCGCCTTGGCTGAGTCCTGAAGCTCGATGCCATTATCAGCGTTCCCGGTGACAGTGGACTTGGAGATCACCGCCTTCGCTGATTCCTGGAGTTGGACGCCGTCATATCCGTTCGCGGAGATACTGGAATCAGAGATCGTCGCCAGTGCTTCGTTCCTGAGCATGATACCGCCATTAGAGTTTTCGGAGATAGCAGATTCAGCGACCTTCAGCGCTGATTCTTCAATACCGTAGATGCCAGCTGCACCATTCTTATAGATCTTGCAGTTGGTAACCACAACCCCCCAGACCGGTAAATCAGGGTCCGCTGGCCATGTCTGAGCTATGACACCATCGCATCTGTTCTCGAAAACAGCGCAGTTGAGAATCTCCGCTGAAACAGTTCCTTGAATTGCGATTCCGTGTGAACAGCCGATATTGTGGATATAATCTTCATAGTAACCCCCGCTGCAATCGCAGGACCCGTACGCCCCAGAAATGGACACTCCCTCAACGTGAACCGGACGTCGACTTCTATCGGCATAGATCTCGATTACTGACTCGTTCTCCTCAGCTGCCTTGATGTGTGTCCTACCTCTTCCTGCGCCTTGCAGTTCAAGAGACTTTTCTACGATCTCGATGTTCTCCCTATAAGTCCCAGCCTTTACATAAATGACATCGCCCTCCTCCGCGGCATCGATCGCTTCCTGGATTGTCCCATAATCCCTGGGCACAACGATGTCCGCCTCTCTAGCGGAGAAGGAGAACCTCCAGGGATCGCTCCTATTCCCCTCGCGGTCGATGAGCACTAACTCTAGGGTAACTTCCTGGACGACTCTTGTGCTGAGGCTCAAGGTGAACTCGCCCTCAGTTTGACCCTCCACTTTGGGATCGAAGGAGAAAGGCTCGAAGTCCTCAGCCTCTACCACTGTAAACTCCGCTCGGACAATGTCCCCATCGGGGTCCTTGAAACCAACCCTGCCCTCAACGGCCTGACCATACGCAAGGATCCACTCGCGGAACTCCACCGAGCTGATCTCCGGTGATGACCCGCCCTCACCGACACCAGTAAAACTCACGCTGAGCCCCGCCAAGATCAAGCCCAGGACCACTACCAACACCGAGCGTTTGATCGTCAAATTGCGCATCGCAAACACCCCCTTAAATTTGGTTGTGCGCTTCTCTAAGCGCTGCTTGTTCTCATCAACCACCTCTCTTCACACCTTCCACCGGGTTTAAGACCCGACCCAGGAAGAGGATCGCCCCGGTCTCGCGGTCGCGGATGAGGAAGATGAACGGATGGTCGATCCGGAACTCCCGGACCTCGATGGGGGCTGCTATCCCCTCTCCAACCACCGCGGTGGCGGCCGCTGCCTCCGTCCCCTGCTCATCAACCTGGATGAACGCCTTGTGGATGACATCGTCGATCCAGATGTCCCTCATTCCGTCCATCCCCGAGAAGTCCGCTCCTTCGGAGAAGGCATCCGGCATCCCCAGTGCGGAGAGCGTGTCTTTCAGCTCGAACCCCGAGGTGAAGGAGAACTTGGGCATGGTTAGGTCGACTTCACTGCGCCAAAGCTCCCCCAAGATCTCCCCAAGCCTGTCGGCATCGAGTGCCTGCTCGAACTCCTCAAATTTCTCAAGCTCGGGCAGCAGAATGACCATCGCGAGCTCTTCTCCTACATAGGGCAGCTCCACCGCCTGGTAGTAGACGTCATCGAGGTAGTCCTCGGTGTAGCCAAACCACGCCCCATCTACCATCATCATGGAGGCGGTCTGCGTGCCACCGCCCAAGAGGTGAAACGCCTCCTCATGGGTGCGCCAAGGGTCGAACTGATACTTCCAGGTCCCCTTGAAGTAGATGGCGTTCGTCAGTACCAGTCGAGTGAGCGGATCGATCGAGCCCGGTGGCAAGAGGTCTTCGATCTTCCCCTCGGTCTTCTCGGTTACCCAGTCGTCGATGTGCTCACGGCAGGCATCCGGCGTGCTCTGGAAGTTGAGCAATCGGATCTCCGCGCCGTAGTTCTTCGCTAAAAGGTCGATGTAGTCCTGCAAGAATGGATGGCCGAGTTGGCCCCAGAAGGCGTTGGCGACATTTAGCTCTATCCCTTCTTCCTCGCGGCTGGTGATCGCAAGATCGAGGGCATCGAACGCTGGATGGGTGCGCTCCTGGGACAGGGTGAACTGGAGCGCTTCGGCCATCTGTTGCTCCGTCTCCCCTCTTGCCCCGCCATAGGCCATCGCTAACGCGAGGGAGATGCTGTAGGGCGAGTAGAATAGGTTCTCACCGTTGTTCTCCTCCATG
>Ga0315547_1002761_pt1 | contig 11969 bp, 9 predicted proteins | sample SalMarSW160240MG_2_FD_202542 | JGI IMG/M metagenome (GOLD analysis project Ga0315547, IMG submission 202542) | Salt marsh sediment microbial communities from the Plum Island Ecosystem LTER, Massachusetts, United States - Salt Marsh Sediment SW1601-240 ... | reverse complement strand
ATTCTGAACATTTTTTTGTAAATTCATGTCTATCGATGTCTTTTCTAGTAATATTTAACTGCCGCTCTACTCGTTCCTCGATAGGAATGCCATTCACGTCAAAACACAGTGGAAAAAACACGTTGTAACCACGCATTCGCCTGTATCTGGCAGCAAAATCAATATGGGTATAATGCACAGCATGGCCAGCATGAAGAGGCCCAGATGCATATCGTGGTGGTACATCAATGCTGTATGGCTCTTTTTTACTTTCAAAATCGAAATGGTAGATTTTCATCTCCTGCCACTTCTCCTGCCATTTTTTTTCAAGCGCTTTTTGATTATATGTTGACATACATGTTCTCCAAGATATGCTGAAACAAATCAGTAGAAGTCAAAGAATTTTTCCTTATAAACGTTGTTCTATTTGTTTTAATCATCAAAAATCATATTCTACAACAAATAGTACAAAAAACTCCTCTCTTTTGATGAAAAAACAAGAGGTGGTATGTTACCAAGATTATCTACTTTCAACAAGCTCTTTGAGCTCGGATATATCTTTCTTGACGGTGTTTATTTCTTCTATTTTCTCGTTCTCAAAGGTTTTTATTATATTGTTAAGAGATGCAGTAAGTTTATAGATATGGACAGGTCTTCCTTTACCTTTCTTTTTTATATCTCTTCGCCTAATCCAACCTTTTTTCTGAAGTTCTTGCATTGCAACGCTTACTTCTGGTTGCCTGAGGTCTGCCCCTCGTTCGATTTCAGCTGAACGGCATTCCTCAACCTGTGAGATATACATAAGTGTTTTTGCAAGGTTTCTTGGTATCCCTAGTTCTGAAAACAAATGTATTGCCTTTTCATCTTGCTTGTCAAAAGCATATGCTTTTTTTTCTTTCATGTTATCATCCGGTGAATTATTATATTTATATAACTATAATATAGGAACTCTTTATAAATTTTTTGTTATAAAACTATTAATAATTAGCCAAGGAAGTCTAACGCCTCTTCTATGCGCCCCATCTCAATACCCGTTGTAAGATTGCCGATAATTGCACCTTTTGTATTTGCGACCAGCCCGCTTCCAATCAATGGGACGCCATGATTAACGGTTCCAATCATTGCGGGTACATCAAACACCTTTTCTAACTGGTGTTTTTCTTCTTGTGTGACTTTAGGATGACACAATAATCCCTTGTTGGTAACTACGGCAGCCATTCCAACTGTTTTCAGTGAGCCAATGGTCCCTCTATAAACTGGCACATTGCATGTTTTCTCTATTTGTTTTAGAGCTTTATCTTCTAGATTTGGATGAACCAATGCACCTTTATCATTGATAAGAATATCATTCCCTGCAGCGTTAAACTTATCTTCTATAATGCAGACATCAAACCCCTGTTGTTCAATTACTTTTACGGTCTCAGTATCTACCAAATCAGTAACAATAGCACCAGTTGAATTGAATGTTAACAAAGATCCAATGATGCTGGCATCGGCAATTCGCAATTCGACAAGATTTACATCAAGTGTAGAACTAATCTTCTTCTTGTCTTTCTTACGTAATCCTTTCTGTACAAATGCAATTTCATCATTTGCTCTACAAAAAACGCCGACATTGGGATTTTCATTGAAATCCAGCAATTCTAGCATGTCGTATTCACTTTTTCTTTTTGGCAGTCTTGGATGCTGTTTTCTTCTTAGTTTTTGTGGGTTTCTTTGTGGTCTTTTTTACAGGTTTCTTTTCTGTTGGTTTCTTCTTGGCAGTCTTCGTCTTATGTTTAGCTTTCCTCTCTTCTTTCTTTTCTTCAGATGGTTCCTTTTTAGGTGTCTTTTTTACTTCTTTTTCTTTCTCTTCTTTAGGGGCCTTCTTTTTCTTTATCTTTACTTCACCATCTGCAGTTGGGCTAATCTCATAATCCTCAGCGCCTGTTTCTTCACCAGGTTCCTCTCCGATTTCTTCCTTTTTAAGGATCGGTTCCTTCTTTTCCTTCTCTTCTTTTAATAGCTCACGTCGTGATTTCTTAAAAGTTAATTCAGGAAGATATGCCTCGACTACCCCATCTTCAAATTTAACGGCTTTTACCCTTATCTTGCTGGGCATTTTGTATTTTCCTCTAGACCAGAGTTCATTGTTAAGAGAATCATCAATCCATATTTTCTCTTGTTCAACCTTCATATGTCTAGTTAAATATTTTTTCACTCTTTTGACAGCAGTAGGTGCTGCTGTAGAGGATTTCATGCCGAATTTCTTTAAAGGTATTACATAGATACGTTCAATCTCTTCTGCCATAGTAATCAAGCTTTCTTAAGTTTGTTTTTTCGCCAGTTACGCGTTTTTGGATGACGAGTAAACCGTCGATTTGTTTTAATCATAATCCATGCAGGCACACGTCTATTACTCTTTGTGGCCTTGTTTAATCGAATCTTTTTTCCGAGTGATTTATGTGTAGCCATAGAGATCTACCTTCTCTTTATTGTGATGTCTCTCTTCTTTGGAATGAGCTTCGTGAGTAACAACCGTAACTGCTCATCATTTATTTTATTTTTCAATTGCCCACTCTGGGCAAGCATGATAAGTTGATTTTCAATGGATTCAACAACATCAGGGCGCGCAACTTTGATTCGTCCAAGCCGTTCTCTTGCTGTTGTAGTTAGAATTGAGCGAAGAACCATCTTCTTTTGCTTTTCAAACTGTTGTTTTTGATTTTCTTGTTCTTCTTGGATTTCTTCCTGTTGCTGTAAACCCTGCAGTCTTTTTTTTCTTAATTCTTCAAGTTCTTTATCCATAATGCCCTTTATCAAACCCATTAATATTTTTTTAACTCAGGATAATATGCCTCAACATTCTTTTTAACATCCTGAGAAGTATTATCTAAAAATGATCTCCCTTTTGGAGTTAGTGCTCGACCTTTTCCTTTAATCTTTGTTACGTATCCTGCTTGTTCTAGTTGCTGTAATGACCTTCTGACGATAGATCCACTCCCACTTCGCGCCTTGTATGGTTTGGAACCACGATTCTTTTTACCACCGTATTCTGCTCTTAGATGCTCTATTCCTATGCGATCGTTGATGTATAATTTACGAAGAATAGACGCACATCTTGTATACCACCAATCCTTTTCTACTGGAGGATTTTCTTTAGATACTCCAGTTCTCAAGTAGCTACTTTCTTCTGGTTGTACAATGGATTTATCTTTCTGTAGTCTCTTTGCTACTTCATCGATTAAATCCTTAGCCGGCACATCATTTACTGTTGTCATATTTATACTCTCCATAGGGATGAAATTGGGTAACGGTAATGAACGGTAACTTATTTAAGCATAGCGGATGACATTTCCTAAGAATTTTTAAGTGGAATTCTGGTGTATTTTTTACAATTGTGGCAGTATATAATTAGTTTACTTCGATGAATTCTTACTCTGGAGTTTACGTGTGGAAGTAGATAATGGTAACAATGCTTGCAAAAACGTCGTTTATATTCTCTTGGCATGGGCAATAGATATCTCATGGATATCTTTCTTGCAAGCTCTACATATCGATGCGATAGATGTATATTCCCAGAAAGTGCGTATTGTTCAGCTAAGGAAAATAGCTTATCAATTCTACTTCTAGCTATGGTTTTTTGTAATGCTTTGTTCTTTGCGTTTCTCTTTGTCATATTAAACCCAATAAAATAAGTAAAAGGAAAACGCTGATATATTTATTCTTTTGGATTGATAGCATTATGGGGGTGTGCCGCCAAGGAAAACACGAACTGTGATTTCTCCATATCTATATATTGGATGTATATCGATATCTGGATTCAAACCGGGTGATGGTATGGGAGGATCATAAATTAAAACCCGACGTGAAGTAGCTTCCTTGGCGCTAGCATCCTGATCCGAGGCGCCAAAAAAGAATGGAGAATCAGGATCATCTTCAATCTCAACTTCAATATTGAAATTCATAATTGCACCATCGAATTCCCCCTCAAGACCAAGTGCGCTTTTTACCACTTCATATTGTATGCCAGAAATTAGAGCTTCGATTTTAAGGATATCAAGTATCGGTTTGACAGTACTTGTTTTGCGTTTTACTTCATACATGTACATCTTTCTACCATCGCCGAAATTCCCTTTCTCAGTATAGATTATATAATAATCTTTACCATATGAAGAAAAAGATCCCTCTGGCCAGAGTTCTTTACCTGTTAGTACCCATGGCCTTGGATCTGGTTCAGGGCCAACGGTATTTACTTCTACAGTGTGGGTTACAGTATCCCAACCAATTCCATCGTTTCCAACTTTTAAAGTAACTAAGTACACCTGTCCAGGTTCGAAAGAGTCATTCTCTACATGAAATATTGGTTCGGTGACATCTTCCACGAAGTTCCCATCATCGATTTTCCACCAATAGTGAAAACCTGCTCCAGCAGATTCTTCAGCATTGAAAAAAACAGTCGTGTCGGTACCAAGACCATCTTTGTCAAACCATTTGAATCTAGCTATTGGGGGATCATCATTATGAACTAATGCATCTATATTATCTAATGCTACGAAATAGTTATGATGTCCTTCTACTTCAATATTAAAGGTTGGTACTTGGTCAAAAACTTTATCAATAGAATGTACACGATAGGCGGTAGATGGATAAAACAAACTGTCGCCGATTTTTAAGTCACTTGCCTCAATCCATCCCCCATCAGAATAAATCAAATGATTTGGTGTTACTCGTAGTTGATTATTTATAACAAGATAATATTCTTCCATTTCTTCTGGATGATGATGGAATACATGTGTAACTTTACTGTCGACGATTTCACGTTTCATCTGGTCATAACATTTGACCATATCGCCAACAACGACGTCTTCTATGTTTTTATATGATCCATCGATCATTACAACCTTTGTACCTGCAAGAAAACACGTGCTCTCAAGGCCATATTCGTTAGCATCAAAGCTGTAGCTTATGTTGATTGTAGTTTTTTTAGTCGTTTCGTCTATAGTAACAATACCATATTCAACTGTTGGATTTGTACTCAACCCAAGACTCGTAATGGTTCCAGAATCCTGCCATTCTGAACCCTGGGCTGCATCTTGGCCAGTTGAGGTTACCATTGTTTCCATGATTCCCATAGTTTTCGATTCTAAATTGCTCTCAGGAGTATCTTGAACTGTATAAAGTGTATTTGCCGAATAAAAAAACACGGCAAGTAGGGTGATAGAAATACCTACTGATATAAGAGTCTCTAAGACAGTTGAATGTCCAGTTTCATTTTTTAGTAAATATCTCTTTTTTCGCATGGCTCCTTTCGATTATACTTATATTTGTTCGTTCTTCTACTTATATCTTATTCTTCAATTATCAAATAGATGAAAGGCAAACAATGGAATAAACCATACTTTCAGTCACCTTGGCATCACCATTATCGAGCATCAAGGTGACATCTACGAAATAAATTCCGTCACCTTTATATGCATACCAGTAGCGGTTTAGTTGTGCATCAAATATTCTTCCATATCTGAGTTCGATCTGGTGGAATTCGTCTCTAGTTTGGTTAAAGGCTTTAGTAAGGTTTGTAATATCTCCCATAAGGAATGTTTCGTTAAGATCGTCTTCAGTTAAATCTCCAAACTCAGTAGAGCCACCACCAAGATCAGTTATGATTATAACATTAGCTAGATTATAGTTTAAAACACTACCAAAAGCATCTTTAAGGTTGCTAAATTCACTTGGAAATGTAATTGCTTCTGATGTTGAAACGATAACGTCAAGATTTGCTATCTCGGCAGCTATTGATGAAAGCATGAATACGGAAATGGCAAGGACGACCCCCATGAGTACTATCATTTGGGCTGAATCAGTTTGTCTCATGCTTTTTTTCATGAGGGCATTCCTCTTTCTTTTTGACAGACTGCTGTTTTTTATATGCATCATATCATCGTCCACAATTCTAAAATAACATCATATGTTGCTCCTTCGTAGTCTTGGAAATATTGCCAAATATCGCTTTCACCAGCTCCACCCTCGTAAATGCCATCACCAAAATTATCCAAATGTTTAGGATCTATGGAAATAATGTAATGGGAGACTGCCACTTGTTCATCGCCGATACGATCCGCGGGTGCTGTTGTATTCCCTTGGTATGAGCACCAGAATTTGGTAACGGTTCCATTACTAATGTAAATGTTGTATTGGTAAAAAGCGTAATCTGGTAAGATATCCTCGTTTAAAGTGCCAATTATTGCATCGTAATCATTTACTATAATAGCTACAGCAAGCTTACTTGCTGGATTGTTTGTTTCATCTCCCCTTGTCTCTCGCCTATCTTTGAGATTAAGCGGCTCTATTGATAAACTTGTTAGTGCATCGTCCCCTAGAATTTTCAAATCGGTTGTTGATTCGCTACTTTGTTGAATGGATGTTGGTGATAGCTGTACAAGAAATGCTAAGGCAATCATGACAGTAATGGCAAAGATAACCGATTCCAATACCATCATCTGAGCGTTATCATTCATTGTCTCGTCACCCTATGACAATTTCACTCCTCGCTCTCCTCGCTCTATAGTGAGTGTATTGACCGTCCAACTTTTTGTTTCAGCGGCCTCTTCAAATCCGGAAAACTCTATGGAAAGAGCATTGTCTTCATTTGTTGTTTTATCAATAATAATTGACTTGGTACTAAATTCTTCAGAGGATGTAGCGTCGAAATGTAACCTATTACAATCCTCATCAACTATAATATCCATTGCAGGGCAGGAAGCAGCATTATCTCCCATAGTAACGGTTATTGTATATGTCCCTTTTGCTAACCCATTAATGTAAAAATAACCGGTGTTACCGACGTGCCCTTCATGAAAATCTCGTAAGAGTGGCCCTGGTTTGTAAGGATCGTTGCTGGATCTATTTCGTTCGTATACTTCTTCTGTATACAGCCACCCATAATTTTTACTTTCTGTAGCGCCGATAGTAACTGTCGGTGTAGTGATAGGCATTCTCCTCACCTTAATCCAATCAACCGTAAAGTTGCCGGAACTACTCAATACATTGAGTCCACATCCAAGACCGATTCTGCCATTTAGGTATGGCGTGCCATCGTTTTCACCAGGCGGATCGTTCCATGAACCGCCATCTAGGGAAATCCATCCGTCGGTGTCAGAAACAGTCCCCTCTTCACTATATGAGGTAAAATCGTAAAGAGTTACAGACAGTTTTGTTGCGTTTGTTTTATTTGTGGTACCGCTTACTTCACCACCAATATTATATGCATGTCTTCCTACATATACGTAAGCAGTCATTCGTTGCCAGTGAGTCAATAATGAAGGTAGAGATGCATTATCACATAACTCGTGCCATGTGGAAGAATCTTTTTTATGCAATTTGAGATAACCACCAGAATTTAGAATGAAATGATTGGAAGCGATGTAACAGTCATTGATGTTTGCACCCTGACTGAGCAGGACCATATTCCCTTGAGTTTCCTCAAGTATCGTGCCTAACTTCACCTGTGCTTCAACTACATACATTGCTCCGTCCGAGGTGGCATCATTACCAACGATATTTGGTTCTTCTGGTTCTAATATTGAAAAAACATTTGTTACGATATAGTCACCTTTGTCAAAGGTGACTCTACTATTTCCAATTTCGACAGGTCTACTAGGGGGGGCCCAACCCGTTCCAAGGCTGTCACCATTAAAATCATCAAAAAACACTGCAGTATCGCTAGAACTGTGGATGTAAAGGACTTCTTCATCTTCTGAAGAATTTCCGTAATAGAGGTAAATGTCCTTTTCTTCGTAGGCATCTATATTTAGATTCACCAAAATAACTGATTCGCCATAGGGGTTCCAATAATCAACAGAATAGTCTCGTAATTCATCAGACGACTTCCATGGAGCCCGGACCGGATAATTATCTTGTGCACTAGCTGATATAACATATGCCGTATCTCCTATTCCATCAAAATTTCCATCTATCCCCTCATAATCATCCCAGTAGTTACCTTCACCAGGTGGATTACCGTCAGGGTCATCATCATCCCATGTATTAGAGCCACTATCGTCATTTGCATTCTGACCGTTGTCTTCAAAAATGTTATAGAATATGTTATTGTTAGTTAAGCTACTTGTTATATTAACTCCATAATATCCAGATTGGAGGGCATTGTCGTGTATATTACATCTTGTGATATTGTTAAAGTTAGACGTCCCCTTTATCAATATACCATCCTTGCCAGAGTTACTGACTTCGCAGTCTATAATAGTGTTGCCTTCGCTCGCTAAGCCAGATGAGAGGCCATATTCATTATAACTTATGGAGCAGTTTTCAATTCGGTTATTGTCTGACACGGACAAACGGACACCATATTGGTTTTCTTCTATAGTACAGTTGTTAATATTGTTACCATCTACATTATTAAGTTGAATGCCTTCATCCTCGTTATCGCGAATATAACAGTTAGTTATGATGTTGTTATTTGAACCAAAGAAGAGTTCGATACCCTGATCACTATTGTAGATTTCACAGTTTTCAACAACGTTGTCATAAACCCCAGAAAGGAAGATGCCCTTGTCTGTATTGTCATGTATGGTACAGTTTGAAATTGTTAGAGAGTTTTCAGAGTATATCCCCATATCACCGCCCTGGATGTAGAATGAATCGATATATACTTCCCCATTATAATCACCATCAACTTTGATAACTGGTCCACTCCCATCTTCATGTATAATTATTGGTTTATATTCGTTCTCATCTGCAACTCCAATTAGTTTCAGAGGTTTATCTATAGTAATGGTGGGTTCTATATATGCCATATATTTATGTGCGTGGACTAGGACGGTTCCATCTGGCATAACATGATCTACTGCCCATGTGATGTTTTTTGTATGATACCAATCAGTTTCATGTTGGCCGGATTCGCCGTAATTCATGTGAACTTGTATTATATCGGGAGGTGTACCAGGAACGAGATTATCTGGATCTGGTTCAGGATAAGTATCGTTCTCTGGATAATACGGACCCATTGGATAGTTATCATGTTCGTTAGCATCATAACCAGGGTCACAGCAGTTAGGAATATCGTAATATGAGCTGGGTGGGTCATCGGGATCCCATCCTGAATTCTCATGTAAGTCACTCCAATAATTACCTTCACTGCTACCGTCGTCCCACTTGTTCTCCCCGTAACCTGTTATTCGCCATGTAGCATCACATGCATTAAGGCCGTTAAATCTGATATTGTTTTTATATATATCATTTTTCCATGGATAACTGGGGAATGTCTCCCAAGCGGTGCAGTTAATACCTCCAATAAAAATACCCATTTTCTTGTTGCAATAAACGTTACAATGTCTAATATCATTGTAATGAGCCTGTTTAAAAACTTGAAGGTCTTGTGGAGTCAGTTGAATTCCAGCATCTTCATTGTCGTAGAAGTTACAATATTCAACTAAATTCCCTACAGAAAGTGATTTCCCTCCTTTTATTTCAAGGCCGTCTCCTCCCTCTTGCTCGTCGTTCTCTTTATTTCCATATACATTACAATATCTAATCGAGTTACCCATCGACTTTAAAATAAAAATGCCAGCGTATCCATTCTTGTATATATCACAGTGTGAAACTGTGTTATTATTTGAAGAACTTACAATACCTGTAATACTGATACCGTCATCACCGTTATCATAAATGGTACAGTTTTCAATCTGATTATCCTCTGAACCTTGTGAGAGATATATGCCATCATACTCATTATTATCGACTTCGCAGTTTATAATCTGGTTGTTATCAGCATTCAGCAGATATATACCCTGCTCACCATTATTACTTAACTTACATCTAACAATGTGGTTACCACGGGCATTAGATATAAGGACCCCCCTAAGACCGTTATCAGAAGAAGTGCAATTTATTACCCAGTTGTGTGTTGGATAACTGGTAGCCGCATCCTCCGACGCAATATCGATACCATCAGCATCCGCACCACCATTTTGACCATAAATTGTACAATTTATAATAGTATTATTTCTAGTACTTTTAGTATCGCCTACCTCGTTCCAAATTTCAATCCCCTCTCCAAAGTTCCCATCGTTATCATGAACAGTACAGTGTTCGATGACGTTATGATTAGCGCCATCGTCTATAAAAATACCATTGCCATGAAGGTTGCTGTTCTCGTAGCATTCGCAGTCTATAACCTGATTATACTCTGTATGTTTACCCTGAATCTGAATACCATCTCCATTTATCCGCTTCGCACCATAAGACTCTCCAAGATTATTTTTGCTAATGCAGCTTTTAATGATATTGTGATCAGCGCCATTTTGGATTTTAATACCATCGCCGTTATTCTCTTGAAATATGCAGTTTGTCACATTGACATATGAGCAGCCATCCAGTTCCAGACCATCACCATTAGCATTATCAATAGCTGCCGCGCATTTCTCTATAGTAAATGAGCTAATGTTAACATTATCTGAAGACACTTTAACCATAAAATCTGTGGGGGCACCACCAAGGGAAAAATCTCCAGAGATTATAGTCGTTTCTCTGTTTCGTCCAACTAGGTTTATTTCTTCGGTTATTGTAAAGCTCTCGTTGTATGTCCCTTCGTAAACATATATTGTATCGCCATCATTGGCGAGGAGGAGAGCATCGCTAATATTCTGATACGGACTACCCTTAGAACCATCCCCGCCTGGATCTGCATCAGCCTTAACATAAATATCACCATGTATCACATTTATAGAAACGGGTTCACTAAAGATATTTCCATCTAAAAACTCTCCTCCAATAGGAAGAGTATAGGGTCCTTCATTAATATCTTCAGGAGCAATATTAAGGGATTGAAACGCCTCCGCTTGATCAAACACTGCAACAAGTTTATTATTTACTATATTATAATCTTTACAGACGGCTTCCTTTCCTTGCGCAGCTCCTAATTTGAGTGTGTCTCCGTTGATGTACGTAATAGTCATTCCAGATGGAGCGGTGATAAGGTCAATAGTTATTATCACTTCTCTGCCAATACTCCAATTCCAATGGGGGTACCATTGGTCTTTATCGATCACGACGACCATTGTAATTACATTTTCTGGGCCAGGATCATAGAAGTTCAGATTAGATATTACGTTATCATCACAGTCCCCAACGCTTGCAGGACCTGCTGATGCCCCAGATCCTGCTACTGGAATTACCGTTGCATGATCATAATCAAAATTTGAAGAGTTTAAGACGATTTTTACAGGCATGTTCACCAACGGTTTAGAGGAGGGATTGTACAACCGTATCGGCGTCCTGTATGGAAAGTCATCAAGTCCATAACCCCACCCAATTGATTCAGTAGCACCACCAACATGGTAATATCCCGTTTCAACTGGCGAATGAGATGTAGCATTTCCGGTACCAAAATCTAACTTGTACACATAATCACTGGTCTTAGAAGATATCAACGCTTGACCGCCGCCGCCACTAATTTTACCAGATGCACCAATGTTTAATTCATCGGCATGATATGTGGTAGAACTTGCGGTAACATATCCATCTGTCGTATTCACGTAAATTCTATTCTCAGTTACTTCAATATAATATGATTTTCCTGCAAGATCAAGAGGAATATCCATTGCTTTGCTATATTCTGCATTTGGATTCGCTTCTTTCATAGCCACCATTTCTGCAACAGTATTGGCTACATAATTTGCGATATTTTGTGCTTCAATGCGTGCGACTTGCGATGTTTTGTCATCAACGATGCCAATTGTAATGAACACGGCGCTTACCATCACCATCGATGCAACTGCAAACGAAAACATATAGCCTATTATATTCGAAACACCATGGGTGTTTTTTCGAAATTTTCTCATTATTTTACCTCCATACCAACTTTATAAATCGCATGATTAAGTGAAAAATAGAGATCTTTAACAACTATCCCATTTACAAATTTTTTTTCAATCTCCAATCTTGTATCGTCCGTTTCATCGCCTTCTGATATTTTTTCAAATCCCATCTGATTT
>Ga0315547_1002759_pt1 | contig 11978 bp, 17 predicted proteins | sample SalMarSW160240MG_2_FD_202542 | JGI IMG/M metagenome (GOLD analysis project Ga0315547, IMG submission 202542) | Salt marsh sediment microbial communities from the Plum Island Ecosystem LTER, Massachusetts, United States - Salt Marsh Sediment SW1601-240 ... | reverse complement strand
AGGTCAATGTTTATCATAAAATAGAAGAAAAGAAAGAAGAACATTAAAAACCTTGAATATAGAAAGGAAAGGAGTTGAGAACAATGAAGACAAGAACTTTGTTCGTTGTTTGCTTTTTGCTGGCGTTAATTGTTTCTCCTGCGATATCTGATGAAACAAAATTCAACCTTAAAACCGCTACTAATCCCTCTGGGGATTCTGTAACTGTTTGGAACGAACAAGTAGGTTGTGACCAGTATGTTTTTGCTCAACGTTATTGCCAAGAAGGAGGTCAAGAAGAGAAACTATTCTTAGTCAGTGATCATGGTATTAGATTTAATTTCTTGCCGTCAGTGGCTATTGATGCTGAAAGAAACATTGTTATTGCTTGGACTGGAACTAACAATTACGGTCATGACTGGAAAGTGTATTTCCGGTTATATGATCTATCAAACAAGTCAAGTGATATTTTCCAGATTAGCGATGTTGCCGATGTGCTTCACAATAGCATACATCCGACAGTGGCTATGTCAGAGTCAGGAAAAATTTTTATCTGTTGGGTAAGTTGCGAATACTCCGATGTTGTCGGAAGGCTAACAAACGTTAACATCTATGCTCAACAGTTTTTCTCTGATGGCCAACCTATGAATGAAGTGTATCGCGTCAACAACTGGGAGCTGGATTGGTGGACATCAACAAGGGGTATCCTGAAAGAAGTAACAGTGACCAATGAAAAAATCGCTGTCACTTATGGATATCAGTTAGACGATCCCAGAGACACCAAGACAGTAACCAAGTACTGGGCAGACATCAAACCATTCGTCAGCATCAGCTGTCAGCAAGAGGGTAGCCCCGGTGATTATGCGTCTTTGACCGTATCACCAGCCATCACCGGAAGAAACTACCAGGTCTATTACTGCGATTGTCTCAAAGACAATTGCTGGTCTCCATTAGGAGCGCCAGTGGTTGCCGAGAGTGATTCTCTCAGAGTGATAGACAATGGAGGTGCGACTTCATCGCCCCTCCGAGAAACAAAAAGCCGTTTCTATCGAGTTCTGGTGCACCCGTAAAACGGTTTCCTCAGGAAAGGGACAGGTGTCACCCCCCGAAAACAAACAAAAACACCTGTCCCTTGTCTTTATTCAAAACCTTCCTGTATTTATTGTCTCAGTTTTGCTGTTTTCTAATGGGGAGGTCCTATGTCCTGTGGTGGCTGCCAAAAGTCCGAGCTGCCATAGGACTATTTTTTTACAGATTGTTTTTCACAACTCACAACTTAGATTTTGCGATATAAAAGCTATTTTAGCATCTGCAAATCATAAAGCCGTTTGTAAACCCCGGTTTTTTTAATTAATTGCTTGTGTGTTCCCATTTCAACCAGTCTGCCTTTTTCTAAAACCAAAATCTTGTCAGCATTCGTAACAGTGCTCAAACGATGGGCGATAATAAAGGTTGTTCTGCCTTTCATTATCTTTTTCAAAGACTCTTGAATCAAACGCTCTGATTCCGGGTCTAAATTAGAGGTCGGCTCATCCAAAATTAAAATTCTTGGCTCTTTTAAGACGGCTCTGGCAATGCCAACTCTGTCTTTTTGGCCGACAGAAAGCTTTACCCCGCGTTCGCCAACAACTGAATTATATTTCTTTGGCAGTTTCACAACAAATTTGTGGGCATTGGCAATTTTCGCCGCCTTCACAATTTCTCGCTGGCTGGCTTCAGATCTGCCATACCCAATGTTATTTTTTACTGTATCGTGAAACAAAACAACTTCCTGGGGCACAATTGCAATCTGGCTCCGCAAAGAACGCAGAGTAAATTTTTTAATGTCCCTGTTATCAATCGAAATCCTGCCTTTCTGGGGCAAAAAGTATCTGGAAATTAAACTTATTAAAGTTGATTTGCCAACTCCTGACTCGCCAACCAAGGCTACAACCTGCCCCGACTTCACTTTAAAAGAAATATCTTTTAGAATGCCGGCTTGCTTTTTCTCATATTTGAAATTAACCTTATCAAACTCAACAAGGCCCTCAATTGAATAGTCGCCAGCCCCAGCAAACTCCTTTTCCGTTTTATAGCCGAATATTCTGAAAATCCTTTTGCTTAAAACCAAAGTATTAAGAGTTTGGCGATAAAGCCAGGTTATTTGAACCAAAGGTCCGGTAATAAGGCTGAAATAACCAATAAACATTATTAATTTGCCCGGAGTAATTTTTCCGTTTATCAAAAGAAAAATTCCCGTGGCAAAAACCGCTACAAAACCAACGCTTAAAGTTGTATTCTGCCAGGCGTCAATGGAAATCCAGCTCTTTAGCCACTTTAAAAATCTGTTCAAAGCCTTGCCAAATAAAGATTTGTGTTTTTTCTTTTCTTTAATTTCCGCTGTGTAAGCTTTAATTATTTCAGCCGAAGATATTGCCTCGTGCATTTTTCCGTAAGCCCTTTCCCATGCTTTCCAGATTGCGTTCTGCTGTTCAATTATTGGTCTGATTTTCTTAACAGTGGTAAAAATATAAACAAAAATAACTACAAGAATTAATAAAGCCAAATGCCACTCTGCCAAAAGAAGTATTACAGCAGCCAGCAAAAAAGTAAGAATTTCAGGTCCAACCTGAAAAAGAATATTTTCCACCATTAAACCTATTCTATCAACCCCGCGCGCCATCCGGCCTATTATTTTTCCCATTTTCTTTTCCCGATGAAAAGCAACCGGCAGATTAATTAAATGCTCCGCCAAATCAACTCTCATTTCATTGTTTATTGTTTCAGCAGTTTGGGCTGCATAGCGAGTTACTAATCTGGAAAAATAATCCCTGACAAGGCCTAAAAACAGCCACAAAAATAGTAGAAAAACAATTGTTTGAAATTTATTAGATTCAAAAATAGCCACATCAGTAATTCGACCATAAATATATGGAATTACTGCGGCAATACCGGCTGAAGCCAAACCAAAGACAATTCCCTTAGTCAGGGTCTTTTTCTTTATGAGCACATACTGCCAGATAACCTTAATTTCCTTTTTATAGTCTTTTAGCTTTGTTTTCTTTTTTACCCCGTTAGACATTTTGTTAGTATTATGTGAACCCAATTAGAAATCATTTGATGTCTAATTGGGGCCATCATTTTATATTATACCACTTTTCCCAATCAGTGTAAAATTTTAATTGACGAAAGGCGCAAAATTAATTAAAATAAAAGAAATATGCCGATTATTAAATCAAAAAATTTTATACTCCGGCCATTCAAAAAATCAGACGCTAAATCTTTAACAGAGAACATAAATAATAAAAAGATTTACCGGAATACTGCTCGTATTCCTTATCCCTACACCTTAAAGCATGCTAACAAATGGCTGGAAAAAACAATAAAAGAAAATAGAAAGAAAAAGCCGGCAAAAATAAATTTTGCTATTGATATTAACGGTGAAGTTATTGGGTCAATTAATTTTAATAAAATTGAGGGACACCGAGCTGAACTCAATTATTGGCTGGCTGAAAAATACTGGAATCGGGGAATAATGACTAAGGCGATAAAACTAATGACTGTTTTTGGCTTTAATAGAAAGGGCTTAAAAAGAATTTACGCCCGGGTTTATTCTTTTAACAAGGCTTCCCATCGGGTTTTGGAAAAATCCGGCTATAAACTGGAGGGAATTTTGAAAAAAGAGGGTAAAAAAGACAATAAATTCATAGACGCTTATCTCTTCGCCAGGGTTAAATAAACAAGATTTATGAAACAAAAAGAAATTGAAAAAAAGTATCTTGTTTTTACGAAAAAACTCCCTAAATTAAAAAACGGAGTTTTATTTCTTCAGGGTTATTTATGTTTAAACCCCCATATTAGATTTAGAATCATAAAAGATAAAGTAATAATTACCATAAAAAAGATAGAAAAAAGCGGTTTTGAAAGAGGGGAGTGGGAGTTTTCAAAAAAGATGGACAAAGAACAAATAGAAGAATTAGTAAAATTAGCAAAATGGAAACCTGTAAAAAAGATGAGATATAAGATAAAACACAAAGGTCTTGTTTGGGAAATTGATAAATATTTAGAGAAAAACCAAGGACTTATTACTGCAGATGTAGAACTTCCGTCTAAAGATTATAGAATTCCTTTTCCAGAATGGGTTGACGGCTCCAAAGAAATAACAAATGATTCAAAATATTTCAATCGAAACCTTGGAGAACACCCTTATCAACGGTGGTAAAAATAGGTAAAATAAACTTATGTCATTTTCAGTCAGTGCTATTATAATTCGTAAATCAGATAACAAGATTTTTATTACCAAAAGGAGTTCGGACAAAGAGTTTTCTCCTGGAAAATGGGAAACCGTTGGAGGCAGGGTTGAACAGGACGAAACCATAGAACAAGCCTTAAATAGAGAAATACGCGAGGAATTAAGTGTTAAGGTGAAAAGTTTTAAACCGTTTAAAGATTATCAATACGAAGAAAGAGTTTTCAAAACCTTTATTGTTGAATTAGAAAAAGAACCAACCCCTAATAAACCTGATTTTGATGATTGGGGCTGGTTTTCAAAAGAAGAAATTGAAAAAATGGATTTCGCCGTGAACTGTAAAGAGAGATTAATTGATTATTATAAAAAACAATGAAAAAATATCCAAATGTTACCATAACAGTAATCTTTAGATATAAAAATGAAATGTTAATGCTGGGGCACAAGAATGGGGTATTTAGTATTCCGGGCGGCAGAATGGAATGGAGAGAATCAATCTTTGAAGCATTAAACAGGGAACTAAAAGAGGAATTAAATTATTCTTTGAAAGAAGAGCCGGAATTATTTGATACTTATAACCACATCTCCAAAAACGGAAAACGTCATAGCGTTATGATTCATTTTATTCATCGTTTAACTAAAAAGCCGAAGTTTTCTTCCCCTGAAAAACTTAAAATTCTCTGGCTCACGAAAAAGGATCTTCTTTCAAAGGGAATCATTAAGAACAAGGCTTTTGTTGATAAAATATTTAAGTGGCCTAATTTAAAATAACCTACCCAACCAGAAGACACCTAATTATACAACAAAAACCAGCGATCGCAGGCCGCGCGGAGCGCGCGGCGGGGGAATACAAATAAATTGCCAAGAATATGAAAGATAATCCTATCATTAGAAAAGCGAATATCAAAGATAGTAAAATTATAATTGAACTGAATAGAAGATTCTTTCACGAAAAAGGAAGAGACTGGAAAAAATTGATTTTTTCAAAACATTCAGAGATGTTTGTTTTAGAGCTAAATAAAAAGATTATAGGATTTACCGGGCTCAAATATCATAATTGGAATAATGTAGTTCAAATTATAAACATTTTTATTCATCCGAATTATAGAAGAAAGAGCTATGGAACAAAATTAATAAAGTTTCTGATAAAATACCTGAGAAAGAAAAAATACCGCACATTAACAGCAGAAGCACCGTCTTTGAATCCCGCTTTAATTTTTTATTTAAAAAACGGGTTTAGGATTTGCGGATTTCACGATCGTTATTACTCAAATAAAGGAAAAGAGATGGCATTGTTTTTATCTTACGATTTATGAAACAATGGAATAAGATATTTAAGAAATACGGAAAAGTTTTTTTGAAACCGCAGGAAGACATATCAAAGATTGTGAATCTTTTTAAAAAACACGGTGTTAAAAAAGTTTTGGATTTAGGTTGCGGCACTGGAAGGCATACAATTTGTTTCGCCAAGAGAAATTTTGATGTTTATGGAATTGATATAGCAGAAGAGGGGATTGAAATAACGAAAAAGTGGCTGAAAAAAGAGAGGCTGCAAGCGAATCTTAAGGTTGGTTCTATTTATAAAAGATTGCCATACAAAGATAATTTTTTTGACGCCATTGTTTCCACTAACACAATTCATCATGAAAAAATTAAGAATATAAGAAAAACAATTCAAGAAATAGAGAGAGTTTTAAAACCAAAGGGATTAATTTTTATAACTGTTCGCAAAAGGAAATTTAAAAAGTTTTATCCAAAACTTGCCATAATTGAGAAATACGGAAAGCAAAAATCAAAATACAAGGTAATTGAATCAAGAACCTATATGCCAATAGAGGGAGGAGAAAAAGGATTAATACACTATCTTTTTAATAAAGGCTTAATACGAAAAGAATTTAAAAATTTCAAGATTTACGATATTTGGGTTGATTCCGTAGGAAGACATTACTGCTTTTTAGCAGAATTAAAAAATGAAAAAAGTAACTAAAGTATTAATGTTTGTTTGGAGAAAAAATGGAGAAAAGAAAGAATTTTTTGTTTTACATCGAAAAATAGGGGATTGTGTTGTTTTGACAGGGCATGTTGGCGATAATGTTCCTAGTGAATCTTTTAAACAAGCAGTTAAAAGAGAAATTAAAGAAGAATTAGGAGTAAAAACGAAGAATATTATTGATTTACAACACAAAACAGAAGTGACCATGAAAGAAGACAAAGAAATATCAACTGAACACGCTTTTTTGGTTGAAATTCCCAATAATAAAGAGGTTAAATTTTTAGAAGGCGACGAAGAACATGCCTGGCATTCATTAGAAAAGTTAACCGAAGTTTTGACCTATCACAATCAAAAAGAACCATTAGCGAAAATTATGAAAAGTTATGAATATTGAAGTTGAAGTAAAAGTTCAATTGGACAGTCTTGATGAAGTAAGAAGCATTCTGCCGAAATTCGGCAAACTTATAAAGTCAATAAAACAAATTGACGAATATTATGTTCCATGCCACAGAGATTTTTTTACTCACAAGCCTTCTCCAGTAGAGTGGTTGAGGATTAGAACAAACCCCGATACAACCATCTTTGAATATGATAAATCTGTTGACAGAAAAGAAGGGGGGCAAGATTACGCTGATGAATACGAATCAGAAATTTCTAATCCCGAGGAATTTAGAAAAATACTGGAATTTTTAGATTTCAAAAAAGCAGTAACTATTGATAAACAAAGAGAATACTGGGATTGCAAAGATTTTGAGGTTTGCTTGGATAAAGTCAAAGATTTAGGATACTTTATTGAAGTAGAGGCAAAAGGGGATTTAGCTGACACAAAAAAAGCCAGGCAGGAATGCATAAAATTCCTAAATAAGCTCGAGGTCAAAGATTGCGAAGAAAAGCGAATTGAAACTGGTTATCCAACCCTACTTTTGGAGAAAAAATCATGAAAAAACATCCTAATGTCACTGTAACAGTTATATTCAGATATAAAAATGACGAATTAATCACCAAAGAGTTTGGGACATTATCTATATGCGACCAAACTGGAAAAGAGTTGTATAGAACACATAATTTTATAGAAGATGAATTAACAAAGTTGCTTAAGAAAAATAAATTTAGAATAATAAGTATCTCAAAAGATAGTTTTATTTCTTATCATGGTAATAAAAAACCTGGGCTATTGATTATAGCCCAAAAGGTTTAAACTTTTCTGAAATATAAAAATTGGAGAGTTTTAACAGACCCACATATAACCGTCGTATTCTCCATGTGACCACTTTTTTAGTGATTCATTAAACAACTTCTTTATCTTCGGATCCTCTAAGTCAAACGCATCAAAGAGATGGCCGAGCACTTTTTTCTTCATGTAAAGTTGTCCAATATTATATTTATCGATTTTCACGGCTTCGATGTGCTCACGGGTTGTATTTATACCGGCATCATTTAATGATGCAATCCTGTGAGGATTATTGGTAAGCAGGCGAATATCATCCAACTTAAAATCCTTAATGATCTCGATCGCTTCGTCATAATTTCTGCGGTCTGGCTTATCGAACCCACAACGTCGGTCGGCTTCGATCGTATCGTAGCCTTTGTCCTGTTCCATATAGACCCTTACATGGTCCTTGAGACTTAAACCTCTTCCGTCTTGGTTGTAGGCGTGGATCAATAGCCCCCTACCCTCTTTATTAATCCTTCGCATGGCCTCATGGAGCTGTTCGGCGCAATCGCATCTTGCAGAACCAAAAATATCGGCCCAAACACAATTTGAATCGATTCTTACTAAAACATCCTTTTTACCACGAATATCTCCCTTAGATAGGACAAAATAATTATCGCCCGATTTCTCGAAAATATAGAGGCATAGATCGAAAGTTCCGCCACCGATCCTACTGGGCAATTTCATCGGCCCAATTTTTTCAAAATTTAACTTTCGTTTGTTTTTTTGCATGTTTTTAAATGTTATGTTATTATAAATAATTATACTAATATAATAGCAAAAATATTTATTTAAATCAAGTAAAACTATGGCAGACTTAGCTATCGATAAAACACATCTTATTCTCGTTAACGCCCTTGTAAAAAAGGGTAGTAAGATTTTAATTTCTCAAAGAAGCTGGAAAGAAACTCATGAACCCGGCAAATGGACGATTCCTGGAGGTAAAGTAGAGCGAACAAATAAAGAGGTTTGGAATATAATAGAAAAAACATTAGCCAGGGAGGTTTTAGAAGAAACTGGCGTTAAAATAAAAAAAAATGTGGTTTTATTATTAAATAACACTTTTATTCGTTCAACCGGACAGCATGTTGTCGCTCTTATATTTCTTTGTTATTGGATGTCCGGAGAAGTAAAACCACTTGATGACACAATTGATATTCGTTGGATTGGGAAAAAAGAAATAAATAATTTTAAATTTGCTCCAAACGTGAAAAAATACATAAAAAATGGGTTTGATTTTAAAGTAAATTAATGATGGTTATAAAGAGAAATAATTTAATACGAAGCGGCGTAACGCATAAAGAATGGATGGATATCGCATTAGACCTAGCTAAAAAGGGAAAGGGGAAGGTGCCTGGCAGACCATTGGTAGGTTGCGTTATAGTTGATAGCAACAATAAAAAAATAGGAGACGGTTTTTTTAGCAAAGTTGGCGATCCTCATGCAGAAGTTAAGGCACTAAAAAAGGCTGGCATTAAGGCTAGGGGATCTACGATGTACGTGACACTAGAGCCACACTGTTTCCAGGGATTAACTCCGCCATGCACAACAGCGATTATAAAAGCTGGTGTTAAAAAGATATTCATCGCTATCAAAGATCCATTTCCTAAGATTCAAGGAAGAGGGATAAAAGAACTAAAAAATGCGGGGATAAAAGTTATAGTTGGCTTAAAAAAAGAAGAAGCAAATAAACTAAATAAAGAATGGCTAATAAAAAACAAAAAACTAAATTAAAGGTGGCGATCATCGGTTCTTCTAGATATGAGGAAATCGACGATACCAACAAAAAAATAGCTTATAATGTTGGCAAGGCTATCTCTGATAGTGGATGTATTTTATTAACGGGAGGAGGAAAAGGTATTTCTGAGTTTGCGGCAAATGGAGCAACGGAAAATGGTGGCCTTTGTATCGGGATTTCACCCGCGGATAACTATAAAAATCACATTGCTATCTTCAAAAATCCATCTATTGTTTTCGATGCTCTAATATTTACTGGCTTTGGTCATAAGGGAAGGAATGTGATACTTATGAGGAGCTGTGACGCAGTTATTGCGCTTGATGGTGGAGTTGGTACATTGAACGAACTAACAATAGCTCTCGATGAGGGCAAGGACATTGGTATATTGAATAGTTCTGGACTGACAATAACTCATTTTCTAGATTTCTATAACAAAATTAGTGGTCAGCGTAAATTTGGCGGATCGGTGGTTATAAAAGATAAGACAGAAGAACTGATTAAGGCACTGATCGAGCTTTCTCTAAAGCGCGCAAATTAATTTATTTCTATATAAAAAACACCAGGTCTCGGGCTGGTGTTTTGTGTGCGGGCCTATTTAAAGGACATGTTTAGATTTTCATCGTTCTTATTATCTCATCCGTTATTTGTCTAGTTACCGATTCAGTCGGTTGCTGTCCATTAATACGAATTATCCTTTCCGGATTTTTTTGAAACAGCTCATTGTAGCGTTGCTGCTTCAAGACAAGCCATTTAGGATCCGAGTGCTCGTTGGTAGCTTTACTTCTCTGTGTAAGTACAATGGTTGGTTCAATGTCTATCCAAAATGTTCTAACAGGAGTGGGCATTTTCGCTACTAAACCGTTGGCCTCTTCCAGCGTCATCTCTCGATTAGAGGTATAAAACGAATCAATATATCTGTCCCAGAGCAGAATAACATTTGGATCATAAATTTTTTTTTGATCCATCAATGTCGCTTGCATATCTAAGACAAATAATCTATTTCGTAGCCATGGGTCGAAGGACTTCACGTTTTTCCTAATAAATTCCCCTAACATGCTTGTGCTCGGATTTTTAAAGATATGAACCGCAAAACCAGCTCGCTCTAAAGATTTTTTAATGAGCGGTATTTGCGTGGTTTTTCCCGATCCATCAATGCCCTCTAAATTAAACATATTCTTTAAAATTTTTGCCATATTTGTGACTCCTTGTATCAGATTTTGAAAGGTCTTCTTTGTTGTATAATTAGAATAACCCTTATAATTAATATTGTCAACAAGTATTTTATTGTTTTTTGGTTGCATTTTTATGATAGAAAAGGCGAAACAAGATAATAGTTTTGTATTTAAACCATAGAATATTTAATAATATTAAAAAATAGAACAGGAATTAAAACTAAAATTTCCAAAAGAGAAACAAAGAATAATTCTTCATATTTATATTAATTTTGTTGAACTCCAAGTCTTAAAAAAATTATTTAATAAAAATTTTGTTAATAAAATCCTGAAAAAAGAACAAACCCTTAAAGGAATCAAAAAAGCCTGGGAAATTGTATTGACTAAAGAAGATTTATTGAAAAAAATCTTTAAGTAGGGTCAGTATCTAATTTTTAGAGAAGCTTAAACCAGCGGACACACGCTTCGCGCGTCCGCTGGTTTTCTTTTGCGTTTGTGTGATATATAAATAAAATAGCCCCCACTTTTTACACTAAGTGAAAAAGTGGGGGCAGGGGAGAGGCACGCACACATTGGAGCCTTCCCCATGACAGCCGTATCTCAGGGTACTAAAGACACCTTGTAGAAACGGCTTTTTGTTTGAGAGAGCGGACAGGAGGCCGCGCTCCCATTGTCTATCACTGTGAGAGAGTTGCTCTCAGCAATCACTGGTTTTCCCAAAGGAGACCAGCAATTATCTTTGAGACAATCGCAGTAATAGACCTGGTAGTTTCTTCCGGTGATGGCTGGTGATACGGTCAAAGACGCATAATCACCGGGGCTACCCTCTTGCTGACAGCTGATGCTGACAAAGGGCTTGATGTCTGCCCAGTACTGAGTTGCTGTCTTGACGCTGCCAGGAGAAATATTTCTGGTACGGTATGTGACAGAAATCTTTTCCTCGGTTGCGGTTAGGTCTTGGATTACACCCTTGGTTGTGTCTCGACACTCCAAAAGTTCCTCACTAACACGGTAGACCTCACTAAGAAGTGTACCATCAGCATTGAACTGCTGAGCCCATATTTTAACCTTCGTTGGGTCGTAAATACGCTGTTCCGTAGGCAAGTTGGGCTCCAAGGGTTTGAACTCTATCCAGCAGATTACAAATTTTTCTGATGCTATGGCTATTTCTGGGAAACTAACTCCGTGAGAGGCCTCTCGTTTGTCTTTGATTTGGAAGATCTCACCTGGCTCGCAAGAGGAACTGTAAGACCGGAAGTAGATTCTGATGGGGTCTGGGTGACCATAGTATCGATTTGTTCCAACCCAAACAACTACGAAGTTTCCTGAATCGTCCACGGCTACAGACGGTGCACCATTGTATAGAACACCATTATCACTGACCCAAATTACTTCACCGTCACAATATTGAACAAAGATATGGAGCTCACACTCTATCTTCTCTGTCCAAACAGAAACCGAATCTCCAGAAGGGTTTGTAGCGGTTTTCACTAAGACCGCTTTTACCGGTACAGCAAAAGAAACAAGCAACGCCAGCAAAAAGCAAACAACGAACAAAGTTCTTGTCTTCATTGTTCTCAACTCCTTTCCTTTCTATATTCAAGGTTTTTAATGTTCTTCTTTCTTTTCTTCTATTTTATGATAAACATTGACCT
>Ga0315547_1002757_pt1 | contig 11984 bp, 7 predicted proteins | sample SalMarSW160240MG_2_FD_202542 | JGI IMG/M metagenome (GOLD analysis project Ga0315547, IMG submission 202542) | Salt marsh sediment microbial communities from the Plum Island Ecosystem LTER, Massachusetts, United States - Salt Marsh Sediment SW1601-240 ... | reverse complement strand
GCCGTCGGCCCCGTGGGTCGAAGACGTCTGGCGAACGATCACATCGCCGCCGATGGGTAAAAAATAAGGCGCGCTGTTATCCGAGGGCGCTTCAAACGGCATAAACGGCTTCCCGTCCGGCGGCCCCGGGCGTTGATAAATCTCCGGGAGGTCAATGGCATCCAGATCCACATTTTCCCGGGTCATGGCAATCTCTTTGTTGGAGGCGATAAAGACCGGGCACCGGAATTCTTCGGCGAGGTTAAAGGCATTGACGGTGAGAAAGTAGCAGTCTCCGACATCCACAGGCGCCAGTACAATGACCGGCAATCCCGCGCTGTTTCCCCATCGCAAAAACTGGATATCGCCGTCAGCCCCCCGGGTGGCCGAACCGGTGGAAGGACCCAGCCGTTGGACATCCACAATGACAATGGGAATTTCACTGCCGATGGCAAAGGATATATGCTCGCTGTACAGGCTGATACCCGGTCCCGAGGTGGCGGTCATGACCTTCATCCCCCCCATGGAGGCTCCCAAACAATACCCCATGGAAGCGATTTCGTCTTCCCCCTGAAGGCAGACGCCACCCAGCGGCGGCAGCAGTTTGAGCATGGTGTTGAAGATGGTTGTCGCCGGCGTGATGGGATACCCGGCAAAAAAACGGCATCCGGAAGCCACCGCTCCCCAGGCCACGGCTTCATTTCCTTCCATGAGGCTAAATCCCATTTTAATCCTCCCAAAAGCAAGCTAAGGTTTGATATCAACCCATAAACGATAATTAGGACGCCGTCTTCCGACGAATGGAAATTATTTTCACATCCTTAACCGGTTTGCTTTGCGAATCGACTTTGACCGCCCCGATCTTGTCTGCCACATCCATCCCCTTGACCACCTTCCCGAACACGGTATGTTTGCCGGTGAGCCAGTCCGTGTCCACCAGATTAATGAAAAACTGTGAGCCGTTGGTATTGGGGCCTGCATTGGCCATGGCCAGAGACCCTCGAACCGGCGCATGCTTTGATCCATTTTCAGAATAGACATAGCCCATATTTTCGTAAGCTTCCATAAGGGTCAGGCTTTCGAGCCTGGCGTCAACTTCATCTTTTTTTTGATCGAGCTCTTTTTGCGAATTGATATTCATTTTTCGAAACAGCGGTATGAGCAGGTTTCGCTGAAACTCCTCTTCGCTGCGAATCGTCAAAAATCGATGCGGCCCTTTTTGAGGATCATATGCTTTTATCTTATCCAACCCCAAGGCTTTGGCATCGATTTCATCGTCAAAGACATACCCGGGGCCTCCCCGTCCATTACCCAGCGGGCAGCCGCCTTGGATCATGAAATTCCTGATCACCCGGTGAAAAATAAGACCGTCGTAAAAGGGCCGTTTCACCTTTTTTCCGGTCTTGCTGTCTACAAATTCCTTGGTGCCTTCGGCCAGACCGATAAAATTGGCGACGGTCTTCGGCGCTTCGTCCTGAAACAGTTCCACCTCAATATCCCCAAGTGTTGTTTGAATGACATACACGGGATTCTCCTTTTGTCTTTTTTCAGCGGTCCATCCGATTCCCGCAGTTAATATACACAGCATCATTGTGCCTGTCAGAATAATATTTCGCATTTGATAAAAATCCTTTCCCTAAAAAACTTAAAAAAATGGTGCGTGAATCACGCAGTGATGTGGATGAATATCAAGATCGTTTTAAAGAGTCTATCAAAAAATGATTCCAATTCGTGTGGGTTTTGAAAAAGCACGATATCACGATATGGTGATATATTTACAGATGCATTTTCGTTGAATTGGAAAGATGTGCGGGTGAACATTTACAGGGCAGGTCTATTCAGGCGTTGATTTGGGTTTATCCGAACCTTTTTTCAATTTTTCTTCCAGTTCGGCAAAAAGGGCTTGTTGCTTTTTGGCCTGCTTCACTTGAAACGATTCGATCTCTTTAGAAAAATCTTTTCTTGAATCCTTAAATTTTTTAAGGGCGTCTTCGAGTTTGTCTTCCTTTTTATCCTTTGGAATTTCTTCTATTTTTAAATGGTCTTTGATAAAAAAATGATTTTCGTAGGCGCCTTCAATTACATCGACGATTCCCATATCCTTTAATTTTTTGCATATCAAGTTGCCTTGTTCCAAAGAAACAGATAGGACTCGACAAATTTCGTCAATGGAAGGATGTCTTGAATTTTGATGTGTGAATATCCTGATCGCCGCCACCACAAGATGGGCATTTTCATATACATCTGAATGTTGCATAATAACTTGATTCGAGTGTTCCGCCTATTTCAGGTTAAAAATCCAATGTCGGAAAAGATATCGTCGTTGTGCTTCTTGACAATAAATGTTTACAAGAGTAACATTTATTGCCAAATTGTCAAGTTGCAATCTGTACACGCGGAACGGGACATTGCATGCCCTGGCACTCCATCGCAAAACCATCTTAATAGCAGCCTGATCGATTCAAAATCAGATTGGGCGTTATCCGTTATGGCCATTCATTTGCCAAACGGAGAATAAAACACTCACAATTGAGTGTAACGGCTCAATTGAAGTAAAACATTCACAGGAGGGGAACATGACCGAAATCATTGAAGTCAAAGCAAGAGAAATTCTCGATTCCAGAGGCAATCCCACTATTGAATCCGACGTCTATGTTTCCTGTGGCGCTGTTGGCCGCGCTGCAGTCCCTTCCGGCGCTTCTACAGGAAAACGAGAAGCTTTGGAGCTTCGTGACAAGCGATCAAAGAGATTCGGCGGCAAAGGCGTTGTCACGGCCGTCAAGAACGTGATGGATAAAATTGCGCCTGCCGTTCGCGGCATGGATGCCGCGGATCAAATCGCATTGGACAATGCCATGATTAAACTTGACGGTACCGCCAACAAATCGAGTCTCGGAGCAAACGCCATCCTCAGCGTATCCATGGCGGCGGCCAGGGCCGCGGCACAGGCCTTTGGAATGCCCCTTTACAGATACCTGGGTGGCATCAATGCCAGACGACTGCCCCTCCCCATGATGAACGTCATCAACGGCGGCGCTCATGCCGCCAACAACCTGGACATTCAAGAATTTATGATCGTGCCCGTGGGTGCCAAATCCATTACCCAGGCTGTCCAGATGGCGGCGGAAACCTTTCACAGCTTAAAAAAGATACTCAAAAAGAAAAATCTCAGTACCGCCGTGGGAGATGAAGGCGGCTTTGCCCCGGATTTCGCTTCCCATGAAGAAGCTGTCCAATTTATCATCAGCGCCATCGAATCCGCAGGTTATACCCCGGGTAAAGATATCGGGTTGGCACTGGATCCAGCGGCCAGCGAGTTTTACCAAAAAGGAAAGTATGTCCTTCGATCTGAAAACAAGAAATTGACTGCTGAAGCGATGATTGACTATTATCAGAATCTTGTCGATAAATACCCGATTCTTTCCATCGAAGACGGCCTGGCTGAACAGGATTGGAAGGGCTGGGCCTTAATGACCGATCGGTTGGAAGGTTCCATCCAGATTGTCGGCGATGATATCTTTGTCACGAACCCCAAGATATTTAACAAAGGCATCGAAAGCGGCATTGCCAATTCCATCTTGATCAAATTGAACCAAATCGGAACGGTCACCGAAACCCTCGATACCATCGAGCTGGCAAAACAGGCCGGATACACCACCGTTATATCTCACAGATCCGGCGAAACAGAAGATAGCTTTATTTCAGATTTTGTAGTGGGCGTCAGCGGTGGTCAGATAAAAACCGGTTCCATGTCCAGAAGCGATCGGATATCCAAATACAACCAGTTGATGCGGATTGAAGAAGAACTCGGAGAAGCCGCCGTTTTTGAAGATGCGTTACTGTAGAGGAGTTTTGCAAAGATCTCGTGTAAAAATTTCAAAAAAGGCGGTGGCAGTATACGTTGGGATGCATTATTTTTTAAAAAAATCATGGGCTGTTTTTTTCTGTTTCGCAATACTGGCGTTCGGCCATACCGCTCTGAATGCCTACGTGCTGCCCGGACCTTATCTTCTGGACCAAATGACCCAGCATCTCGGGAGCGGCGATCGGCTTCTGGTCACCCAAAAACTGTTGGTTTATGATAATGATTCGGAAACCGGTCTGGCTGAATTTAATGAAACCTTAAAGTTCGTCTTTCCCGGAACGTTTCGTTCAGACATTGATTCAAAAAAGATTCAAAGGATTCACGTCTTGTCCAAAGACGGTGTTATAACAGTTGTTGACGGAAAAATATCCGACGAATCCGATAATCCCTATGATCGTTATACGGATCTTCTCCTTTTCAGATCCAATAACTCTCTTCAGAAACAACTATTGGATTTAGGTGTGAACGTTCAGATTTCGAGTCTCGGACGATTTCAGGACAAAATGGCATATGTTGTAGGCGCCCAATATCCCAATGAAGACACACCGCAAGTATGGTTGGATAAAAATACCTTCCGTCCTATCCGATGGATCATGACACGCCGGCCCACACAACGCCTGGAAGTGTTGTATCGCAACTGGCAGGAATCGAATCATGCCTGGTATCCCATGCATATCGAGTTTTTTTTCAACGGTAGTCTGGTCCGTGAGATTTACGCACAGGACATCAAGGTGAACCCTAGTTTCCCGGCCGACATCTTTGACATCCAACAACTTAAATCACAATATCCACAACAGGCGCTTTCTGAACCCGAAAAAGGGGCCAAAGAGGGTATGGATGAAGTTCAAAAAACCATCGAGGAGTTCAAGAAAATATATAAATAGTAAATCATCTTCGAATTGCAACATTCTGAGAAAAAGGGTGCGATATGGATCATAAGACAAAATTTATATTTATCACCGGCGGCGTGCTGTCATCTTTGGGCAAAGGACTGGCTTCCGCAGCCATCGGAGCGTTGCTTGAAAGCCGGGGACTTACCGTAACCATTCAGAAACTCGACCCATATATCAATGTCGATCCCGGAACCATGAACCCTTTCCAGCATGGAGAAGTATATGTCACGGATGATGGGGCGGAAACAGATCTGGATCTCGGTCATTACGAACGTTTTACCCATGCTGGATTGAACCGGGATAACAACTTCACCTCCGGGAAAATATACTACTCGGTCATCACCAAAGAGCGGCGAGGAGACTACCTTGGCGGAACGGTTCAGGTGATTCCCCATATCACCGACGAAATTAAAAGAAGCATCAAACTGGTGGCGGATTCCGTAGATATCGTCATCGTTGAAATCGGCGGAACCGTCGGTGATATAGAAAGTCTTCCATTTCTGGAAGCGATCCGGCAATTCAGGGCGGATGTCGGTAAGGAAAACGCCTTGTATATCCATCTCACCCTGGTCCCTTATATCAATACCGCCGGAGAAGTGAAGACAAAACCAACCCAACACAGCGTAAAAGAGTTACGCAGTATCGGTATTCAGCCGGATATCCTTCTCTGCCGGACCAATAAATATCTGCCCAAAGAAATCAAGGCAAAGATCGCCCTGTTTTGCAACGTCAACGTCGACGAAGTCATCACGGCAAAAGATGTGGAATGCATTTATGAAGTTCCCCTGGTATTCCACAAAGAGGGCCTGGACCAGAAAATTGTGGAAAAGCTGAACATCTGGACCCGGGCGCCCAAACTCGATGACTGGGAGGACATCGTCAGACGCCTTAAAGAGCCTTCATCGGAAGTGACCATCGCCATTGTCGGAAAATACGTCGATTTAACGGAATCTTATAAGAGTTTGAATGAGGCCCTTCGTCACGGGGGAATACCCAATGATTGCCGTGTGAATCTTAAATTTGTTGATTCTGAAAAGATCGAGCACAACAATTGCGCGGAATTTTTAAAAGATGTTGACGGCATCCTGATCCCCGGCGGCTTTGGGTCCCGCGGCATCGAAGGCAAGATTTGCGCAGCCCGGTACGCCAGAGAAAACAAAGTGCCGTATTTCGGCATCTGTCTCGGCATGCAGATTGCCGTCATAGAATTTGCGCGCCACGCAGCAGACCTTTCCAATGCCCACAGCCAGGAGTTCGATAAAAATACGCCGTATCCGGTGATATATCTGATGACAAAATGGTATGATGAGAAAACCGGAACCGTTCAGAGAAGGGACATCACGTCAGATAAGGGTGGAACCATGCGCCTTGGCGCTTACCCGTGTATGATCAAAGAAGGCACGCTTGCCCGCAAAGCTTACCGTGTTTCGGACATTTCCGAGCGCCATCGCCACCGGTATGAGTTCAACAATGCGTTTATGGACCGGCTTGAAGAAAAAGGGCTGGTCATCAGCGGAACCTCGCCGGACGCTGAACTGGTGGAAATTGTCGAAATCAAGGATCATCCGTGGTTTCTCGGGTGTCAATTCCATCCTGAATTCAAATCCCGCCCCAGGGATCCTCACCCCTTGTTCAGGGAATTTATCCGCGCGTCGCTGGCCTATTCCAAGCAAAAATGAGTGTTCAGTGTTCAGGGGTTCAGAGTTCAGCAAGGACAATTATAGGGAATACTATGAGCAAATCTGAATACTGAACGCTGAACACTCAAACGTTAAATATCCAATGCCCGGTTCAAACTCCCCTGCCGATACCCCTCAAGATCCACCGCTACATGGGCGAAACCGATTTTTCTCAATTCCTTTACGATGGCCGCTCTTGTTTTTCGATGGATGAGCCTTTCAATATCCGCGGTCTCGACCTCTATTCTGGCCACCTTGCCGTGCATTCTCACACGGCATCCGATAAAACCGAGACGAAACAGAACCTGTTCGGCCTGGTCCACCATTTTAAGGTCTTTTTCGGTAATGGATGTGCCGTAAGGGATTCTGCTGGCAAGACATGCCATGGCCGGCTTGTCCCAGGTAATAAGGTTCACCTGCTTTGAAAGCCGGCGAATGTCGTTTTTGGTCAGTTTTGCCTCCACCATCGGCGCCTTGATTCCCAATTCTTGCGCTGCGGCGAATCCGGGCCGGTAATCGTATAAATCATCGATATTTGCGCCATGGGCCACATGCCGAATCCCCCTATCGCCTGCAATTTCCAATAATTCTACCATAAGGCTTTTTTTGCATAGGTAGCACCGGTCTTTGGTGTTAATTGTAAAGTCGGCCCGAAGCATTATTTTCGATTGAAGGACCAGATGCTCAACGCCCAGGGTTGTCGCAAAATCGCAGGCCTCGCGGGTTTCCCGCTCCGGATGAATCGGAGACGATGCGGTTACGGCAATAAGATTCGTATGCAGCGCCTCGCGGGCCATGGCCAGCAAAAATGAACTGTCAACGCCGCCGGAAAAAGCCACCAGCAAAGACCCATAACCTTTTAAAATGGAGAGAAGTCGATCCCGCTTTTCTGTTAAGCGATTCATATTCAAAATAATACCCGGTTGAGCGTTTCAAATTATTAAAATTCAAATTGCCAGAATACTATAATATTGTTAAATTAACCATTTCAAAAATCTGAAACACTCTGCTTAGTTAAAAAAATGTTTACAAAACTTATGATTTCATATATACAAACTTATTCCTATATACGTAACATAAGTTACTTTTCATTCGCAACGCCACAAACAATTTCAAAGAGGTTTTTTATGGGAAAAAACAGTCTGGTTCAATCAACAACCAAAGGGAAAAAGAAAGCCGCCAAGAAAAAAACCGCGAAAAAGTCAGCCGCCAAAGCCGCCCCTAAGGCCAAGGCTGCCGCAAAAGCCAAACCCGCCCCGAAGCCCAAACCTGCTGCAAAAGCCAAACCCGCCCCGAAGCCCAAACCTGCTGCAAAAGCTGCTCCTGCGCCCAAGAAAAAAGCCGTTTCCTTAAAAGATCTTCTTAAGAAAAAATTTCCTGCATGGAAACCGGAAAAGCTCTATACGGCCGGTCCTGATAAAGCAGGTTTAAAGGATGTTACGGCGCCGCCCTTCTTTTCAGGCACGGAAGCGGAACAAAAACGCATCAGGGAACTTTTGATGAAAAAATATGATATGGCCGAGATCAAGGCTGTGGGCGAAAAAGCTGCTGCTGAAAAGGCCGCCGCCGAAAAAGCCGCTGCTGAAAAGGCCGCCGCCGAAAAAGCCGCCGCTGAAAAGGCCGCCGCCGAAAAAGCCGCCGCTGAAAAAGCCGCCGCTGAAAAGGCCGCCGCTGAAAAGGCCGCCGCTGAATCTAAAGTTTCGGTATCCTACGAACCGCCCGATTCCGGCGACACCCTACCGCCCGATCCCATGGACAGAGCCATGAAATATATGGCTGCCGCTTTGGCGGTCCTTATCGCTCTGATTGTCGGCAGCAGCATGATCAACCAGGGGAAATATTATATTCAGTCAACAGACGGTGCACTGAAAATCTATCAGGGACGGTTTGCCCCCATGGGCGAAAAACTTTTGATCGCTTTGCCCGGGGTTCAAGCGCCTGCGAAAATCAAACACGTTTATTCCAAAACCGATGTATACCCGCTGATTTTTAACTACTACGTGGATAAAGCAGATACCCTTTTGACGGTACCTGGCCTTCCTGATTTCCAGGGAATTAAAACCTATATCAAAAAGGCCAGGCCCTATGCCCTGACACCCAAAGCCAAAGATATTGTTTATAGCCACCTGAACAATATCGACCTGATGATTCTCTTGTACAAAGCAGATGTGTCAGCCGGCAAAGACACCATTGCCGATCTCAAAGAAGCAAAAGGATTCCTTACCGAGGCATCACGACTCGACATCGATAAGATGAAGATGAATCTGGTCCATCAAAAAATCGATGCCGTGGACAAAGATATCGCATCCCTCCAGGCCGAACAAAAAGCAGCCGCATCACCGCCTGCTGCGCCGGCTAAAACCGAAGCAGCGGCACCTGCACCGAAAACCGAGACAAAGTCAGCGGCTCACCCACCGCAACCCCATGAGAAAGCGCCTTCTCCCGCAACCCACGGCGAATAGATTTATTCAAACGCCTTGATAAAAAGCGGATGGTCTAATACCGACCATCCGCTTTTTTGTTTTTCCTCAAAAGTGATCCTGATTTCCTATCTTTTTAGATTCATGAATTTTATCAGAATGCACAAAAACCTGTGCATTCATGCCCTTTTTTCTGTGCAGATCTCTATTTGATTTTCTTCTTCAACATCTTCCCATTTTATCAACCCCATCTAATTTTCTAATATATTTCTTTTTTTTTAGATCCTTCTAAATCCGCTTCATTCAAGATGTTATGAAGCGTTTCGGGCGAAACAGTTCTGGTTCAGAGGCAGCTGCTTCAAAAAAAAATCATCTGGCTGGCACATATGTTGCGAAGAGTCCCTGGTAAATTTTCAGTTGAATTGATCCTGAGCTGAAGCGCCAGAAGTGGTTTCAAAACCTTCAATCGGGGTTAAGGTCAAGGCGGACTGAGGCGGCCAACCGAAGGAATATCGGGAATATTTCGAGGATTGACCGTCTCAGTCCAACACAGAGATTGAGCTCGAGAGGAGGTTTTGAAACCACTTCTAAACATCATCCGGAGGTTCCCCATGTCAAGAAAAGTCTGCTGCCTATTCGTCTTATTGTTAATCTTCTTTGTCTTTCCATCATTGACCCATGCCGACAATCAAACCGTGTTCGGCCCAAAATCTTTTGAGATCGGAAAATGGCATATACACGCTTCGGTCCATACATTCCATGCGGAAGATCCCGGGCCGGGCATTATCACCGTCACTAAAAATACCCCCGACAAATCCATCAACGGCGGGTTTGTTCTTTTCAATACCACGATTGTTCCCCTCCAAGATTTTTTGACCGGAAGCAATACCGTGTTTGAAAAAGAAATGTCCTTACGAACCTTCAATTTGATCACTGTTTTCCTCCGGGGCCCCCCCGGGGCGTCAATAACGATAACCATCAACTCTAACGCAACCCCTGATCAGCCTCCCAAGGTCACCTTTTCCGCCGCCCCGCAGACCATTACACTGGGAGAATCCAGCGCCCTGTCCTGGAATGTTATTGATGCGGATACCATCAGCATTGATCCTGGCATCGGCAGTGTCGATCCAAATGGCACTTTCGAGGTTTCTCCGACGGAAACCACCACCTTCACGCTCACTGCTGGAGGCCCTGGCGGAACCACCACAAAAAGCGTCAGCGTATCGGTCAACATCCCTGTGCCGTCCGTCACCATCAGCGCCAACCCCGAGAAAATCCTGTTGGGCGAATCTTCCACCCTTACCTGGAATTCCACCTATGCCGACACCTGTGTGGTCGAACCGAACATCGGATCGGTGGACGCCAATGGCTCTGTCCAGGTTTCACCCACGGATGCCATAACATATACCATCACGGCCACCGGCCCCGGAGGAACAACCACGGCTGACGTCTCTATTACCGTCGCAGATCCCAATGCACCCCCGACCGTCACTCTGAGCCCGGCTTCGGCCACCGTTTCCCAAGGCGGATCCATCACGTTGACCTGGGACTCTCAAAAGGCCCAAAGCGCCTTTATCGATAACGGCGTAGGCAGTGTTCCGGTGAGCGGATCGGCCCCGGTGTCACCGGACCATACCACCATCTATACCATCACGGTAACAGGCGCCACCGGATCAAGCAGCGCACAAGCAAAGATCCAGGTAACCGGCAATCCAGCCCCACTGCCCGAGGGTTCCTTCGGCAAACAGTATGAAGACCTGATTCCAACCGATTCTACGGTAGAAGAATATGACGCCAGACGGTTTTCGCTCATCACCGGTCTGGTCCGTTCCATTGACGACGCCCCCATACCCGATGTTTCGGTGACCCTGCACGGTCATCCGGAATACGGCACGGTCTCGACCGATGCGCAAGGTCGATTCACCCTTCCGGTCGAAGGCGGAACAACGCTCACCGTCATCTATCAAAAAGACGGATTTATAACCTCCCACCGGAAGGTCTATGTGCCCTGGAACGACATTGCTATTGACGAAACCATCCAAATGATTGCCCAAGACCCTGCAGCCACGACTGTCACCTTCGACGGCAACCCGGACACGGTAGTAACCCACCAGAGCACCCCGGTGATCGACGAATTCGGGACCCGATCCGCGACGGTGGTCTTTACCGGCGATAACCATGCCTACCTGGTGGATGAAAACGGCAACGATGTCCAGGAGCTGACCACCATCACCACCCGGGCCACGGAGTATACAACGCCTGAGTCCATGCCGGCTGTCTTACCGCCTACCTCTGCCTACACCTATTGTGCGGAATTTAGCGTAGACGGCACTCAAAGGGTGAGGTTTGAAAAGCCGGTGACGATCTGGGTGGACAATTTTCTTGGATTCGATGTGGGAATGGCTGTCCCTGTGGGCTACTACGATCGGGATAGAGGTGTTTGGGTCCCGGAAAAAAACGGAAGCGTCGTCAAGCTGCTGGATACAAATACCGATGGTATGGTGGATGCCTTAGACAGCAACGGGGACGATCAGCCCGATGACCTCAATGGAAATGGCGATTTTTCCGACGAAGTAAAAGGACTTGAAGATCCACAGAAATATCAGCCTGGAAGTACCTACTGGAGAGTGACAGTGGATCACTATACTCCCCATGATATTAATTGGGCCTATAGAACGATTGCAAGTTTAACACCATTGATCCCACAAGGCCCGGAAAGTTCTATCTCACCGAATCCTAATGGCATACCTTCAACAGAAGAGGCAAAATCTGAAGAACCTATAAAGCCACCTGATAATATTGAATGCATAAACTCTTATGTCGAAAATCGCAGTAGAATCTTTCATGAAGATATTCCTATTCCCGGCACCGAGGTAAGTCTGCATTATGCAAGCAACCGTGTAGAAGGGTTTCGTAATGGAATTATAGTTCCAGCCAGTGGAGATACAGTTCCGGATGGCTTGAAAAGAATCATTGTCAAAGTGGAAGTGGCAGGTCGAACATTCGAACAAATTTTGGATCCATTACCAAATCAAAAGACCGAGTTCGTGTGGGATGGTTTGGATAGTTTGGGAAGGAAAGTTACGAGCGTTACTTCTGCTAAAGTCAATATCGGTTTTGTGTATGATGGAGTCTATACTGTGCCTCC
>Ga0315547_1002755_pt1 | contig 12002 bp, 11 predicted proteins | sample SalMarSW160240MG_2_FD_202542 | JGI IMG/M metagenome (GOLD analysis project Ga0315547, IMG submission 202542) | Salt marsh sediment microbial communities from the Plum Island Ecosystem LTER, Massachusetts, United States - Salt Marsh Sediment SW1601-240 ... | reverse complement strand
GGCTACGGGGGAAGCCTACTACATCCCGGTGGGGCACATCGGGCTGGACTCCATAGGGCAGCTGCCCCTGGAAGAGGTTATTGCCAGCCTCAAGCCTATTATGGAAGACCGGAAGCTGGCCAAGCTGGCCCACAACGGCAAGTACGACATGACGGTGCTGGCCCAATACGGGGTAACCGTGCAGAACCTGAGCTTTGATAGTATGATAGCCGCCTACCTGCTGGGGGAGAAATCCATGGGACTGAAAAACCTCGCCTTCGCCAGGCTGGCAGTTGAGATGACGCCGATAGTCGAGCTTATCGGTAAGGGGGCGAAGACGATTCCCATGTCCCAGGTAGAAATCGCCCGCGCCGCCGACTACGCCAGCGCCGATGCCGACATGACCTTGAGGCTGGCTAAAATATTCGAGCCGGAGCTTAAAGAACAGGGGCTTTGGCGGCTATTCGCCGAGGTGGAAATGCCGCTGATGCCGGTGCTGATGGGCATGGAAAGAAACGGCGTCGCCCTGGATACCGGGCTATTAAAGCAGATGTCCCAACGCCTGGGCGGGCAGTTACTAAAGCTGGAGAAAGATATATACGATAATGTCGGCCACCAGTTCAACATAAACTCGCCGCAGCAGCTGAGCAAGGTCCTCTTCGAGGAGCTAAAACTACCCACCGCCCGCAAGACCAAGGGCGGCTACTCCACCGGCGCCGCCATACTGGAGGAGCTGCGCGGCGTCCATCCCGTAATCGGCTTTATCCTCGACTACCGCCAGCTTAGCAAGATTAAGTCGACCTATATAGATGCCCTGCCTAACTTAATCAACCCCAGGACGGGGCGGGTGCACACCAGCTTCAACCAGACGCGGACGGCTACCGGACGGCTCTCCTCCAGCGAGCCTAATTTACAAAACATCCCGGTTCGGGGGGAGATGGGCAAAGAGGTCAGGCAGGCCTTTATCGCCGCCAAGGGTTCGCACCTGCTGTCGGCCGATTATTCACAGATTGACCTGCGCGCCCTGGCCCATCTGTCCCAGGACAAGAGCCTGCTGGACGCTTTCCGCCATGATGAGGATATCCACCGCGCCACCGCCGCCCAGGTCTTCGGCGTCAACCCCGAAAAAGTGACCCCGGAGATGCGGCGTACGGCCAAAACGGTCAACTTCGGCGTCATCTACGGCATGAGCGACTACGGCCTGGAGCAGGCGACAGGTTTATCAAGAGAGGAAGCCGCCGCCTTCATCAACGCCTACTTCGAGAAATACCCCGGGGTCAAGCAGTACCTGGAATCGACCAAGGAAAAGGCCAGGCAAACGGGCTACGTCCAGACCATCCTGGGCCGAAAGCGCGCCATCCCCGAAATCAATCACCCCAACCGCCAGCTGCGGGAAGCCGCCGAACGAATGGCCATCAACATGCCGGTGCAGGGCACCTCGGCCGATATCATCAAGGTGGCCATGATAAACCTCGACGGCGAGATGGCCAAACGCCAGCTAAAGAGCCAGATGCTGCTCCAGGTGCACGACGAGCTTATCTTCGAGGTGCCCAGGGCCGAAGGCGACGAGATGAGAAAGCTGGCTGCCGAGCTGATGTCATCGGCCATAGAACTCAGCGTGCCGCTCAAGGTGGACGTCAAGACCGGCCCCAACTGGGGGGAGATGGAGCCTTAAGGGAAAAAGGGGGTATTGCCCGGTTTTTAGCGTATGTTTCATTTCCCACCCTCCCACCCTCATAGGCTGCGCCTCTAAAACTCTGCCAGAAAGGGGAAAAGTAATATCTCCCCCACCTGGGGGGTGGGGTTAAAGAGATGGAAAGAGGCGGAGCCTTTTGGGCGGGCGGGTATGGGAAAGAAAGAGAACCGTTAAAAAGGGGTGGGGTAAAGAGTAAATGCCGGAACTGCCTGAAGTAGAAACCATAAGAAACGAGCTATCTCCCCATATTATCGGCCACACCATCACCGGCGTTACCCTCTTCGACGAGAGGATAGTGCGCCAGCCCCCGGTGGAAGAATTCAGTTCCCGTCTCATCGGGGAGACCATAACCGGGGTGGGGCGGCGGGGAAAGTACCTCTTGTTCAGCCTGACCGGAGGCCAGACGCTAGTCGTTCATCTCAAGATGACCGGCTCATTATGGCTAACGCCGCCCGATAGATTTATCCGGGCGGTAATTCACCTTGACGGCGGCGCCAAAATCTACTTCCGCGACCCGCGCAAGTTCGGGGTGATGTGGCTGGTTGAGGATAAAAATACCGTGGCCGATAAGCTCGGCCCCGAACCGCTGGAGGCTGATTTTACCGCCGAAACGCTGGCTAAAGCCTTGGCCAAGCGCAAAGCACCGATAAAGGCTTTGCTCTGCGACCAGAGCGTTATTGCCGGCATCGGCAACATGTACGCCGACGAAGCCCTCTTTCTGGCTAAAATACACCCGATGAGACCGGGGGGAAGCCTGTCAAAGAAAGAGATTGAGCGCCTGCACCAAGCTATCCGGCAGGTTTTAACCAACGGCATCAACGACAAGGGCGCCAGCACCGACACCTACTTCCGCCCCGACGGACAGATAGGCACCGCCCACTTCCGGTTCCGTGTGGCCCACCGGCGGGGAGAGTCCTGCCCCATCTGCGACACGCCCTTACAGCGCCTGCCGGTACGGAACCGGGGCAGCTACTTCTGCCCTAAATGCCAGCCGCTTTAAATTACTCTCTGCTCCTTGAGCCTATTAATCTCACCCCCACTAAGCCCTAAAAGCTCCCCGTAGACATAGTCGTTGTCCTGGCCGGGAAGCGGGGCGGGGCGGCTATAGCCGGGCGGGGTATCCGAGAGCCTTATTGGGGTGGCGTCAGAGATGATTTTGCCCATTTCGGGGTGGTCAAGCTCAATAAAGAAACCCCGCTCTTTTAGCTGGGGGTCCTGGGCTAAATCGCGGGCATTTTGCACCACGCCGGCGGCCACACCGTTCTTCTGGAGTAAAGCCATTACCTCCTCGGCGGGGCGGGTCTTTGTCCAGCCTTCTATCAGCTCGTCAAGCGCTTGCTTATTTTTAAGGCGGGCGGCTGGAGTGGCAAATCTTTTATCCTCAGCCCAGGGGGGGCTGCCCAGAGCCTTTTTAAAGCCCTGCCATTCTTCATCAGTGGCAACGGCTACAGCGCACCAGCGGTCATCGCCCCGACAGCGATAGACACCCTGAAATGCCGTCTCCTTTACGGGAACAAAGGCATCCCCCAGCAGGCTGGCCATCGCCTCCACCTGGGAGACATCGATGTACTGCCCCTCGCCCGTGCGCCGCCGGTACTCAAAAGCACCGAGCAGAGCCAGACAGGCGAACAGAGCGCCGACGTGGTCGGCATAAGCCGTGCCCAACCCCAGCGGCGGCCCGCCCGGGTAGGCGGTAAGATAGGTCAGCCCGGAAAAAGCCTGAATGGTGGGGCCAAAGCCGGTATAGTCCCGATAGGGGCCGGTAGCGCCCATCGCCGACAGGCTGAGCATGATGATATCGGGCTTTACAGCTTTAAGATTCTCGTAGCCCAGGCCCCAGTTGGCCATGACGCGGGGGGTAAAGTTATCGACCACGGCGTCGCTGGAAAGCACCAGCTTTTTGGCTAAAGCTATCCCATCGGGTTTGCTCATGTCCAGGGTAATGCCCAGCTTATTGCGGTTCCAGGTGTTATAGTAGCCGCGGGCAAAGTCGTCCTCCTCCCCGGGGAGGAGGGGCTGGACCTTAATCACCTCGGCGCCGAAATCAGCCAAAAGCCGGGTGGCATAGGGCCCGGCCAGAACCCAGGTGAAGTCCAGGATTCTTATGCCTTTTAGGACGGGGTCAGTCATTTTTTCTCAACATAGCCCATATAGTCACTTCGCTGCCCGGAACTATGCCTTCCTCAACCACTTTAAATCCATAATGCTGGTAAAAAGATACATTCCCTTTTTCGTCAGTTTCGAGAAAGCAGGGCAGACGCTCTTTATCGATTCTGGTAAACATCGCCTTTAACAAGGTACTGGCATAACCTTTTCCCTGATAAGCAGGGGCGATACCGAGAAGCTGTAGATACCAGTGCGTGAAAGGCACGTGGCGCTTATGCAACGAGGAAACATAATCATCAAAAGACCTCCATTTCGCAGCAGCCTTTCTCTCCACTTTAAACAACTTAGACAAACCCCCGTTCCCAATATCTCCCCGCCGTGTCATACGGGCTTTCTCCGAAGGAAGCCATACTGCCACTCCTTCCAGATTCGGAGATGTCGCGTAGGCTTCACCATATAAAAGACCATAACTAATCATAAACTGAAAAATATAAGGTAGCTTGTTTTTTCTTTCGGACACATCCGGAAAGAAATGAACAGATAGCGGGTTATCCTGAAATGCCCCGGCCGCCATTGCTGCCGCCGGTTTAAGCTGACTTTTGGTTAAACGAACAAGATTATTTAAATCGACTACCATAAATATTTACCTCCTTCACCCTTTCATCTATTATAACTCACCACCCTTAGAGGGTGTTTAAGAGGAGCGAATCCCCCTACTGGGCGGGTGGGTATGGGAAGATATTTGGCCTAGCCCCCGAACATATGCTATAATCAACCCCGTGTCTGCTAAACAAAACAAAAAGGAACCCAAAGTGGCCGAAAAACCCATGCTCGACCTCAAGACATTCATCGAGAATGTCAACAGGAAAGACAAGCTCAATGGCTTGAAGATACGCTTTGGTTTTACCAAGCGCAAGCGGTAACAGCCGGCGCAAAATCTCACCGCCTAACATCCTCCGTTTTCGGAAACGGAGCACCCTCGCCGGAGAAGTCCGGCAGATAATTCTTCGAGGCACCCATTCCCTGTAGCCAGCCGTTCTCTATCCCCAGCTCTTCGACCAGCTCACTAACTTCGTTATACTCCTCCGCCGTGATTGTCCTCGAAAGCAGGGGGATTCGCGGGGCCAGGTGCGCCGGAAAGTACTGCGACATCAGGCTCACCGTAACCCGGGGGGAAACCTCCCCGACCAGCCAGCCAAGCGAGTCGCGGCTGCCGGCAATGCCGTTAGGCAGTATCAGGTGGCGCACAATCAACCCCTTCAGGGCAATATCTTCCTCATCTACCATCAGGTTCCCAACCTGCCGGTACATCTCCCTGATGGCCGCCCGGGCCCGCTCTACATAATCGGGGGCCTTGGAAAACCGCCTGCCCCATTTGTTGGAGGCGTACCTCAAATCGGCCAGGTAAATGCTGATAATGCCGTCAAGCTCCCGCAGCGTGGCCACGGAATCATAGCTGCTGGTATTATAGACCAGCGGCAGCTTAAGCCCCATCGGCACCGCCTCCAGCACGGCGCGGACAAGCTGGGGGACAAAGTGGGAGGGTGAGACAAAATTGATATTGTGGCAGCCAAGCTCGTCCTGAAGAAAGAGCATACGCTCGGCCAGAATACGAGTCTCAACCTCATGGCGCTTTTGAGCTTTATAGTCCTGGCTTATCTGGTAGTTCTGGCAGTAGACGCAGCGCATATTGCAGTTGCCCAAGAAAATTGTCCCCGAACCCCCCCTCCCGGAAAGCACCGGCTCCTCGCCGTGGTGAGCGCCGACCGAAGCGACAATGGGGAGGCGGGCCGAGTGGCAAAACCCCCGTTCTCCCTCCCGGCGGTTGACCCCACACTCCCGCGGGCAGATATCGCAGGCGTTCAGCCGCGCCTCAAGCGCCTCAACCCGGCGCTCCAGCTCCCCGGAACGGTAGAGGGCAAGATAGCCCGGCGCGGCATCATTCACGGCTGAAGCCCCCTGTTGGGCGGATTTTTAGCCCCATCGGGATATTCCTTCTTTCCTCGGCGGGGGGCTTGAAGAGTGTTAGAGGCGGAGCCTCTTTGGGCGGGCTGGGTATGGGAAGTAAAACACCGGTTTAAAAAGGGGGCGGGGAACTTAAATTTCTCGCCCGTTCCCGGGTGCTCTATCTCAATCCAGAAGTCCCTCGCCTCAAGCTGGGGGCTGGCTAAAAGCTGTGACACCGAAGCTACTTCCGCCCAGGGGAAGCGCATCGCCTGCCCTTTAGCTACCAGTTCAGCGGCGGGGTGTTTTATAGTCCAGCGCTCAAAGACCTCAATGATATGGTCAATATGCTCAAGGCGGTAATCCCTGTCCCGCCATTTTTCACCGGTTAAGTCCCCGGCCATGCCCTCGGAGGCGAGCCACTCCACCAGCGTCTCCCACTGGTGAAATAGGGAAAGCAGGATATAGCCGTCCTTACAAGAGAAAATGCGGAAAGCGCCGTTCCAGTGCAAACTGCCCTGCCTTTTAGCCACCTCCCCCTGATAAAAATAACGCACCAGGACATGGTCGAGGGCGGCGGCGGTGCACTCCTGCAGAGAAATATCAATATGCTGGCCTTTGCCCGAGCTGTGGCGGTGCCACAGCGCCAGCATAACGCCGATGGCGGCAAAGAGAGAAGCCAGATAGTAGCTCTGGCTGCCGAAGGCTTTAAGCGGCGGCGAATCGGGCTGGCCGTTGAGGTAAAGCTGGCCGCCCATGGCACTGGCGACGATATCGGACGACTTGTAACCGCTATAAGGCCCGCTCTGCCCGAAAGCGGTTATAGAAGCCACAATGAGGCGGGGGTTGAGCTTGCTCAATTGGGGATAGCCAAGACCGAGAGTATCCAGATAGCCGGGGGGGTGGCTTTCCACCAGGACATCGGCGGTTTTAGCCAGACGCCTGAATACCTCTTGTCCCTGCCTGATCTCTATATCCAGGGTTACCGAGCGCTTGCCCAGGTTTTCCCAGTGAAAACCAGCGTTTTCTCCAGGCTTCCCCAGGCGGATGACCTCCGCCCCCATATCGGCCAGATAGCGGGAGCAGAGCCGGCCCTTTGCATCGGTTAAATCGAGGACGTGACAGCCGGAGAGGATGGAATCCTGACCGTTCATAACATTTTAAGGGCGCCTTCAATCCGCTTCATACAGCGTTCTTTGCCCAGCACCGCCATGGTCTCGAAGAGGGGCGGAGCGGCAGTACGTCCAGTAACGGCCACCCTCAATACGGAGAAAAGCTGGCCGGCCTTTAAGCCAAGCTCCGATGCCAGCGGGCGGAGCACCGCCTCCAGGGAGTCGGGGTCAAAGGCAGATAGCGGGGTGAGCTTCTGTTGCGCCGCCTTCAACGCCCCAACGGTGGAGGCTTTATCCATGTTCTTACCGATGAGCAGGCTGGCATCATAGTCAAGCTGGTCGACGAAGAAGAAGCGGGTCAGCTCGGCGACCTCGACCAGGGTCTTGGCCCGCTCCTGGACCAGGGGCAGGACGGCCCTGACATAGTCTTCCCCAGCTATTACCGCCTTGCCCGCGTCCAAATCGTCCATGAGATAGGGCTGGGCGGCATCGAAAAACTCGTCGGCGGTCAGCTTGCGGATATAGACCCCGTTCATCCAGTCCAGCTTCTCCCGGTTGAAGATAGCCCCCGTCTTGCCGATTCTCTCCAGCGAGAAATTATCGATAAGCTCCTGGCGGGTCATCAGCTCGGTCTTATCGTCCAGCGACCAGCCGATGAGGGAGAGGAAGTTGAACATGGTCTGGGACAGGTAGCCCATGTCCCGATAGTCGAGGATGGAGACGGCGCCGTGCCGCTTGCTAAGCTTGGCGCGGTCAGGGCCTAAAATCATGGGGTGGTGGACGAACCGGGGCGGTTCCAGTTTCAGCGCCTCATAGATGAGGAGGTGCCGGGGCGTGGACGAAATCCACTCCTCGGCGCGGATGACATGGCTGATTTCCATGGCGTGGTCGTCAACGACATTGGCCAGATGATAAGTAGGGTAGCCGTCCGATTTAAGCAAAACAAAGTCGTCCAGGGTGCTGTTTTCAATAACAACCTTGCCCCAGATGACGTCTTCATAGCTGGTCTGCCCCTCAAGCGGGGTCTTAAAGCGCACCACCGGGGTTATGCCTTCGGCCTCTTTCCGGGCGCACTCATCCCTGGTTAAATCACGGCAGAGGCGGTCGTAGCCGGGGGGCTCCTTACGCTTCACCTGCCCGGCGCGCAGCTCCGCAAGACGCTCCGGCGAGCAGTAGCAGTAGTAGGCGTCCCCCTGCTCTACCAGCCTTTCGGCGGCTTTTTTATAAAGCTCCAGCCGCTCCGACTGATAGTAGGGGCCGTAGTCGCCGCCGACATCGGGGCCCTCGTCCCAGTCCAAACCCAGCCAGCTCAGGCCGTCCATAATTGCCTTAACCGCCCCCTCCACTTTGCGGGCGACATCGGTATCCTCAATGCGCAGAATCAGCTTACCGCCGCTGTGCCGCGCCAGCAGCCAGTTAAACATGGCCGTGCGTATATTGCCGACGTGGGGAAAGCCGGTGGGACTGGGGGCAAAGCGGACTCTAACGGGCTTATTTTTATTCAACAGCAACCTCTTTATATCGTATCGTACTTAGTGTCCCGCTTAAAGCTTCCTGTCCGCTACTAACTCACCGCCAAAAGCAATGTTTTCGGGGCTATTCTCTAAGATTTCTATCGTATCGTACTTAGTGTCCCGCTTAAAGCTTCCTGTCCGCTACTAACTCACCGCCAAAAGCAATGTTTTCGGGGCTATTCTCTAAGATTTCTATCGTATCGTACTTAGTGTCCCGCTTAAAGCTTCCTGTCCGCTAATAACTGACCGCCAAAAGCAATGTTTTCGGGGCTATTCTCTAAGATTTCTATAGTAACAACCTCTCTAGGCAAACCGTACGCCTCAACCACAGAATCGGTCACCTTCTCAACCAGTTTCCTCTTCTTATTAATATCCTGTTCTTTCAAGCTATAAATTGTGATATGTGGCATTAGACTTCTCCTTCTGCATTTTTATTAAACCCATTTTACCATCTAACTTAGCGACATTCTAGGGTGGGGGGATAGTCAAGTTTTTAGCGTTGGTTTTGCTTCCCACCCTCCCACCCTACAGAAGTGATACTTCTATCAATTTCTTTTTTGGGGGGGCTAATATCTCTCCCACATGGGGGGTGGGGAGAAGGAGAGGCAAAATAGGGGTGTTTAAGAGGGGGCGTTGCCCCCTCTTTACCTTAAAGGGTTGGTGGGTGGGTTAAGATATAAAACGGGGTGGGGCTAAGCTATATCCTCAAGCGCCTGCTCCAAATCCGCAGGCAGCTCCGACTTAAACTCAATATACTCCCCGGTGGAGGGGAGGCTAAAGCCCAGCCGGCAGGCGTGCAGGAACTGCCGGGCCAGAAACGGGGCCTTGACCCCGTAAATCTTATCCCCGGCCACGGGAAAGCCGATAGCCCCCAGGTGCACCCTTATCTGGTGGGTGCGCCCGGTCTCCGGCCTGACCTCAAGCAAAGTATAGTCCCCGATATATCTAACCACCTGATATTCGGTGCGGGCCTCCCGGCCGCCGGCAACTACCGCCATACGCTGGCGATGCCGGGGGTCGCGGCCTATAGCTGCCTCAATAATACCGTTTTCCGGGGTCAGCCTGCCCTTGACCAGCACCATATAGGCCTTGGTCACCGAGTGGCTTTTGAACTGCCCGATAAGGTTGGCTTGAGCGGCGCTGCTCTTGGCCACCAGCATCAGCCCCGAGGTATCCTTATCCAGGCGGTGGACGATACCGGGACGCAGCCAGTCGCCGATATCAGCCAGGTGGGGGAAGTGCGCCAGCAGGGCGTTGACTAAAGTATGGCTGATATGCCCGGGGGTGGGATGGACGGTCAGCCCGGCTGGTTTATCCACCACTAAAAGGTCATCGTCTTCATAGAGGATATCCAGCGGCACAGCTTCGGGAAGCAACTGTTCGGGCGGGGTGGGGGGTATAGCAACCTCTAGCCTATCGCCGGTATTTAACTTCAGCCCCGGCTTGGCCGGCTGGCCGTTAACGGTGATACGGCCATCGGCAATCAGCTTCTGCACCCGGGCGCGGGAAAGCTCGGGGAGCTGCTGGCAGACATACTTATCCAGGCGGACATCCCGCTCACTAGCAATAAGACTGTGTACCTTGTCCATCACCAAGCCGACTAATCACGCTTCTGGGCCAGGGGAAAGAGGGTATATATAAATAGAATAACGCCGACCACCACCGCCGAATCAGCCAGGTTAAAGGGCGGCCACCAGCCGATATGGATGAAGTCGGTGACCCCACCCGACTGGCCCAGCAGATACTGCAGGCGTTCAATCAGGTTGCCGATGGTGCCGCCTAAAATCAGGCCCAGCGCCACCCGGCTCAACCAGCTGTCCAGAAAGGGGTAGCGGCGGTAGAGAAGAAAGGCGTAGACCAGGATAAAGGCGATACCGACCACCGACACTATGACTAAGGCCAAGGTATGGTCGGGGAAAATGCCGAAAGAGCCGCCGGTGTTAGGGGGGACACGGGCTATCTCAAATATTCCCCAGTTCCACAGCGATTGCCCGATAGCCAGATTTTCCCTTATCCAGAACTTGGTGAGCTGGTCGGCCACCAGCAGCAGGAAGGCGATAAGGAAAAAGACGACATACCGCCCGGCCCGGGGACTACTTGCCTCTGGCATCCTTCGCCTGACGCGCCTTACAGTCCAGACACATAGTGGCCTGAGGCAGGGCTTCCAGCCTTTCCGGGGCTATCGGCTTGCCGCAGTTATCACACAAGCCGTAGGTCCCGTCTTCAAACTTCTGCAGGGCGTGCTCCACCGACACCAGCTGCTCCCTGATGCTCTTCTCCAGGGTCAGCCGCCGCTCCAGTTCGTAGCTTTCGGTAGCCTCCTCCTCCCTCTTGCCAAAGGGGCTGCCCTCACGCCGCTCGTCAGCCGGGCGTATGGTGGATTTTAATTGCTCCATTTCTTCAGTCAACCGCTTGCGCTCGCTTTTCAGACGAGCCCGCAGTAGATTGAAGGTTGCGTTCGGTTTATCCGTCTTCTTCATCTTTCCCTTACCTCCGTCTACCTGTGCTAGCAGCTAAGCACCTATAGCCGCTGATTTTTTAAGAGAACTGTAATCAGGCAGAAGGGCTAATCCAGCATCACCCGTAACTGGCGGATGGTATCCACCGCCTGCCCGCGCCAGTGATTGTTGGCAAAGATGAAGGTCTCTGCCGCCGCACTGGCTAACCGTTGAATCCTGGGCAGCCACTCGCTGAGTTCCGACGGGCTATAGCTATAATCATACCTCTCATAAGCCTGGGCGTGCCGCCACCACTTCTCGCGGTTGCGCCCGTGAAAGCGGACGTAGCCGATAGCGCTGGTCGCCTCCGCCAGCGGCGGCAGCAGATTGGGCAACTGCGGTTCGTCGACACAGCAGAAGCCCAGATCACGGGATTTAAGCCAGTCAAACACCTCTGGCCGCAGCCAGCGGGCATTGCGGAACTCAATCACCACCGGCAGCTCGCCCAGCCGCTCCTTGAACAGCTCGAGATAGTCCCAGTTAGGCTGGTTGAAGCCGAAGCTGTAGGGAAACTGGGCCAGAACGCAGCCCAGCTTGCCGGCGGCGACAATAGGCTCCAGCGCCCGGCAGAAAGCCTCGAACACGGCGGCGTTATCCTGCCGCTGGTGAGTCATCTGCTGGTTGGCCTTGATGGCAAAGATGAAACCCTGGCCGGTTTTATCCGCCATCGCCTTCAGGGCGGTGGGGCGGGGCAGGGCGTAATAGGTCGAGTTCAGTTCGCAGGCATCAAACTCACGGGCATAGTAGCTAAGCCACTCCCGCCGTGGCAGACCCGGCGGGTAGAAGCTGCCCACCCAATCATTATAGCTAAATCCCGAAGTGCCGAAGTGTATCATAACCCAAGTGTAGCTCAATTGTTTTGTTTGGTCAATACACTAAAAGGAGGAAATTTGGGGACACCACCCCGATGGGGGATAAGGGGGGTCTAGCTCGATTTTTAGAGTGAGTTTTGCTTCCCACCCTCCCACCCTACAGAGGTTTCACCTCTCTCCACTCTCCTTTACCGGGTTTTACCCCACTCCTCCCATGCTTTCGGGCGTTTCTCTTCCCACCCTGACCCACCCTATAGGGCTGTGCCCTTAATCCCTCGCCTTGTCGGGTGGGGGGAGAAGGGGATAAATTCACCTTGATAAATCAGGGGGGTGGGGTTAAA